>JACCDV010509614.1_pt1 | contig 15149 bp, 14 predicted proteins | sample 7446131 | NCBI WGS metagenome assembly JACCDV01 (sample SAMN15323448, study PRJNA562643) | freshwater metagenome | isolation source: river surface water | place: USA:Blue River Watershed | collected 2017-08-17 | reverse complement strand
CCTACGGCTTCAAATACTTCAGACCTCTCAAGTGAGCATCTTTACACTCTATTTTTCAATAACGCTATAGTGCACATGCGAATTCCTTAGACAAATCACTTTGTTGTCACCACTGACATCAGAAGGTCGCGGATTATCGAATCGTTTTTCAGGATTTGAGCTTTGGTTGTCTGTATCTTGGCCTTTTGGTCGAGGATCAGCTCTTAGATTTCGTGGATTTTGTCGTAAACGGGCATTAAGGCCTCCTCAGTGAGTTTGAGCTCGTTTTGGGTTTTGGATTTGGATGCATTATACTGCTTCCTCCAAAAAGTCAGTTCCTTATTCATGGCGTCAACGTCGTCATTGATGAATTCAATGCTTTTGCCGAGAGGAGCAGTATTCTGACAAATGCTTTGGATCATGCTTTGAACCAGCTCCAACTCTTTGTCAGTCAAATCTCCCCCAGCTGTGATTATTTTCTCAGAAGTGTCCTTTTTCTTCTTTCCTCCAAGCTTCCCCAAACTAATCTGGTTCTTCCCCTTCTCCTCCTTCTCCGTTTCCTTTTGGGCTGCCACTTCGTTTTCGGCTTAGGCTTGGATCCGTTTTATGTTTTCAGAGTACTCTGCTGATTCTTGTTGCTTTCTTGGGGCCTGCTTGACTGGTTTTTCCTCGATAACGGGAGGAGGGGGCGGTATTTCTTCCTCCTCTTCCTTCTTTTTTGGGGGTGGGACTGGCTGCTCCACAGCCTTCTAAGGCTTCTCTGGCTTCTATGGCTTCTCGGGCTTTTTAATGCGGGCTGCTGAGGGTGGCCTGTTGGGTTTCACTTCCTTCTTTTCCTCCTTTTTCTCAGGCTCGGGATCGCCCTTGCCTAAGACCTTGTTGACATAGGGGTCTGACGGCTTCCCACTGGTGGCGCATTTGTGGATAAGTTGCAGTAATTCGTTAGTAGCCTTGGTTAGGAGTGGGATACTTCGGGTTCGAGACCAGCCACTATTTTGGGAGGTTTGGCTTCGACAGTTTAGTTGGTCATGAGTTCGACAAGTTTGATGATTTTGGCGAGGTAGGCAACCTTTTTATCCCTGTCGGAGTGGAAGTCAGCATTCAATTATTGTCCAACGTACAATCCTACCCATAAGCACCCAAGTACCATTGGCGAATCCTGTTTTTTTGGTCGTCTAGGTGATGATGTCGAATAGATATTTGAAGGGGGGCTTGCTCAGCAGCTTCTCAGTCATCTTGGGCTTGTCAATCAGCGCAGTAAACATGTCAGCAGTCGCCTTCCAAAAGTCACCCATCCACTATTCAAACAAAATATTTATAATTTAAATTCATTCCTTAAACTTATAAAGTAAAACTGACAATGTTTGCTATGGATTATGATGGGATCGATCATTCTGAGCTGCCGCTCGAACAGATTCCCTAAAACCGCGAGCACAAATCAGCTATCTTGGCCTTCAATTCGTTCTTCTGCTTTTAGAGGGGCGTTAAGGGAATTTCATAGCTCTCATCGTCAGCAAGAATCTCGAATGTGGTTGTTTCTTACTCTTCAACTTGGTCTTCCTCAAGGAACGAAGTGATTTCTACAGTCTTGGTCAGCATCAGTTTGCGTAATTCGTTGGCTTGTTTCTTTAGCCTGCTGATAATTTCCTCCCTTGAGTTGTGGCGCGCTTGAAGAGCTTTATTTTCAAGTTCAAGAGAAAGCACGTTTCTCTGTGCATTTTCTAGCTGTAGTTCGTAATTGACCTCGCTCTCGATGCTGCCCACTGTTTCCCTCTTGAGTATTTTGAGTTTTTACTCATTAACTGCAATTATTTCCTGCATCTCTTACAGTTCTTCCTGGTACTTTTGGCTAATGAATCTCACTTCCTTGAGCTCAGTCCTTATAGTCTTGATCTCGCTCTTTAGAATCTGGATGGTCTTGTCCTTTCCCTTAATGTTCACTTCCTGCCCCTCCATCGTTCTTACAATCTTCTCTATCTATTTGTCCTTCGTGACAATCAGCATGTTGAGGTGGCTTACTTCTATTTAGTAGGATTCTGCAAGATTCTTAAATCTACTTCCTAACGCGTTCAGCTATGAGGTAGTCTATTGTAATTTCCTTTTAAGGCAACTTCTTTCCTCATTCCATTCGTTCATCTTTTGCTCCTGCTCATAAATTATCTCCTGTGTTATTTGCATCTGTTTTTACAGTTCCTGTGCTCTAAGAAGGTGGGCCTTGGAGAAACTTGTAAGGTTGGCAATTTGTAACTAATCTGCCTATATTTGCTAGGATTGCTTTTGAATGCTTTATTCGTGTTGGTTAAACCTTTACTGCAAATATTAGTTTTCAAATTCAACTTTTTCCTTCTTTTTTTCAAGTTCCTCTCTAATAGATTCGAGTTGAGTGCATTTGACTTTGAGAGAATGGTTTTCGCTGATTTTTTCTTTGAGGAACTTGGCCATTTCCTTAAGTTCTTAATCCTTTTCTTGGTTGGAATAGATAAGTTCTTTGCGTTATTGATTGTCTTCGTTGTTTTTAAGCAAGTCTATTTCAGTGAGGAGTTCTTAAATCTTAAGCTGCTTCTGGCTTATCTGCATTTCAAAGAAGTTATTTTCCTCAGTGAAAAGGCGCAGTTCCTCTTCCTGGGCAATAAGTTTACTATTTAGTGACTGCACTTGGGCTTAGTATTCCCTAATTTGTCGGTCCTTCCCATCAAGATCTTCCTTGAGTTTGTTTCTAGCGAGCTGGAGCTCAGTTTCGAGACAGAAGAGCTTCCAGTCGTAATTGTTGATGGCTTTCTTCATGGAGTCAGTCTGTTCGGTCATGGCTTCGATGGCCAGCTGATTGGCCATTTTAGCTTACTGATAGCTTTGACTTTCCTTTTTGCATTTCTAATTTTAAATCATTATATTCTCTATAAAAATATTGCTGTCCTCGCTGCCTTCTTCTCTCGGTCGACCCCCTCCCCTATGCTGGGGAAGAGTTCGCTTTTAGGAGGGCAGTTATTTTGATTAATTGTTATTGGTGAGTCGTATGATTTAACCTTCCATTTGGAGCAAGGCATCATCCTTGGCCAGCATCTTTTTGTGAAGGATGAAGGCCTAGGAATAGAGTTTGGCGATGAGCTCGTCTTTCTCTTCGAGTTGCCCCCGCAGCATCCTTAACTCCTATTCCTTCTCCACAGCCAGTTGCATACCAACGTCTATTTCTTCTTGATGTCGGCAAGCAGAAGTAACTCCCTCAGAGGCGTACAACCTTGTGAAAGGCAACAAGCAGCACTCGCCTCCATCCTCCTGCCTCAATTTCGATGGGTTTTGCCCTTCAATCTCATTTTTTTAAATTTCCTCTGTTTTCTTGTCCTTGTTGTCAACATGTGCGCCCCTATGTGTGAGAGTATGGTGATTGGCTTTGGATCTGCGTTCTATTTTGTGAATATGGGTTGATTATTTGGGCTTCATGGTTGGGGAGTATAAGTGTTTTAAAGTATTATATGTAATGGTAATGAGTTGAGGGATTAGTAAGCTATAAAAGATTAATAATGGGTTGGATTCTAATATTTACTTACGTGGTAATATTGGTTTATTATATAGATATCTTAATGCAGAGCACTGAGGACCGCATTCGATCCCTTGCCGATGCCATCAAGCGTGAGGATCATAATTAAATCTATGAGTTCTCCAAATTGCTCCTCAAGGATACCCCCGATGATCTTTAGTACCAACAGTGCTTCATCATCTCATCCTTTAAAATATCCTTGGCCGATGAACTGTCGCAGTCATACTTCAAAAACCCACCCAGCACTGAGGCTCTTCAGCAGCTATACGCCTACTACCTGTACGACAGGGGAGAGTTCTAGAAGACAGTGCAGTACATTCAATCAGTAAAGTCCAACAGTAAGCTAAGGCTTCTTCTGGCCCAAGCCTACTTCCGCTCCCAAAACTACTAAAAATCAGCAGAGCTCATGATCAGTCTGCTCAAGGAAAGCAGTCTGAGCAACGACGAGCGAGAATAATACACTATGAATTTGTTGGCAACTGGACTCAACCGCCAACTCACAACTGACCTCCTCAAGTAGTACTAAAAGGTCATGATCAAGACGCAAAGGAAAGAGCTACTCTATAACTTCTCACTCATCATGTTTGATCAGAATTAATATAAGAAGTGCTTGTCCTATCTCCAAGACTTTGAGGCCAGTCTTGTTGTTGGCACTGACGATAACGACCTGGCAATGGTAAGGCTATTTAGAGACTTTGTGGAATGGAGGACTCATCACTCGTATGAGAAGGGAGTCATTGAGACCTATGAGCGCTTGCTGTAAAAGGCCACCGATAAAAATGTGATTGGTGTTTTGGAGAATAACCTGCTGTTTTACCGGCAAGGATTTGGGCATATTACTGAGAACACACACTAGATTTTGAAGATGTTTGACGAAATACTGGAGGCATAGTACAAGATGACCAAGAAGCAGAGGAGCCTCATCCACCTCAATAAGCTGTCTGTGCTGCTGAGGAAGGGAAGGTTCCCCGAGGCGCAAAAACTAATCAAGTAGATTGAAGCTCGTGAGGATCTCCTTAGTGATACTGAGTACATCAAAAACAAATACTATCTTCTCAAAAAGAACAAGGACAGTGATATCGTCAACTTCATACAGCAAGTCAAGTCATCCAATAGTCTTTTGGGATTCTGCCTGAGGGCTGACTATGAGAAGGAAAGGGGGACTGAGACTGATCTAATTGCTGACTTGAAGGCTCCCAAAGGGAAAGAAGTGACAAACCCCATCATAAAGAACTATATCTTTTCCTTACTCATCAAGCACTCTTCACTATTCGAACAATATAGTGACTATCTCGCTGAAATGGCCTAACTCACTTCAGACAGCAATATCCTCCTCATCTTGCTCAACATCTATGAAAACAAAGAGGACAAAGAAAAACAGAGATTTATCCTTCATAGACTGCTCAAGCTGCAGCCTAAGAACTCAAATATCAAAGTGAAGTTAGGCAAGCTTTATCTCCAGTAAGGAAAGATAGCCTAGGCATAAGAAGTGCTTAGAGGTATTGAAGGGCCTGAGGATCCAGAAGGAGGAGCTGCCTATCTCCAGTCCATATAAAAAAACATTCATTTTTCCATCCAAAAATAAGAAAAGGGGGAAGTTAAGAAAGAGGAGAATAATTCCAAGAAGCGGATCAAAAAGAAAAAGAGAGTGAGGCTTCCCAAGAACATAGAGAAGGTGATTGAGAACTTTAAAGGGGACCCATAACGTTGGCTACCTAAGTGGCAAAGGAAAGGGTACAAGAAGAAAGGAAAGAAGGGAGCTGGTAAGACCCAAGGCCTGGCAACAATAAATAAGTAATAAACAAAGAATGTTTTTACAACTGGGGCCAGTACCAGTGGGAAGTAAGTAACCAAGGAAACAAAGAAGAGGAAATGATGATTTTATTACACAAATCGACTCATTTATTTATTATTAATATTACCACTATGCAAAAATCAACTAAATAGACACAACCTTATTCTAACTCCCTCAAAAATATCGTCGCCATGAAGGAAATCAAACGAATGCAAGAAGAACAAAACAAAAAGATGGCAGCAATAATGAGTCTACAATCTGAGGACGATAAAAATGAAGGGATTCGCAAATCCATTAAGAAACTGCAATAGAATAAGAAAAAATACGAAAATCAAATTGACAATATTGTGAGAGATCTATTAAAGAAAGAAAAGAATGTGGTTTAGCTTCCTTCATTGTTCAGCAAAAGTACCCATCATAATCGCATAAATACAGAAAAGGGACCACTCTTCTATGAATAAAGCAGTGGATTTCCATAGAAAAGCGGCCGTTTCGCTTCTCCTCCAAGAAAAAAGCGGATTTTAACTGAGCCGCAGCCTTAGAAAAACTTAAGCAAATAGAGAGACAACATTTACGCTGTGGTGAAGCACTATAGATAGAAATCATTAAAGCTAAAGTAGATGCATCTGAATATGGGTGAGCTAAAGAAATGGCATAGATCTAAGTCTACATTACTAAAGCAGCGGTAAGCTGAAGCATTAAGAATAAAGAAAGAAATGCATAATAAGAAGTGAGTAAATGAATCACTTGATCTTTGAGTTGAAGTGCATGATATCTCCATCTTTTACAATATAAGATTTTCCTTCCTTCTTGCTATATTTGTTCAGCTTTTACTTATAGGATGGGTTCTTTAATAAAGTATCTGAGTGAATTACCTATGCATTTATGAACCCTTTCGTGAAGTCAGAGTGGATTTTACCTCCAGCTTCGTGCGCAGTTTCTCCCTTTCTGATTGCCCAAGCTCGAACCTCATCTGTCCCAACTGTGTAAAAGTGGGCAATTTCTAGCTCTTCATAGCCGGCCTTAATAATTCTATCTGCCTATGACTTTTTATCTTTCTTGCCCCTGACTTCCTTCTCGTACTAGATTGAATAGGGAAGGATATTTGTTTTAAACTTGCCTTCCATTGTTACGACTGCCTATATTTCAGTTTTCTTGGGGATGTTGCCTTCGAGATAGTCACTTTTGGAAAGATTGACTAAATAAACCATAGGTTTGGAAGTAAGAAGGAGATTTTTGTTGAGGATTTCAATTTATTTGGGAGCCCAAGGAGCATTTCTTATCTCTGTCTTTTATTTCAATGTCTTCTCCACCTTCAGGAGTATCTCGTATTCTTATCTGAGCATTTTGTCTTGACTCTTGGCTGCCTTCTTCCCGAACTCTTTCACCTTTTTCTCAATTATTTCTGTATCCTTTTGGATCAGCTAGTGCCTTATGATCTGGATATCTCTCACTGGATCCATGCTTCCCTCTGTATGTGCGTACTGCTCTCCCGGGTAGGCTCTGACCACATGGTAGAGGCCATCCACTTGCATAACATGAGAGAGGAACTCATTACCTAGGCCAAAGCCTTACGAGGCCCCTTTCACTAAGCCTGCAATATCAACAATCCTTAATATTGGCCCATTCACCTTCTAAGGCTTATAAAGCTGCACCAAAGCTTAGAATCGTGGATCTTTTACTGAGATGAATGCTGTATTAGGGTCAATGGTGCAGAAGGGAATATTTTCGGCTGGCACATTGAGGTCCGAAAGGATGTTGAAGGTGCTGCTCTTGCCAATGTTGGCCATTCCTAGCAAACCCATTTTAAGTGAAGTCCCAGGCCTGCCTAGTCTTGCCCTCTTGACTACTTATGCAAAAGCAAATCCAACTATTTTGGTTAGCATAATTATAATCTTATCATTTGATAGGAGGCAATTGAAAATTGCATAAGTATGAGTAAGTTTGTTCTATGTCAGTAAGCATATGGAATAGTTAAACAATAAACAAAATCACTCCTTCTTATCTTTATTTTCCTTACTCTTTTCGCTTTCTTGCTTCTACTCAGCTGCCTTTTTCTCTGCCTGCTCGGCCTGCCTGGCTTCCTCCTCTGCCTTCTCCTCGGGCTCAACTACTTCTTTATAAAAGAGCTGTTCTTGCTCTACCGCATCTGGGAACCTTGCCATGAGGAGCTACTTAGCAGCGTACACTTTGCTTTGTAGATAGGTGGTTCCTCCCACCTTAGGATCATTCTTCTTGAAAAGAGTATAGTATCTCTAATGTTAGAAATGGCTTTACCTATAGGATAAGGCGTGGCTACACCTATTACACACTCTTCTCGATATTGAGGATCTGCAATGCCACAGACTAGGTGAGAAGAGGCGCACTCAGATTGTTTTGCCCCATAACTTTGTTGAAGTATTGTCCGAAATAGGAGCCATCATTCTTGGCACTTCCCCCCGTGGTTTCCTTATAGGCCCTGAATACTGACTTGAAGATGGGCAATCCAGTCTTAATCATCTGGATGATCCTCATAAAATTCATTGGTAATTTTAATTGAGTTATTATTATACATCTTATTTCTGGAAGCCATTTATCCACTTCCCACAATAATGCCCATTTAGGGTTGATAGTGTAATTAAATGATCAGCAATAAATACCAGCAGATAATAACGAAGTGCATTGCTCAAAATGCCTAATTCAAAAAAATGGATGCAACTAAGAACTACTATCGCATTCATCATAGTCACTATGATTGGTGGGCCTTTCCAATCAACGAGACGAGTAGCCATGGGGATAAATATCAAGTGATGGATAAGGATGTGGATTTGTTTAAAGGAAACCCTTAGTTTGTTAAAGCGCTGAGGAGCAATGCTATCCTGGTTTGCAAGGCTTGGGGCTATAATTTAGAGGAAGGGGTTCTGTATAAGAATGTAACTCCCGACCAAAAGTGGCAAGGATGGCCGATTAGGCTCTACAAGATGAGTCGGTCTCTTGAACTGTTTCAGCAGATAGACCTGCATGCAAACGCAGTGAAATACGGAATCTCCCTTATTGACAAGGGCAATAAATTCTTTTATAAACACGATTTGTCCGAATATTTCAATCAGTTCAGAGCCAAAAAGGAAGGGCCTAATCTTTGATAATCAATGGAAGATATGTTTATCAATTTCTTATATTTTTAGTCTTGCTTTGCTTCTTGCCAACCTGCATCATTTCTTCCCTTCCTAAGAAACGTTCTTTCTAGTGCAAACCTTCCTTTCTTGCATTCTCGAGGCACTATTATAGACTTCCAGCTAACTCTGACTTTCCAATGGTCGAATCCTTTGTGGTCTTTCGACTAGTTTGTTATCTCACTGCCAAAATTTAATCCAGGAATTCTTGAATGTTGTCTCTTGTAATGACTTAATCGAAGTCAGTGAACTGATCAATCTAGTACTTGACTTTGGCTTTGTTAAGCGGTATTCTTCTGACGGCTTATGAGACAAAGCTCTTTAAGATAGTAAAAAGTTGCTAGCAGCCTTTAATCTTATCCTTCAAGGCCACCTTTTGGCTTGCCAGTTCTTCGATTTTTTACTTTGTTTGCTGCAGGTCACAGGCCGAACGGCTTGTTTCACATGCAGAAATATTGGTCTAAAGCTACTGCTTCCTTTGGTTAAGCTATGTGTTTTTTTGCCTGAGCTATTGCAGATGGTTGAAACGCTCATTGATGAATTGGTACTTGCTGAAATTCTATGAATATGCTAGTGAAAATTTATTGATGGCTTCTTCAACACTGTTGCACCCGGTTTCTTCCCTTAGCTGCTAAAAATGTTGTTCGCACTGTTCAATTCGTTCTTTGAAGTGGGTGAGCTGTGCTGCATTCCTCTTGGCCTTGGGTGAATTCTAGGTGTATTATTTAGGTTTCTTTCGTTCCTTGGTGTTGAGATAGACATCGGTCAGATAGAGGTTGTTATTGATTGACTGTTTCTAGTTGGGTGGATCATTGGCAAGATCCTCATCTATTTTCTTCAGAACCATATCGTAATTTCGGATTAGATGCGTCTTCTGGTGAATGGTTTATATTTTCTTACGCTTTAGCTCTTCCTTCTTCCCCACTATATCCTCGTCCAGCTTCAGTGAAGTCCTTCTTTCTGACTACAGCTTCTCAGTGATATCTTTGAGATCATTTACAAGTTGCTCATTCAAATGCTTGGTCGTATTGATTTCCTTCCGCACTTTGTCTACTTAAACCTGTGCTTGCCTATTCCTCTAGTTTTATTTGTCTATCTTCTTGCGCAAAGCCTCAAGCCTAGTGGTGCTGGGCTAGGTCCCCTGCCTACTCCTCTTTGACATTTGGGTGGCCTTGCTTGAAACCGAGTAGCTATCATCGTTGGCTTTTCTTTTTATTCTCAGGTTCGAGATTTATTAATTGGCCAATGCGATTTCTTTCTCCAGCAGGAAGCTTTGTTTTTCCAGCACTTCTATCTTTTTTAGATAGATGGCGTTGGTGGCCTAGTAACGCACTGCTTTTGAGATGTTTGCTGATTGTAATGTCTTTCTTTCTGAGCTCAAGCGAGTGAGTGTTCTCTTTTCCTCGGAGCGATTATGGTCTTCGTCCTTGTCCCTGTGCCTGTCGTTGGCGTGGGTAGCTATGCGGTTAAACTTGCCCTGGCTGCGGATGCGGGGCAAAGTGTCCGTATTTTATGAGTATGTGCGATTCATTATAACGGAAGATGATGAGGGTAATAAAGAAATATCAATAATCAGTTATTGAGGGAGGAAAGCATGTTGTTCTGCCAGCGCTGCATCTTGTTAGCCTGGCTATTGCCCTAGAGGTCCCATAGCTCCCCAGCCAAACGAGTGTTTAGGGCAGCCTTGAATCCATTAAAATCACTTATCCCCTCCTTCTTCACTGCGAGGGGTTGGCTCTTTAGCCAATGGTTACTTTGCTGAGGCTTTATCTCAGTAAGGAGGTGGGAAAGCTTGACCTCAAGGCGGTCCAAGTCTTAGTTCGACTGCATCTTCAAATTAGTAACTGAAGGCAGATAATTTTTCAAGATGTCCTTCTTATTTTGCTCGTTTTGTATTGAGCTGCTAAGCTGATCAATCAAATGTTAAATTCGTGCAATGCGATCGGCCTGAGGACGAGGTTTGAAAGTCAAGCTAGATTGAGATTAGTTTTCACAGTGCAGATGATAGGCCTACCTTTATATAAGTTGTCTTTCTGCCTATCTCTTGGCTGCCAAGGCTAGCACCTACATCTGCTTCAACATGTCGTCTCGATTCTTTTCCTCCTCGTGTCTCTTGAATAGCTATTAAGTCAAAACTTTCCTTTTGTTCTCATACATCTGGACTGCATCCTGAGGAATCATTGGTAGTTCACCATACTCCTTCTCTTCGAGTCCAACAACTTCAAAGTTATAGCGCACATTATGGCTTTGACTTCCTGCTATCTTATCGACAGTCGCCAGATATTTTCCCAGGTGAATCGTTTGCTATTGATCTAGGAAGGCAGCTAGAGCACTATCACTTTGAATTGAGAATATTCTTGCTCTGTTGTACACAAGAAAACCTAGAAGCAAGAAGATGATGTATTCAGGTTCATCGATCCGGACAAAAAGAGCGTCAATAATTGCAAGGAAATTTTATCTTCCAAGGCAGGCTGAAAACAGGGTTGTCAATAGGGTCCAGCAGGTCTTTGTAAACGACAAGCCTTTCTATGAAAAATGGCCTAAGAGCTAAGGATCAACTTGAGTCAGAATTTCCCTGACATTTTGAAGATAGCGAGAATTGGCCACAGGAAACTCTTTAAAAAGGAAGGAGAGTGGGCGAGTGAACAGTCTATAGAGTACTTAGAAGCATAAGAAGGGGTCATTGCCGAAGAGGCAAACAAAGGGGAAGATAAGGGTAGGAATAAACTCTGCCTCAGCAAATACAGGATTGTAGTGAGCTAATAGTGACAAAACTTCTTTCATTGTTTAGGACAGCTGCTTGTTGTCAAAGGGATATTTAGCATCGAGCAAGGCTGCACACTCATGCCTTCCCTTGTGCTACAAAGTTCGAAATTGCTGAGGGCTGATTGGTAATTTTAGCAAATATCTGTAGGCCATAGGACGATGCTTGTCGGGTAAGAAGTGATGCTTCCTAATAAAGGAGAGTAGCTTTGATTTATTAAAGTTAGTTGATAGAGGTTAGTAATTTATGTTATTAATTTGTTAGACTTGCCTTGTCACTTACTGATAGTTGTTGAGGGTTTAAAGACCATTTGCTACAAAGCAACCTTATGTGTTGGAATACCCGCCTGCACAAACCAGTCCCTTGTTTGTCAGTGGGTTTTTCTCCTTGTTTTTTGTTAGTCGCATGAGATTGTTAGCCACTTTGGACAGAGTGATCTTTTTGAGTTTGTTAGTGACAAGCAGAAGAGCAGATTGATACTCTGCAACAGTGAATTAATCGACCTCGCCAAATTCGCTCACTGCCTTCACTAAAAACTGATGCTAAAGCTGAATATCAGCTAAATAAAAGCAGATGTCTGTATTGATGGCTACAAAACCACCCATAAATAGGACTTCTTTAATGTGTCCCTTCCAAAAGCGGTCCATCTACTGATTAACAACAACTTCTTTGCTTGCATCTGCCAGGAAGAGCTTCTACTGATTGAATACAGCAATAGTTGCCCCATTATTAGTGCTCACCCTGAGGCTCTTGAAGGGCAATCCAGTCTATCTATGCGAGTAATCATCGGGGTTCCAAAGATAGAGGGATCCATCAGTGAATACAACTGCGAGGATGTTGCCTGCTAATGAGAAGGAACAGTCAGCAAAGGTGCTGGTTGAGCACTTGATGAGTTTCTAACGGATAAAAGTACTCTCATTGACGATGATAAGTTGGTCATGGGACATTGAGGCAATTAATCCTCTATTCCTACAGTAGGCGATGCGTGTAATTTGGGAGCGATGGCCAGTGAGTTTTTTCTTGAGTTTTTAATTTTTGAGAGAGAACAGGAATAGTTAATGTGCGTACTGTTAAGCAACGATAAGGCATTAGTCTGAATGTGATGGTGGGTACTTGAAAATGCGATAGCAGAGATCCCATGCTGTGAGGCGAGTATAACTGCTGATCGTGAGGTTTTAGTATTGTGGAGGATAACTTCGTGATTGCGTGAGACGAAGGCGAAGTAGTCAGTGGATTAATGCGCGGCGATTAATGGCTGCTGATGTAGGAAGATGGCGTGTTGTTGGGGGTAGAATTGCAGCTGAGTTTCTATCTGCATTCTCTAATTTAAAATGTAAGTTAAGGAATTATAATGGGTGGCCTTAATCACTTGTTTTTATTCTTAACCCCGAAGATAGCCTTCATCAGTCCTTTCTCCTACTTACCCTTCTTCTCGATGCTCTTGCTTTTCTTAGGCACGAATGTTGGATTCTTCTCGCAGTAACTGATCATCTCTGCCTTCTATTTTTCAGCGTCCATTTGCTCAGTCACCATCTACAGCTCCTGCACAAACTTTTCCTTGAAATTTTTGGTGCAGGTGTAATAGTTAACAATTTGCTTTTTGAGTCCTTTGAATTCATCGATAAACTATTCATGCTTGTCAAGGGTTCCCTACTTTTCTTGTTCCTCGACCTTCTCAATAAATCTTCTCAAATCAGCAGCTAGTAGTTTGAGCAAATTTTCTTTGTACTTCTCATATTACCCGAGAGAAAATTCAAAGGCTTCCTTTCTAACATTCAAATCCTAAATAAGGGTGTATTTACATGGAAGTAAGTAAAAGCGTAGATCCACTTGAGTTTCTCACAGCATTAGATGGCGAATTTGTATGCATTTTCCATGAATTCGCTGTCAGTAAGGTCAATATGTAAGACCTTGAAGAGGTACTTGCGTTTGGAAAAGACATCAATTTCCTTGTAGTTGTTGGCCACTGCCTGATTGAATATGTAGCGCTCTGTGCAATGGTTCAAACGCATCATTACTTCCTTCTATCGGTTTACTTCCTCATCTGGCTTTTTCTTGTATATATGGCATTTGAAGTGGTCTTTGTGGTCCGGCTACCAAGGCTGCGAACACATATAGCAGAAGCTTTTACCGCATTTACAAGCCATAAAGTTACATCCCATAGACCTTTACACTGCCTTCTTGCACCAAGGACATATCTTAGCATTTTGTGAAATCCACTTAGCATCAGCTTACTCATTAACAACTTTCTGAATCCACTTGGTTTTTTACTAACACTTGCATGGATAGTGATCATCGCTCTGGCATCTAAAGCAAAACACCTTGCCACAGTTGCATTTGACTGTATCGACTTGGACATTAATCTTAATACAGTTTCCACAGTCGACTCCTGTACAGAACTGATAGCTTCGATTTGTTGTGATAAATGATTCACAAATCTTCTTCTCGAGCTTATTGAGGATGAACTATCCCTACTAGCCATATAGACGGAGCATTCCATTGATGGTCTAGAAAAGAACTGGGCACTCGCAATCGCAGTCCATGCAACGGGGAAAGGCAGATTAGTTGAGGATGGAATGTTTTAGATGACTAATCCAGCACTCCAGGCAAAAATTATGCCCACAGATATTATAGTAGATGGGGATGCTATCAAAGCAACAAACCTCACAAATACCTTTCACTCCTTTATCGAAGTCAAGAGGGTTTTCAAAGCTGGGCTTGAACCCGATTTTCTTGAGGTAGCCCTCGCTGTTATTATAATACTCTTCTTTCAAGTATTCCTTGTCCCACTTGAATTCCTTGAGGAGTATGAGGCACCACCCTCTGCTGAGGTAAACCAAGTTCTAGACTTCCTGAAGGAATGTGTTGAGTTCGTTGAATATTTTGAAGAGAGGCAATATTTAAAAATTTTGTTGCTGAGTAGATGATGATTTACTTCGTGAATGGGTTAGTCGTTGCTATATGAGGGATGCTCATAAGAAGGAGCTTCTATGTTCTCTTCCTCCTCCCCATGCTCCTCGTACTCGTTGTTATAGTCTCCGTAGTCGTAGTCTTCTTAGTCCATTCTGATTTCAATCTTTACTTAAATATTATAAGCTCTTAAAAAAAGAGGCTTATACAAACCTATAGCAAAATGGGAGTTGAGATTAAAAGGCAATAACAATTTGGGTTCGATTATTATTATTAATTCATCATTTATATCGTTATGAGCTAAATATCTAAAGCCAGGCAAAGGATCATTCTCAACAAAAGGGCAGCCGAGTCCCATCCAGAATAGACGGAGTCAGTTCAGTCAAGGCAGCCTCCGAGGAAGTTTACTGTCAGCTCATTCCACAATCAAATCTAGAGCAAAATGACAGAAACTTAATTCGCTCCTTCCCATTCTAATCTGCCCATAAACCGAGAAATCGAGTCCCAAGTGGTTGAGCACAGGACGAGCAAGCCATTTGAGAACCGGACCAAAGAAAACACTCCACTCAGGCTCAAAACAATCAATATCAAAATCAACGATCTCAGCAAAATGGATCATCCCTCTACCCTCAGATACCAAGAATCCTATCACGAAGAGTCCTAATACTTTGATTCGCCACCCAGACTCGTCCACTCACGCACACTCCATCGATAGACAAACGCAGTATTGGTTGCGGCTCCTCAAATCCGCAGGCACCACTCGCCCTATAAGCCAGCCTAGTGCTCACTCTAATGCGCCTAGTCCTTTATAGCCTAGCAAAAATCGTTTGGACGCTCTTTCACTGACGTCTTATTTCCTCCCTAACGCACTATTCTCTTTAATAAGAAAGTATTAAGCCAAGAATAAGGGTTAAAATTCTAAAGACTATCTAGAATATATCAAAATGATATTACTGTTGTTGGCACCTGCGAACCCACCTACATCTCTAAGGGCAAGTACTCCAACCCTTACCT
>JACCDV010407984.1_pt1 | contig 15156 bp, 9 predicted proteins | sample 7446131 | NCBI WGS metagenome assembly JACCDV01 (sample SAMN15323448, study PRJNA562643) | freshwater metagenome | isolation source: river surface water | place: USA:Blue River Watershed | collected 2017-08-17 | reverse complement strand
ATCACAAAACACTGGAGCTTTGACTTCAAGTCGTACCTACGTACTTTCAGTCGTCGGTACTAACGGTACTAATACCTCTTGCCAATCAGTCATCACCGTTACTCCACCAGTAGTGGTTCCGCCTCCGGCTTGTACTCTTACACCAGAAACAAAAACAATTCCTTATGGAGCGGATGTTGATCTAGTTTGGACTTCAACTAATGGTGTCTCAGCTACTTTGGTTGGTTTCGGAAACGTACCTCTTAATGGAACTCAAAACACCTCAGGCTTGACTGTCTCTACTAGCTATATATTGCATGTACTTGGTAAGAACGGTAGTACTGTTAGTTGTGTTTCCACAATAACAGTCACACCACCACCAAAACCGACTTGTACTTTGTCACCATCTAGTAAGACAATAAACGCCGGTGAATCGGTTAATCTAATCTGGACTACCAGTAATGCTGTCTCAGCGACCTTAACTGACTTCGGTAACATTGCGCTCAACGGCTCACAAAACACTGGTCCAATCAACAATAGTAAGACTTATAATCTAATTGCCACTGGTGTTGACGGTAGCTCAGTGACTTGTCATTCTGCGATCACAATCGCAAATACACCACCAGCGCCAAGTTGTGACAGTTTCATTGCGACTCCAAATACAATTACTAAAGGTGAGTCGTCAAATCTAACTTGGAAAACTACCAATGCAACTAAAGTAGTCATTGATAATGGTGTAGGTACTGTACCTAACAACGGCTCGTTCAGTGTGACTCCGCTATCTACCATCGAATACACCTTGACGGCCTTGGGGACAGGCTCCACTACTGCTATCTGTAAGACAACGGTTGTGGTTAAAGAGCCACTGGTACCTACTTGTACCTCTTTCTCTGCTAACCCAAGCTCACTACCAGTTGGTGGAGGTTCAACTAAACTAACTTGGACAACCATAAATGGTGTCAGCGCTACGATCGTACCGACTATAGGAGCTGTGGCTTTGAATGGTTCAACTACTGTTTCAATTGCTACTACTACAACTTACACTCTTACAGTTAATGGTGCGAATGATAAATCTCATTCATGTGCAGTTACGATTCCGGTAGCACCACCACAACCAGCTCCATTCACTTGTGCTAATAATGTGAACTTGAGCGCAAACCCAACTTCAATTCGACGAGGAGATAATAGTGTCATATCTTGGACTACTAGCGGTGTGACTTCACTAAGTTTCAATCAAGGTATCACCGCCACTGGCTTAAGTGGAAGTGTAACCGTAGAACCAAGTGACACTACCACTTACACTTTGAACGCTAGTAACGGAACACAAAATATCGCTTGCCCAGTGACTGTAAGTGTGACTACTGGAGGTGGTGGCGGCGGAGGTACACCTTCACCGACTTGTGATCTATCAATCTCTAAAAACCGAATCAGTCGAGGCGAAGATATTACCCTGAGATGGGATAGTAACCGTGCTACAGAAGTGACGATTAAAGATAGTAAGGGTAAAATAATTGTCACAACTACTGACTTACTTGGTGATGAAAAGCGTAGATTGTTTGATGGCGATATTAAGTTATCACCTAAGGAAGACACCACTTACATAATGACAGCAGAACGGGGATCAAGAGATCGAGTTTGTAAAGTTAGTGTTGATGTAGTCGATAATATTGTAGTAACTCAAGTACGTGACCAACAACCACTGATCGCGGGTATCGCCCTAACTGAGGTGCCATATACTGGTTTTGAAGCAGGACCGATTCTGACTATATTATTCTACGCTCTACTGTTAGCTTGGGCGCTATACATTACTTACGTCCTTGTGATTCGAAAGGATATTATTGGTGGGTATCGTTTAGCTGGTATACCGGATACTATCTCTCCCGTAAACCAAGTTGAGGAATCGTCTCAGGTATATGTAGCCTCTACTCAGGCTTCTACCTTACCGACACCGTCATACATACCGACCGATTTACCGACTGGTGCACCGGTTATTGGTTACGGAAATGTCGTGAGTGAAAGTACTACAAGCCGTACTTCATATCAATCTGATGATGCTACCATAACTGATCTAGAAAATTACGCTCATACTAGAAAAGCGCTACTTTCAAGTGATGCGGTACGTTACCTCGTCGGCACTACTACTAGTCAGGAAGAAAACCTAACCATTCTTGAACAAGTAATTTCACAAGCCAAAACCCAATATCCATCGGAAGATGGTTGGGTAGTCATCAATGAACAGCGCATGCGTGAATTGTGTTTGACCTGTCAGGTGAAACCAGAACCATCAAGTGCCGCTCCGTTTATACCGGCTGTTATTCCTGAAGGTTCCGGATCGCTCGCTGAGGCTATCGTGACAGGTAACATCATAGCCGCTTATGAGATGATTGGTCATCGACCAATGTTCGCTTTAGCTGATGCTGCTTCTGATTTAGATTCAGTCTACCGACATCGTAAGGGTGAGTCTGTGATTGTCTCTGAAATGTTACTGAAAGAAACCGAGAAACTTTCTAACGAAAAAATTCTTGATATGATCTCAGCTTTAACCGGCGCTATTGATGGTGTCTACACCAACGAGGCTAGTGCGGTGAAGATGGCAATCATGAAAGCCGTCAAGGTAGTCGCCTAAACTACTTAATAAATCCAAACAAAAAACCTTTCAGTTAACTGAAAGGCTTTTTGTTAGTTAGAGTTTCTTGGTATCGATTTCGGTCAGGATATGATTGGCCAGCTTGTGTAAATCAATTTGGCTAGAGCTACCATCGCGTGCTTCTAGGGTTACGTTTTTGGCACCTGTCTCTTTGTCACCGATGACAATGAAGTAGGGAAGTCTATCAGTCTTAGCTAAACGGATTTTTTTACCCATAGACTCATTACTATCATCTAGACTAGCCCTGATGCCAACTGCCTTGAGGGCCTGAAATACTTCATTGGCATATGACAAGTGATCGTTCGCGACGGGTATAACGCGCACTTGTTCGGGAGCCAGCCAGAGAGGGAAATTACCCCCAAAATGTTCTATCAGGAATCCAATAAAACGTTCATGGGTACCGAGTGGGGCGCGATGGATTATTACAGGTGTTTTCTTTAAACCATCTTTATCTGTGTATTCAAGACCAAATCGCTTACCCATAAAAAGGTCGAGCTGATTGGTTGATGCTGTGAAAGAACGGCCGATTGATGAGAATATTTGGAAGTCCATTTTGGGACCATAAAAGGCAGCTCCTTCATGAACTATTTTGAAAGGTACTCCAGATTTCTCCATAGCTTCAATAGTCATGCGTTCAGCATCTATCCAATCTTGTTCGTCCCCATGATACTTCTCTAAGTTGTTAGGGTCACGTAAAGCTAGTTCCATCTCGTACTTTTCTATACCCAGTTCTTTGTAGTAGTACTCGTGTAATTTAATGACATCTATAAATTCTTTGACAGCATCTTCCCTGGCTACATATATATGGGCGTCATTCATTTGCATCCCCCTTACTCTCATCAAGCCAAATAGACTACCTGAATCTTCGTAACGATGACACCAGCCATATTCAGCAAACCTGACAGGGAGATCGCGATAACTTTTCGGTCGAGCTGCAAAAGTTTTATGGTGAAAAGGACAGTTCATTGGCTTTATGTAATAATTCTCTTCCTCAATTTGTAGAGGAGCATACATACTGTCTTTGTATAGAGGTAGATGACCAGATGTGTAGAAAAGATCCTCTTTGGTTATTATCGGAGTGGTGACACGTTGATAACCCCACTTTTCTTCAGTTTTTTTAGCCCAATTTTCCAATTCCTCCTTTATTATGTTTCCTTTAGGAAGCCAAATTGGTAAACCTTTTCCAATCGTTTCATCAAAGTGGAATAAATCTAATTTTTCGCCAAGCACACGATGATCTCGTTTCTTCGCCTCTTCAATTTGTGTCAGATAATCGTCTAGTTGGGCTTTGGTTTCAAAAGCTAAGCCGTAAATACGAGTGAGCATGGGGTTTTTCTCATCACCTCGCCAGTAAGCACCAGCTAGTTTATCGAGCTTAAAGGCGTCAGCATTGATCTCTTGGTTTGGATGTTCGCAGTGACCACCTCGACACAAATCAGTAAAGCCACCGCAGGTATAAAGGGTGATGGCTTCGCCACGTTTGGCAATTTCCTCAATCAGCTCAAGTTTAAATGGGTTGTTGGCGTAAATTTGTCGGGCGTCCGCTATAGATACTTCTTCGTGAGTGAATTCTGTCCACTTGTTAAGGAGCTTCTTCATACTTTTCTGGACATCCTTCAGATCATCTTCAGTCAGCGTAGGCCCGCCAGAGAAGTCTATGTCGTAGTAAAAGCCATTGTCTATTGCCGGTCCAAGAGTCGGCTTGGCGTGAGGGTAGTGCTCTAGTACCGCAGCTGCCAGGAGGTGAGCTAGGGTGTGACGCTTGTGCTCTAATGATTGTGACATAATATTTTAAAATTTTGAGAATGAGCGCTAGGCTTTGTTATGGAGCCTCTATTGCTCGGTCGACGTATAAAATCGTACGTTTTCCTCACAACTTTCTCCATGCCTCGCCTAGTATCTCATTTTGAACACCATAAAGGTTAGTTAATAATTGAAACGAAAAATCGTCCGAGTAAAGATACGACAGAAGTCGCCTCTTTACTCGGACGATTTTTGCAAACCGCGGTTCCACCGAGTTTCCAAGCATAACGCGTAGCGTCGATGCTCGGCTCTTTATGTGTAGATTAGACTTCTGTTTAAAGGAAGGTACCGAAACTCGAATATTGATTCTTGTGTCCGGTCGGCGTTTGGTAGGCGCCACAATCTCTACTTAGTCCCTATATCCTAATCCTATTAGGAGAAATGTCAAACTAAGTCCCCGTGATAGGTGCTGTAGATTCGCTATCTATGGTTACTAGAAGCTTCACTCGATCGAGAGCTACACTAGGCTCGTCATTGCGGATGGTTAACTTTCCTTTAATAGCCACACAAGAACCAACTACTAGTATGTCCTTATACTCAAGGTAGGTACGTGGGAAGGCTACCAGCTCGATCTGGTCACGTTTGTCCGCCAGAGCAATGAAGGCCATACGATCTCCTTTTTTGGTTAGAAGTTCACGTACACTAATGATCATACCGGCTGTTACCAATTCACCTTTAAGGCGGAGTATAGGCAGTTCATCTTTTTCCTCGACCGCTTTTTTAATAGAGCCAATATTCGGTCGTTTAGAAAGTTCTTCTGCAAATTCATCCAGAGGGTGGCCAGATACGTAGACGCCTAGCAATTCTTTTTCAAAGATCAATTGTTGTGCTTTCTGCATAGGTGAGGCAGGTTCAAGAATGATTGTATCTTCCTGCCCCATGCCCCCAAAAAGTGAATCCTGAGCTGCTTCTTTACCAGACATATGTTCTTTATTAAAAGCTAAAATATGTTCAAGATTGGCATACATTTGACCGCGATCTCCGAAAGAGTCTAGCGCTCCGGCCAAGATCAAAGCCTCGATAGATTTTTTGTTGAGGTTGCGGTCGTGGATTCTGGTTAAGAAATTACTCAAAGCAGTGAAGTGTCCGTCTTTTTCACGCTCTGTGATTATTGTCTCGGTAATACCACTACCGAAATTTTTGATTGTAGTCAGTCCAAACCGAATAGTCTCTTTACCTGGTACTACCGAAAAATCAGCAAAAGATTCGTTGATGTCTGGTGGTAAGACTTCAATTCCCATGCGTTCACACTCACGAATGATTTCTGCAATTTTATCATTATCTCCTGAGTCAGCCGTCAATACCGCTGACATGTATTCGACCGGGAAGTTAGCTTTCATGTAGGCTGTTTGATAGGCGACCCGACCGTAACTAGCGGCGTGGGCCTTATTGAAACCGTAAGCAGCGAAGGGTTCAATTAATTTCCAGATTTTGTCAGCCAGGCTCGGTGATAGGTTCCCGTATTCAACAAACCCACTTAACAACTTACTTTTTTCTGCTGCCATTACTTCAGGAATCTTCTTACCCATAGCTTTTCGCAACATATCAGCTTCGAGCCAGCTGTAACCAGCCAGAACCCGTGCGATTGTCATGACGTCGTCCTGATAAGTGATAACTCCATAAGAGCGGTCAAGAACAGTCTCTAGTCTAGGGTCTAGATAAGATACTAGCGATGGGTTGTGTTTACGTTCGATGTACTGTGGGATTGATTCCATTGGTCCTGGCCGGTATAGAGCCACCATAGCGTTGATATCGTGAATGGTCGTAGGCTTCAGCTGTTTAAGGAAGGTCGTCATTCCCGAACCGTTAAGTTGGAAGAGGCCCATGGTTTCACCGCGAGCCAAGATGGCGAAGGTTTTAGCATCGTCAAGGGGTATATTTTCTATGTCGATGATTTGTTGTCTGATTTTTTTTACCCGTTTGACAGCGTCAGCTAAGATGGCCAGGTTTTTAATACCAAGAAAGTCGAACTTCAAAAGGCCAACTCCGTCTTCACCAACACTTTTCATCTCGTATTGGGTGATGAATTTCCCTGACTTAGTATCAGCCTGAATCGGGACAAATTTATTTAGGGGTTCAGGCGCTATCACTACTCCAGCGGCGTGTACACCGAGGTGTCGGACCCGACCTTCGATTTGTTTCGCTAGGTCTATCACTTCGCGAGCTTCAGAGTCTTTTTTATATAAATTGGCCAAGTCCGGTTCGATCTCTAAAGCCTTAGTGATGGTCATAGGGAAGCCCTGGCTACCCATCGGTATTAATTTGGCAATACGGTCACCGACTGAGTAGGGGTGACCAAGCGCTCTGGCAACATCTCGCACGGCTGCGCGTGCCATCATCGTACCGAAGGTACCGATTTGAGCGACTTTATCGCTACCATATTTCTCTTTGGCGTACTCAATTATTTCATCACGACGATTATCAGCGAAGTCCATATCGATATCAGGAGCTGAAGGTCGTTCGGGATTCAGGAAACGCTCAAATGGAAGTTTGTATTCGATGGGGTCTACATTGGTGATACCAAGGACGTAGGTAGTGAGTGAACCGGCTACCGAACCACGAATAGTCGTCAATATGCCTCGCTCGCGAGCCTCGCGAAGCAGGTCTCCAACTACTAAGAAATATTTGGCGTAACCTTTATTCTTAATTACTTCGAGCTCATAATCCAGACGCTCCTTGATGGTGTTATCAGTCTCTTCAAGTTTGCGCCAGGCTAGACCGCTGTATGCACTATCGCGAAGTTCATCGTCTGGTGATTTACCGCTCTTTATAGGATAGTCAGGGAAGTACCAGTGGGTACCGATCTCGATTTCCACATTACATGCTTCCGCTATTTTTAAAGTATTCAATAGGGCGTCGGGCGTAGCCTGAAAAAGCTCTTTGGCCTTCGCCTGAGTGATAAAAGAAAAATCCTCACCAGCATCTAGTTCAGCGGTCGTGTCTACGACTCCACCATTTTGGATCTTTATTAGAACTTCACGGGCAATTCGGTCTTCTGGTTTTAGGTAATACACATCGTGAGCAGCTACTATTGGGGTATCGCTCTTACGAGCCAGGTCTATGATCTTCTCTTGAATTTTTTCGTGATCTCTTACCTCTCTGTGATGGGATATTTCTAGATAACAATCTTCACCAAAGATACCTTTATACCAATCTAATCTTTCTTCGGCCTGTTCTGACCGTTCGTCCTTATAGGCTTTAGCCACATCACCAGCGAAAGAGGGTATAATACAAATCAGATCTTTATTATATTTGGTGATTAATTCGTCATCTAGTCGTGGTCGATAATAGAAACCCTCCAAATTTGAATCAGTTACTAGTTTGATTAGATTCTGATAACCAGTAAAGGTTTTGGCAAGGAGTACAACTCGATTCCTGGGTTTATCTATAGGTTCCTTATCGTGACGACTACGTGGAGCCAAAAAAGCGTCAACTCCCAGAATCGGTTTGATTTTAGACTTGGTACATTCTTTATAAAAATCAATTAGCCCATAAAGAGCGCCATTATCGGTTAGAGCCAAGGCGGTCTGACCGTCAGCTTTGGCGGTCGCTACCAGCTCTTTTGGTGTAGGTAGGGCATTGAGAAGAGAGTAGTGAGAATGGACGTGTAGGTGGATAAAATCTGGCGTCGGGATGGTGTTTTCGGACATGATGGGCATAGTATAACACCCTCTTATTTTTACGGGCAAAATTAAGTTATACTGAGGTTAAATAATGAAAAAAATCGCTAACTACACCATCGGTATAGATGAAGTTGGTCGTGGTCCACTCTTTGGGCCGGTGGCTGTCGGCGTGGTCTTAGTGCCGGCTAATTTCAGCTGGTCGCTCTTAGAAGGGGTGACTGATAGTAAAAAATTAACCGCCAAGAAAAGAGAAGTGTTTTATCAAAAAGCCTTGATACTCAGACATAAAGGAACTATTGATTTTGCGGTTAAAATGGTAAAGGCCGGTACAATAGATAAGATAGGTATAGTGAAGGCCATAAACTTGGCCTTGCAGCGAGGACTTAGTCAAATAGAACGGAGGAATAACTTGGTCTCAAGTCGTGATCTAGTAACGGTTAAACTAGACGGGGGATTAAAGGCGCCGACCAAATATCTGAACCAACAAACCATAATAAAAGGTGACTCCAAAGAACTAGTGATTGGTCTGGCTTCGATTGTGGCAAAAGTAGAAAGAGATAACCATCTGGACAAGTTGGCGCTCCGGCCCGAGTATAAGGAATATGGTTTGTTGGCTCATAAGGGTTATGGTACTAGTTTTCACCTAAAAACGATTAGAAAATTGGGCTTAACAGCGGAGCACCGCCGTAGTTTTTGTCGACGTTTAGGAAAAGCCGGTTAGGTTGTGGGGGTTTTGACCTTTATGCTAATTCTCACTTAAATAGTTGCTTTTTTACAAGGATTTGTTATAGTTTCGCCACTATGGTAATTCGAATGAGACATACGCGGTCACACACCGCTAATCGACGCTCACATCACGCGCTAAAGGCCCCTAATTTGGCTGTATGCAAGAATTGTGGTTCAGAGCACCGACCACATCACATGTGTCTAAATTGTGGCTCTTACAAAGGGCGTGTAGTTATTGATTTGGCAGCTAAGAAACAGAGTCGAGAGGCGCGTCTTAAAGCTAAACGTGAAGCTCGGGGCGAAGCTATAACCGACTCTACTCCGGTAGAGAAATAAGGTCTAAAAACCCACAAAGCCCCGTCTAGGGGCTTTGTGGATTTTCACACAAGTCTATTTTTAGTTATGATACACTAAAGACAGTAAAAGTTTAGTACATTTATATATGGCCAATCGTCACTTATCTCGCAGTATCGTTCTTCAGTCACTCTTTGAGTGGGATTTAAATGCGATTGAGAAATCCGAAATTATAAATGTGCTTGACCGAAACATTGAAGAGTTTGCTCCGAACAAGACGGACAGACCTTTCATGGAGAAACTCCTTAGTGGAATCTTGAGTAAGCAAAACGAACTAGATCTAGTTATTACCAAAGCTGCGCCTGAGTGGCCTCTTGATCGTATATCACCAGTAGATAGAAACATCCTACGTCTGGGTCTCTATGAGCTTTTATTCTCTGATCGGAATGAAGTTCCAGCGAAGGTTGCGATCAACGAGGCGATCGAGTTAGCAAAGCAATTTGGCGGTGATAATAGTAGTCGCTTCGTCAACGGAGTCTTAGGTGCAGTCTATAAAGAGATCGGTGAACCCGGTAAAGAGGAAACCAGTAAGCGTAAAAAGCGGGATGTACCTTTTGATCAGATGCCCATCCAACGTTTGGCTGGAGCGGTGGTCTATGCTGAGTCAGATGGGGATATTTATTTGGCTTTGGTCCATGATATTTTTGGGCACTGGACTTTATCTAAGGGTAAGATAGAAGAGAAGGAAACTGTCGAGGTAGGCGCCGTTCGTGAACTGAAAGAAGAAATGGGTCTCGAGGTGACTATCGAAGCAGAGCTTGGGCATAATGAATATGTCGCTTCTCACCCCGAGCTTGGTAAAGTTAGGAAGCAAGTCCATTACTTTTTAGCTTCTTCTCCACACGTTGATATTACTTTAGAGCAAAAGGGTGGCTTGGATGATGCTCGTTGGTTTAGAGTGGCTGATATTTTGGAGCTCAATTTTTACGAAGACATCTTACCGATTGTGACTAAGGCTGTGACGATGCTGGTTGGCAGACGTAGCAAATAATGCTAATCTCGCTGTAAGTACTATTAATTCAGGCTTTTTATATGTCGACTGAAGAACAAAACATCCCGCAAAATCTGAAGGATTTACAGGCTATACTTGAAGTTGAATTCAAGGATACGACTTTACTGCTGACTGCTATCACTCACCGCTCTTACCTTAACGAGCATCGCGAAGCCACCTGGGAGCACAATGAAAGGCTGGAGTTTCTGGGTGATGCTGTTCTCGAGCTGGTAGTTACTGACTATCTTTTTGCTGAATATCCAGAAAAACCCGAAGGGGACTTAACCGCCATTAGAGCTGCTTTAGTCAACACAGTATCTCTGTCAGTCGCCTCCGAGTTACTTGGAGTCAATAAGTTTCTCCTGATGTCCAAAGGTGAAGCCAAAGACGAAGGGCGAGCTAGACAGTATATTCTCGCTAATGTCTTTGAATCTTGTGTGGGGGCTATCTACTTAGATCAAGGTTACGAGTCTGCTCGTGATTTTATCGCCAAGCGTTTATTCGGTAACACTGAGGATATTATTAAGAAACGTCTGTGGCAAGATGCCAAGAGTCGTTTTCAAGAACTGGCGCAGGAGCACGCCTCTATCACTCCTACTTACGAGACGATTTCACAAGTTGGTCCAGATCACGACCGTGTGTTTACTGTTGGCGTTTACCTAAGACATGAGAAAGTAGCTGAAGGGAAAGGACGCTCAAAGCAAGAGGCCGAACAACAAGCCGCGCAAGTGGCTGTAGCTACCAAAGGTTGGGAATAGTTCTCTTTACCAAATAACTTTTCACCGGTTAATAGTAAATTGATGGTCGGGTTGATGTTTGAGCATGCTATAATTTTTTAATGAAATTAGGGCGCGTAAACTCTGTACTGGGCTTCACTTTAATCGAATTACTAGCAGTGATAGCGGTTATAGGTATTTTAGCTACTGTGGTAGCTACCAACCTTAACCAGTCATCAGCCACTTCAAGAGATGCTAAGCGCAAGGCGGATTTACGTAACCTACAGAATGCTGTCGAGATCTATAAAAATCGAGAAGGTCGATATCCGGCTGGTTGCAAAGGGGCTAATCAGTGGTCAGGACAAATCGGTACTGACTATGCGTGTACGGGAACAGAAGAGTATATACTTGGTTTAGTGCCTCAATATATTGACAGTTTGCCTATTGATAAAAAGCTAAATGGAGCTAATTCTGGGTATGTCTATGTGACCAACACTGAAGGTAGTGTCTATAAAATAATGGCCATGAATACCGTAGAATCAGAAGTCTTAAACACATCAGTTGCGTACAACCACCCATTTAAGAGTTGTGATGTCAAACCTAGTATTGGTGCTGACGGTATTGTAAACAACATTTTACAAACCCAATCAATTTGTTATCAAACATATGATGGGGTTTCGAATAACCCTGTACCACATTGTGCGATTGATAATGCTCGTTTTCAGCGTTCTTATGCTGTCTGGGGAGGGTATGACTCAGGTGGTAACCTGGATAGCAATCCGGTGTTGAGTCCAATGGAAATTAGATCTTTGAAAAATACCACTGATATTATTTGTAAATAAGAATTATGTATTTTTTTCGTAAACAACCCGGCTTTACCTTACTTGAGCTTTTAGTAGTCATTGCCATAATTAGCATCTTGGCCACTGCTCTCTATGCCAGTTTTAGTGAGGCCCGAATGCAAACAAGAGACAAGGTCAGAATGACAGCCTTAAAGGATGTGCAACTAGCACTGGAGCGATATAAATCACAAAATGGCACCTATCCACTTGCGGGTCTCGGGACTTGTTCCGCTAATGCTACTGAGTTTGCTGGACCAGGACCCGTCACCATTGCCGGTTTTAAAGGTTGTATCGGCAATAATACGCTTAACTATATTCAAAACCTAGCACCCGAATATATAAATTCTCTACCTCTTGACCCAAACTCTGAGTTTGTTAATGATAAAGGCTTTTATTATCGGTCTGACGGTAATTATTATAAATTAATGGTGTTAGACAGTGTAGAGAGTTTGGTAATCACTTCTTATAACGATAAGTTCGCGCGCTGTCCGGCGGCACAAGCTAGTGGTCCTTGTAGTGGTGCGGTTCCGGCTAATACTTATGCTGTATATAGTTATGGAGCTGAAGATTGGTAGAGTATATGTATTTAAAGGAACTAACAATTAATGGTTTTAAATCATTTGCTAAGAAAGGCGAACTCGGTTTTTCTGCACCGATTACCGCTATCGTCGGACCAAATGGCTCTGGTAAAAGTAATGTGGCCGAATCTTTTCGGTTCGTCCTTGGAGAGCAGTCCATTAAGTCAATGCGAGGCAAAAAAGGGGAAGACTTGATTTGGGGTGGTTCGGCTACCACCCCTCGCGGTAATCGGGCGATTGTCAGTATTATACTAGATAATAGTAAGCGAGTTTTCCCGATTGATTTTTCTGAAGTCAAAATCGAGCGAGTAGTCCACCGTGATGGCCAGAACGAATACCTCTTGAACGGGTCAGTAGTGCGACTCAAGGATATCCAGGAACTACTGGCTTCGGCCAATATTGGTTCAACTGGGCATCATATTATTTCACAGGGAGAAGCGGACCGGATTCTTTCGGCTGGGGCAAAAGAGCGTCGCGAGATGATTGAAGATGCGCTTGGCCTCAAGATCTATCAGTACAAAAAACAGGAAGCGGAAAGAAAACTTACAAAAACTCACGAGAACGTGTCTCAAGTGGAATCATTGAGGCGTGAAGTGGCTCCTCATTTAAAGTATCTCGAGAAACAAATACAGAAAATCGAAAAGTCTCTGCAGGTGCAGGCCGAATTGCGTGAAGCTTATGCTGAGTATCTAAAGCGGGAAGATGTCTATCTTTCTTTTCATTATGATGAGTTGACTAAGAGAAGACAGGAGCCAGAAACTAAACTAGCGGAGACTAAAAAAGCCCTTAAGTCAGCGAAAGAAACTCTCCAAGCTTCAGAAACCAAACAAGACACCAAAGATCTTATCTCTGCTCAGGAGCTGTTGCAAAGAATCGTGCACGAGCGCCAACAGACAGAAAGAGAGTACAGTAAATATGAAGGACAGATAGCTCTTCTCAACCGGAGACTAGAGGAGTATGAAAGACGTACAAAGCAAGTCGAGGGTAAAGCGATTCCTTATGCTGATATGAAGTCCTTGATCGGGGCAGTCGAACAACAGGTAGAAAAAGCGATTGCGAGGAAGGAGGTGTCGATACTAGAGCGGGCTTTGACCGATATTATCCATCGCTTAAAGTTATTTTTGGAAAAAGCCGAAGGAGTGGCCGATGAAGGTCTCAAGTTTGACCATGAAGAAAAAAATCGCCTAGAAGGTGAGTTGGCTAGGGTAAAGAAATTGCTTGAAGAGACGCTTGTTCACGAAAGAGAGGCTGAAGCGAAGTATCGGTCTCTGGAGAACAGGCGAGTCGAGGAGGTGACTGAGAGTCGAGATGCTGAAAGATTAGTTTTCCAGTTGATTGGAGAGGAGAGAGATTTAGAAAACACACTCGACCGTATTGATAGAGAGCTGTCGGTACTTGAAAGAGATCGAAATGACTTTAAGCAAGAGCTACAAGAAGCCGTGGCGCTTTTAGGTAGAGGGGCGACTGACTACATGGACTTCAAGTTAGTTAATGAAAATGGTTCAGAGTTAGCGGAGATGAGTATTATTAATGAGGATAGAAACAAACAGAGAGAGAAAAAACATCAGTTGGAAAAGTTGAAGATTCGTCTAGAAGAGCTAGGAATAGGCGCGACTGATGATGTCCAAAAAGAATATAAGGATGCCAAAGAGCGGGATGAGTTTTTAGCCCATGAACTCGAAGACTTAACGGCTTCAATCATCAAGTTACGAGAGTTAATCGTTGAGCTTGAAGTAAAGTTAGATGAGCAGTTTAGTACTGGAATTGAGAAAATATCGGCAGAGTTCAGTCGTTTCTTTATATTGATGTTTGGTGGTGGGGAAGCCGAGTTGGTAAAAGTAAAGACCAGAATTGAAGAAGACGAAGCCGGTGAAGAAGGAGGTGAAGATAGTGATTTTACACCAAAGAATAGTCGTGACGGGATTGAACTTTCTGTTAAATTGCCAAATAAACGAGTTAAGGGTCTCGAGATGCTTTCTGGTGGAGAGCGTGCTTTGACTTCCATCGCACTGATTTTCGCTATGAGTCAGGTCAATCCACCACCATTTATTATCCTCGATGAGACTGACGCTGCTCTAGACGAAGCTAATAGTCGTCGCTACGGCGATATGATCGAGGAGTTGGCCAAGAAATCCCAACTAATCTTAATTACCCATAATCGTGAGACGATGAGTAGAGCAGGAGTGCTCTACGGTGTCACTATGGGCGGTGATGGTGTCTCTAAACTTCTTTCAGTCCAGCTCGATGATGCGGTCGCAGTGGCTAAATGAAGTAAGCCAACGAGCGCAAGCGACTATGGCGAACTTCGTTCCCGATTTGGCCCTTTCCTAGGTCAAATCGCTGGAACACCAGCTCCAACTCCTGTCGAGATTTATATGTATGTGAAGGATTCATTCCTGCTTTTAGTTCCCTTCGAGAACCGCGGGAACTCGCATCATCTAATTCCAAATCCTGGACCTAAAGTATTTGTTTCATATTGTAATTTTTAATAAAGAGTAATCTAGTAAAGGTTGCGAGTGTGCGTGGGTCAGTGATATCTGCTGCGGCAGTTTGTCCAGACGGCTAAAAGTCTTTCTGTCACGAGCCCGGCTTGTGGTGATTGAACCTGAGCGATAGCTAAGGTAAATAATAGGCAAAGGGGACTCGTTCCCTGTTGTCATCACCGAAGCTTCGTACGTGTTACGCTACAGGGTGAAGTATGTTCGCCCGCATTATGCCTTCGTGGCGTATTCTCGAGCGTGTGGTAGCAACCAGGGGCAGAAGTGGTTTTCTAACTTCGAGGTCCCGAGGGCGTAGTGGTTTCTAACCACGCGCCTTTTCCTTTTTAATTAAAATATTTCCCATTCAAAACTTCCAATCGTCTATAGAACCCAGTGAATAACTAAAACAAGATATCT
>JACCDV010348475.1_pt1 | contig 15157 bp, 23 predicted proteins | sample 7446131 | NCBI WGS metagenome assembly JACCDV01 (sample SAMN15323448, study PRJNA562643) | freshwater metagenome | isolation source: river surface water | place: USA:Blue River Watershed | collected 2017-08-17 | reverse complement strand
TTTCATACTAGTCCTTGAATTATTATGTAGGTATTTATTTCAAAATAAGTAAACACATGAATGTTCTTATCTTGACTCCAGATGCAGTGGGCAGTACTTTGTTGCAAAGATTGATTACCATTTACATGCAGTTTCATCATTATGACAAGCCAGTGATTAATCTTCATGAATTAACAAATGGATTAAAAAAATATCACAACACTGCATTGAATATAGAAGCGTTGGGTAAACCCGAACAAGGCCAGTGGGGGTATCATCAAAATCTCAGAGAAATTGTGGAGTTATTGGAGTCAGTGGACCATTACAAAACATCAAGACTGGCACAATATCATATTAAAAATCGTCAAGATCCCATGGCTGATCAGATTTCATTCTATCAATATCTAAACGATAATTTTTATGTCATAAGTTGCCGACGCCACAATGTGTTTGAACACGCACTGAGTTGGGCACTCAACAAAGTTACCAAAAAACTCAATGTTTATTCCACGGATGAAAAAATAACACATTTTTTTGATCTTTATAAAAATGGAATTGTCATTGACCCTACCAGCTTGATACACACGTTGGAAACATATAAATCTTACTTGGAATGGTGCGACAATCATTTTAATGTAGCTTCTTATTTTTATTATGATCAGCATTTGCAGAACATAGAATCATATATTTTAAATTTACCTATATTTGTCAATCAAACACAACTGATCTCTTGGCAACAAAAATATGGCATTGATTTTGATACTTGGAATCGTTGCCATTATCTCAAAGGAGATGTTGGTGCATTGGCATTAGACCACAGTGATGAATTTTTAAAAATACCATTTAAGTCAACAACTACTACTCAATTAAATCCCAACGCAGAATCTGAGTTTCTTCTACGTTATCAAGCTATATCTAACAGTTCGTGGCCCACTATTCAGTCCATGGATGATTACAAAAAATTGCCTCAGCACATTCAAGATGAAGCCGAACAACAGCTTGGTTTGAAAATAGAGAATCACTCTGTGTCAAAAATTACAACACTAGAACAATCATTTGAAAGTTTTTTACCCACTGGACACAAAGATTTCTTAAATCAACACAAGGAACGTTATGCCAGTGCAAATCGTGCCATAGCAGATATAGTCAATCAAAAAATAATGATCACTCCGCCACCGATAAAAAAGCAAACATTGGCTGAAAAAAAGTATATTATTAAAAATTTTGAACAGTGTTTGGCAGTATATAACCAGTGGGTTGAGATGAATCCAACCATTGGAAATCCAGTTGAATCTGATGTAATGGATTCGTTTTCTGCAGCAGAACGCAATCGCTGGAAACCTGATATTATAGTTAATTCTGTTGATTCAAATCATTTATTATCAGATCAACGACCTGCTGAGCAGTGATTAAATCAAAGTGAAGTCCGTCGCGTGCCAGATCCAATTTATCAACATTGATAATATTGTTCTCCAAGGGAGCCAATACCGGTTGCAATTCAAACATGGTTTGTAAATCTTCCCATATTTTAAAATGTTCTTTTAACTCAGTTTGAATAAAACTAGGCAACAAATTCATTTCGTGTGCTGTGCCCGGTAATTGCAACGGCCAATCGCATCCACGTATAGTATTCCAATGTGCTTGACATGTATGATAGTTTAGCGCATAGTCCGGTATACTCAATTGCACAGTCCGATCACAGTCTATCATTTCTATACAACGAGCAAGATTGATTACGTCTTCAGTATCCGTGGATTTTATGGATTGAATTCGACGTTGCTCGTCATTATTTTTTTGATTTTTGCTTTCTCTGCGATGCAAATAACTCCACATGATCACGATATTTGCAGGATTTATTTCTTTTTGTACCAATGCAACACGACGAGCAATCCAGTTGTTGCTGGCGCCATCCATGCTGACATTGATAACTCGCCTTCCAATTTTTTGTTGCAATAGATACGGCCATGTGTGTTCTAGCGGACTGCCCACCCCCACTGTGAAACTGTCACCAAAACACCATATAGCCTGTTGCAATTCCTCAACGGAAATGGGCCATTCTTGATCTCTGAAACCGCGACTGTTGTATTGATAAAGTATTTTGTGTGGATAGTTTTTGAAGTGTTTTTTGTTCAAGCATCGATCTGGACTGTCTATGCCAGAATATTGCCAACATTGATTGACTCTGCTGGGCAAAATTAGACCTGGCAATGTCACTGACGTCCCCAGTTGATTCTACTCCACACACGCTCATGAAACAAGTATAAGAATGTGTTTACAATCATTTGTGCAACAGCAATAGCTGAACTGGCATCAAAGCGTCCGGTAATTAAATAAGCAATTGTAAAGGTGCTGGTACTACCCAGCACTCTCCATGTAATTGTTTTAACTAAACTACGACGGGTAGTATCACTCAAGCCCCATTTCCTTTCGTATTTTGGTAGCAGAGATTGAGTGTGTTGCGTCATCGAATGTTTCCTGTTCTATCTTATATCCTACATCACGACCATAAGTGATATTCACAATGTTGGGTACAACTTGTATTTCGTATTGACCTTGATAGATAGGATCTAGATCTCTGCGTATGTAACCTTTGACTTGTTCTATAGCAAATGGATTTGATCCTTGCCATCCTTGACAATCTCGTATCTGTATTATAACCTGTCCTGTTTTGGCGATGGCACGTTCAAACAATGCTCTATGTCCAGCATGCCAAGGTTGCCAACGACCCAACATCTGTACAGTTTCTTTTTGCCAGTTGAATGTGGGTCTGCGGCGATTTTCTAAAATGTGATTGCCAACAAACTCTGCCCAGTGTTCGGCATTTTGTTCAATAATTCTAAAATCATAAACATCTGGGGGCACAAATGCCTTGTTGGTATCTTCAAAGCGGCTGGCCTCAATGGTATCTACCCATATGGTCCAGTCGGCCTTGAAGTTGTTGCGCATTTCTGTCAACGGAGCAACAAAGTCACAGATGGCGAAATCAGCACCGGTGGCATCTGCTAGTTCTCTCATTCTATGGCTTTGTCTAATGCGACCCTCTGGGCTAAAATCCCAATCGTTGTAGCGTTTGCGTACATCGTCTGCATTGAACCACGCCACTGTGGCTCTACTGCCATACAATGTTTCAGCAGGCGAATTATAAAAGTCGCTGTTGGTTTCAAGATATTTCTTCAGTGCTGCGGCCAGATATGTTTTGCCTGAGCCTGGTAGGCCCATGATTAGTATACGTTGTGTCATTATCGTGTGTTCCCAAAATCCATGCTACGTGCAATGGGTTGCCAACGATGACGCAACACCAACATTGAAGCATGGTAACCATCAGACGTAAGTTCACGCTCTTCCACAAACATCAAGTTTTGTTTGAAAAACTCCTGTGCTTGTTTACTTGTAATAGCTTTCTTAAATTCTCTGTTGTACCACTCAACAATTTCCTTGGGTGTGTTCTTGGGCAACAAAATTCCCCAACCTGCATACACATTGAGTCCGGGTACATATTTTTCCATCAATGGAACATTGGGAATTAGGTCCAGGCGTTTTTCACCGCACAGGCCAATGATTTTAATTTTGCCAGCTTTATAGAACTGGTAAGCAATGGCAGCTGGAATAATACCAAACTCCACATGCCCGCCTGCTACGTCTTGACCAGCTTGGTTAGGACCTTTGTAGTTGGCTGTGAGAATTTGATGCTTGCGTGATTTGGTATTATTGATCAAATATTCAAATGCCAACTTGTGACTGCTGGATCCCACAGCAAAATTAACAGGGCGATTGGTTGTTTCCAATAGTTTGATCAACTCCGGTGGTGTGTTCACAGGTGAATCTTTGTGTGCAATGATGGCCAAGGGTGACTTGGCAATGTTGATAGCATATTCAAAGCTGTCAGGAGTCCAACGAACAAGGTCACGGTTTAACACTTCGCCCATGACCCAGGTGTTTTGTTGACTGGCAATGTTGATGTGATGTCCGTTGCTGGGCAATCCGATGAAGTGATTCATGGCCAAAGCAGCATCAGCACCAGGACGGTTCTCCACTACAAATGAGACCCCTGGGTTGTTCTTTTCTACAATAGCAGCCACACCACGGAAGCTGACTTCGTTGCCAGATCCTGGTGCAAATCCTATAACCACGTTCACAGGTTTAGTGGGTTGCCAGGCCCAAGCTGTGCTCATGGTCAGTGTTAATACAAGTGCTAGTAGTCGTTTCATGATTTTCCTTTCAAAATTGTGACTAGGGTATCGGGCAATCGCACAGTGGGTTCCACACGATGTCCAAAATTGTGTTCAATCCAGTCGGCACTGATATGATGCCAGGTTAGATTGTGTTTTTGAGCAAACTCAAACATAGCCGAGTTCATTTTTATGATTTCATTCAGCATGTTCATTGAATTCTTGTAATAGGGCCGATAGTCAGGATATGCAATAGTAAATCCGCCGGCTTCATGCCACCATGCTTGACAAGCAAGATCTGGGCGGTGCACCAACACAATCCATGAGTCGGGATAACGCTGATGTATTTCATCCAGCTGATAAGCCCACTCGTGACTTTTTAATATTCTTGTGCCCGTGGTATCGGCAAACGGTCGATCTAAATTTTCTGGATCCAAACTGGTTGTTGTTTCCCAACCTGTGCCATAATAAGCACCCAAGTGCCCTGAAAAGTTGTGATGCGTATAGTTGCGATCTGGTGTACGATCTGTGGTGTTGAAGCCCGGTATGGTTTCAATGTTTTGAGCAATACCTGACCAACGACTGCCCGGAGCTCCTACAAAAAATATTTTATCGGGTAACATAGAGATAGATCAGTCCTGGTATAATAATGGCAAATTGCGGCAAAAAGTTCAATATAATAGCACGTTCGTTCCACTTGTATCCTACATATACCCAGCCAGCTGCTCCAATCAATTGAAGCAAACTGTTCCATGGCGTAATTCCTAGCACGTGGAACACCATGGCTATAAGTATTGTACAGGCGCTAGCCCATTTTACATAAGAGACTGAAACATGCATAATCAAGAATTTTTAAATAGTTATTTTGCTGAAAGCTGGAAACCCAGCGAAGATGCATATACTTATAGTGCCTATGCTACACTAGCAAAAAAAGTACAGCCCTATCATTGGGTACTGGATGTAGGCTGTGGCGGAAATCCTTTCAAAAAGTTATTGCCCAATGTTGTGGGCGTTGATCCTGCTAGAGACGAAGCTGATTTCAAAGTGGCCATTGAGGATTTTGAAACCGATCAAAGATTTGACGTAGCCATGTGTTTGGGTTCAATCAACTTTGGTACTCAAGAAGACATTGAACCAGCAGTAGACAAAGTTGTGAGTTTGCTCAAACCGCAATCACAAATTTATTGGAGATTAAATCCTGGTAGACAGGATCATGCATGCGGAGATTGCGAACAAATCAAATTCTTCCCATGGACACACGCTATACTAAAACAATTTGCTGATCAACATGGATTTACACAAACCAATGAACAGAAGGAAACCAACGGAAAAGTACTTAGACTTTATGCAGAATGGTATCGAAATTAGAATAAATTAATTCCGATGCTGCTCGATGAGCATCCTCCAGCGGATGAAGGGTTTCTGAAATTGGAAACCCTTTTTGTTTTGCCCAGTCTAAAAATGTTTGACCGTTAAATTTTGTCATGTATGGACGTACATAATTCTGGAGATCAAGAATTGCCGTATTGGTATGCCATTCAGTTTCAAAAACCAATTCGTCAATATACGTCATGATAAACGAAATATTTTTTTGTTTGATTGCATCGATGGCGGTTTTGATACAAACCAATGTGCTTAATTTGTCTCTATATTGACTGTGTAAATCTCGATAATATATCTGTGCTCGAATATCAGTGTCGGTGGGCGTAACTGTTCGCCAAAGATTTTGACCTGCTAGATCATACTGATGTAGAACATACCGATGATTTTTATCACTAGGATCAACTGTATAATCAAATCTATCAATCCAACTCCACCCAACTACAAATAAATCACGGTGATCAGATTCAGCAACTTGAGTTAGAATTTTTTCTAGTATTCTAAGATTACCAGATCCAGGTCTAGCATAACAACGATAGTCGTAGTTAATGTCTTGAGCCAACAATGCTGGCCAAGTCAGTTGACTTGATAGTGTATAAGGTTCGCCGTCGTCTTCGTCGGCTAGATCACTGCCGTAGATGAAACTACAGCCAAAACTTTTTAATGTCATAGGCTATTATATACCTAGATTATAGATCAGTAATAAAATTTAAAGAATGCCAGCGGCGCTTTGAATGCTTTGTAACAGCTTGTCGTCTTGATCGTAGATACGTTTGGTCGGCATGCCAGCTGCTGAACGCATTTCGTTGAGTTCTGCTTCGTAGCGTTCGCGATAGGCTCTGGGAGTCATTGGCACAGTGGATTCAAACGCTTCACGTGTGAATGGAATTTCTTTGCCACGATAGTGCATGGTCCAGTCGTCTTTGTTGTACTCGGTGAGCGTGTTCAAATCATCCAACAACTGCTCTACATTACCACCGGCTGTGCTACGTCTACGAATTTCAACATACACTAGATAGCGATTGGGCTTGATTTCACCAGGTGAGCGATCAGCATCCAACACAAAGTCATAGCCTTTTTCAAACCATGACATCAAATCTTTGGCTGCTTGTTCATCACGCAAGAAAAAACTGATCACAATGATGTCATCATCATCGCCCATTTTGGAACTGAATTCGTCCACGTGAATTGTGGGCTTCATTTGACCTTCTAGGTCTTTGAATTCAAGACTTTCAAACAGCGGGTTGTTGGAGTTTTGATTGTGCATCTTGTGCCTGCTCTTGGTTTTGTAATTGTTCTTGGTCTAGATCCTGCTCATATGCATCGTCTAGATCTGCCAAGTCAATGTCTTGGTCTTCTAGTTCTACTGATCCTGTGCGTATGTCGCTCATCAAGCTCTTGGGCATGACAATTTCCACCAGCCACACAGGAACTTCTGTAATCTTGGCCTTGTGTGTACCAGGACGATAATCGCTGGGATCAGTAATTTTGATAGGTACTTTCATCACAGTTTTTTTGTATTTTACATCGCAATCAAACGGCAATAGTCTGCGAGCACCACGTGGATCGGGCATGTATTTTTTTGGCCACATAAATGTGCAGGCCACTTTGTATTTGCCAATTTCTGGTCCAGCTACCAATTCGCCCAACTCCCAGTTGGCAAAAGCGTACAAATCCAGTTCATCCAACACACGTTCAAAATCCAACAGTGTGAGCAAACTGCCTTCGCTGAGATAAATGTCGCGAATATTTTCGGCAACTTGCCAATAGTCTGATCCATCTTTAAAAAGTTCTTGATCCATAGTGTTATTTATGGTTTTGATTAGAGCTTGCTGATTTTGAAAGTGTGTTAATTGCGGTCCAAGCTTAATACTTATGCTGTAGATTTTGGAAATCAATGCCCATACAATTGCTCACACTCTGGGCCTAAATACTGATAACAGCAATCACGCTGTTAATCAACCAAACGGAGATTTGAACTTGAGTAGAAACCGCGCAACAAAAGCACAAAAGCGTATGACACAAGTAGAGAACACCATCCAGTTTAACCAAGAAAAACCCCGTCAACAACAACGGAAGATTGAATTGATTCCTAGAACTAGAAATCAAGAAAGACTGGTATTGGCTCTACAAGACGAATCACAACACATAGTAGTTACAGCAGGACCAGCAGGCACAGGCAAAACTTATCTGGCAATGTTGGCTGCTGTTCGCGCATTAAGAGAGGGCGATTGCGAACGCATAGTATTGACTCGCCCGGCAGTGGGTGTAGAAGATGAAAAACATGGATTTTTACCTGGCAACTTGAATGCCAAAATGGAACCATGGACTAGACCTTTGTTGGACGTGTTGCGTGAATATTATCGTCCACAAGACATTGCTGCCATGATTGAAGATCAAACAGTGGAAATAGCACCTCTGGCCTTTATGCGTGGTAGAACATTCAAAGATTCATGGATCATTGCCGACGAAATGCAGAACGCAACTCCCAGTCAATGTAAGATGCTGATGACCCGTATCGGCACTGGCTCAAAAATAGTAATCACGGGCGACATAGAACAAGCCGATCGCAAGCACGGCGACAATGGTCTCATGGACCTATGTCAACGCTTGGAGGAAGGGGGTGTAAAGGGAATAGCTGTATGCGAGTTGGAATCTCGCGATGTACAGCGACATCAGATCATTGGATCTGTGTTAAAACTTTACGCTGATTCGTAGTCAGTAACAATGTGATAGATCTGTTTCCAGTTCTTCGCAATCGGATATGGGCACTCCAGATGCATGTTGTGTCCATGTTCAACCAAAATTGATTTTAGTCCCAGTCTGTGCCCAACATCAGCATTTTCGGGCTTGTCTTCAATCCACCAGCAACCGGTGCCTTCGTATTCTTCCAGTGCTTCGTCTTTATGAGCACCTGTGTCTAGACACACAATTCTTTCAAATGCAGTGGGTCCAAACAATTTATGTAGGTTCATTTCACGTAACTTTTGAGCGTTGGGATCTAGACTTAGGCTTGTGATAGCATGAAAACGAAATCCGTGTTCTTCATGCAATCGTTTGATGTAGTACATGGCATCACGCTGTGCTGGCAAGAAACCAATGGCAGCTGATTCGTTGAAAATTTTGATCAGTTTCTTTACTTGCTCTTTGGGAATGTTGTAGCGTATGCTCATGTCATAACTGAGCTTGCTACCTTCGACTTCGGTAAAACCGTGTTCTTGCATCCAAATGTTGAACGCATATTCCCAGTCCAAACAGACACCGTCACAGTCTGTGAGTATCAGCTTGTCTAGATTTTTGAATCTTTTACGCATGTTGCTCCTGCTCTCTTATTTTGATACTATTATTATAACAGATCAGGAGTTTTTGGTCAACCGGCCTTGATTTCAGATTTGGGTGAGTCAACAGGTTGGTCTACAACAATATTCAACGGATGTCCGTTTTCTTCAAACAAGCGTTCAATGGTATGAGCATAATGTTGATAATAATAAGAAACGATGCGATCCCAATCTTTGGGTACTTGCTGGTCACCCATTCTGGCAAATATCACCTTTTGTTCTTTAAAATCAAGAATAACATTAGCTGTCTGCAGATCACGCCTTTTGATATTTTTGCTTACAGCCATAGATTCGTCAATTTGACCAGTGGCTTTACGATAATAAGTTAGAATTAAGTATCTCATTTTAGTCCTGATAGTTCGATTAAGGTTGCAGATAAGTTGATTTCTTGATCTGCAACCATGGGCACATTGATCAGCCCGTTGCGAATAATAACTATGGCCTGATCCTGTCGTTCAGGATCTTTTGACCATAGTTCCAAGTTGTCGTACATCCAACGAAACACATCTTCCATTTCTTCTGGACGCACACTGGCACACATCAGTTTACGTGCTTCTGTGATCTTACCAGCTTTGAATAGATTTACAGCATCCAGTTTCCAATCCTGGGCTCCGCCTTCGTCGCCGTTGGGCGCTGACAACCGACCTTCTTGACTGTTCATTTGACACATATTCAAACATTTGCGTAGATCAGGATATGTGGCTTTGACATAACTGTCTAAGGTATCAAGATCAAACTCAATGTTTTCTGTGACCAACACAGTGGCCATTCTAGCAGTGAACTCTGTGACATCTACACGTTCAATGTGAAAACCCTGACATCTGCTGTGTAAAGCAGGTATAATGCGATTAGGGTAATTGCAAGTAAGAATAAACCTAGCACTGGCATGATAGGTCTCCATGACGCCACGTAATGCCGCTTGCCCGTTGGGAGAAATATAGTCCGCTTCATCTAATAACACTACTTTAAAGTTGCCAAATGGCATGGTTTGTACAAATCCTGTGATCTTGTCACGAATTGTGTCTACAGAGTTTTCACGCGATGCGTTGATTTCCAACACATCATATTCGTCGATGCCCAGTTGATTGATCAATATCTTAGCCAAGGTAGTTTTGCCCACACCCGGCGCACCCGAAAACAACAAGTGCGGAATGGATTCTGATCGGATCCATCCAGCTACTTGATCTTTCTGTGCTTGATCTCGAAATACATAACCTTCGATGTCTTGAGGTCTGTACTTTTCAGTCCAAAGTTGTTTCATTATTGTCCTTGTCTGCTTGTGCCTGTTCGGCGATCCATAAATTTAACTTGTCCATGTAACCTTCTTCGGTCAACCCATGCCACCCAATGCATTTTCCTGTTGGGCTACGACCACATCCACATTGTCCTGCCACTTGAGGTTTTGCCATCATAATTCTTTGTCCTTTAATACTTTCATTGTTTCTGCTTCTACCACACGTCGACGCAAACTGCTGGAACTAAATGAATGGTCTCGACCGTTGAATATTGGCATGATACCACGCATGTGACCTTCCTGTCTACCCGTGTAGTCAGATTCTCTGTATTCTACTCCTAGTATACGCACATCTACAGGAAGAATCAACAACAAATCAACCAAATCTTGTTCTGTTTGGTACACAACAATCTCATCCACATAGCGTACTGCGGCCAATTGTATTTGACGCTCTACTACACTTTGTATGGGTGCGTTTTTTGAATCGGGGCGGTCAATTGACGCATCTGTTTGCAATCCAGCAATCAAATAATCGCAGTGATTTTTGGCTTCGGCCAACATGGCAATGTGTCCAGCATGCAACATGTCAAATTGACTGAATGTGATGCCAATGATCTTGCCTTGTTCTTTGAGTTCTCTAACTTTGTTGAATATCATCTTCTTTTGAGTAGCTCTGCCACTCTTTCCTTTTCCCATTCTTCCTCACCAGCAAAGGTAGGAAGTTTTTGATAAATGTCTTCTATCAAGCATTTTACTTGATATAGTTCTTGTTTGCAAGTAGAGGCTGTCCAACCGTCGTTGTATGGACTTGACGCTTCTATACCCATACGGTGAAGCTGATTAGCGATATCATTGATATCCCAGTTCTTTATGAATCCCATTTATCGTGCTACGTCGGATACTGTGTGGACGGCTTCACTCATGGTGTCGTCCTGTGGTGGATGATCTGAAACTAACAGTATGTCTTTTGGGTCAATTCTACGCAGAGTTTTTTCTCCCTGCTCATCTTCTACTTCGACTCCACGAGTCCAGCGACCATGTGCTACACAGATCCAATCACCTACTTGAACATCATGTTGATCTGGGCCCACTGCATAAACACAGCCCCAACGCGGACGAATACCCAATCCAGTGCCGTTGTCGTTTAACAAAATAAGTCCTGAACTGGTAATACGTTGATCAAAGTTCATTTCGGTAACAATAACCCAATCTCTAATGGGTTGAAACTGATTTCGTTGAATTTGATGTGGTGCAAATGCTGATTTCATAAGTCCTCTTAGAATTTTTTGACTCCGCCGAGTCTGTTGAGTTGTCTAGGTGTTTTTAATTTTTCTTGAGTCACTGATCTTGCTTTGGCAATGGCCGATGCCAGACCACCTCCAGATGCTTCAGCAACAACATTTTCAACAACGTCCTCGTTGACAATGTCATTGTCTTCGGGCAGATCATCAAATGTGTCTGCTTCAATTGTTGCGTGAGCGGCCACTGTGTTGACGGTGTTAACGGTGTTATTAGGATTTTGAGTTCTTGTGACACTGGTCTGGCGACGATTCTGACGTTGAACTTGTTTGTTTTTACTTTCAATCACACGATTCTGACTGTCAATAATGTCTCCTCGAGCATTTACGCCCATGTTGCCCACAGCTCGCACTGCTTCATTTTGTAGCAACAGTGCGCCCATGTCGACAGTTTTTCCTTGTGCGCTACGATAAACTTTTTTGGTCATTTTTTGATTCCTCTAATTTTGTATTTAACGCAAGAACTCACGGGGGTCTAAATCATAGAACATTGAGTCAATTCGGTGAACTCCTAATTTGTACAGCACATAACTGGCCACACTGGATCCACGTCCTACTCCCCATATCACACAATTGTCAGTCATGGTGTCCACAAGATATTTTAAAAATCGCAACAAATCAAATAGGTTACGTTCTTGATACAACAATAGTTCTTGTCCACAGCGTTGTAGTTCTGCATCAGTGTTGCACAAGCTCAAAACGTATTGAGCAATGTCCATGTCTCGGTACTGAGCGGGCATGTGCCATGTTTGTTGCAGTCTGCGATCAAACTCTTCCAGAGTTTCTGCAGGATTGTTGAGAGTGTCATAATTTATCAATGCTGGCACACAATCCAACAACACAGCGGCTTTTTCCAAATCTACTGTGGTATCAACCAACATGCGATTCAATGATGGAATATCACGGCCTTGCATTACAAGATCAACTACGTCACTTTCGTTGAATACTAATTGTCCAAATTTATCTTGAATCATCTTTTTGAAAATCTGCAAATACTAGTTTGTTGTCAAGATCTGCATCAACTACAGCACTTTCCTGTGTCCACTGCAAATTTAGTTCTCTCCAGCTTCGATTGAACTTCATTGTTACCACTTTGTCTGTTGAAATCAATTGACAATCACAGTGTGATGCATCACTGTCTTGCCACCAACCTGCGGTTGATAACGGACCAAATTGCTCATCGTCGTTGTGTAGATAAACAATGTTTTCCCCCAGCTCACTGGATATTTCTGTCTGTGTGATAATGATATGATCTTCTGCTATAGCATTGAGTTTACAGTGTAGCATGATTCCTACTACTTGGTCAACTGGTTCTTCGGGCAATGTGGTCAATCTAACACCAGCCCGACTCAACAATTCACATTGCTCACGATTGTTGCCATTGATAAAAACCGAGCTTTCAAGTTGATGTTGCACAAAGTATTTGATTCGATCCAGTGCAATATTTTGATCTCCTGAATCGTCGCTGATTGTGGTAAAATCAATGGTCAATCTATAGTTGTTCATTAACAACTGTGAATCATAGAACACACCGGCTGTGAAAACAGTTGAATATTTTAATCTAACGTTCATGAGATATCTATTTTGTCGTTGAATTGATCACCGTTGTTGCTTTTGTACATGGCCTGCAACTTTTCTTGATACTTGACTTGATGACTTTCAATGGCCATGCGAATTTGATCACACAGGTATGCATTGCCTGTACGGGCCGCGATACCTAATTTTTTATTGAGTTCTGAAATTTTTGAACCCAGTTGTTCCAATGTCAAATCGTCTAAACTGGGTATTAGTGGATGTTCCATGTGTGTAGTTTACAACATCCCGAGTTGTATTGTCAATGATTTTGGTTAAGCAAACACGCAACCATTGTTGCCAATGCAGAACCATTTTCCATTGATGTATTGTAATGTGCAGGCATCACCAATTGTGTCAAATGTAATAGTTCCTGTGCCTGATGTTTTCCACCCTGCATTGGTCACAGTAATAACCATGTCACCGGAATCAGCAAACATAGCAAATGTTTTAATCTGTCCGTTTACCCCGGCTGCCAGTGTTGCAGTTTCGGATGTGCTGGTACTAAAATAACTGGTTGTCAATGCCAAGTTGGCAGCACCACTGGCTGCCAGATCTTCAGATGTGTTGTTGAAAGGCTGAATACGTTTGTTGACATCGTTAACAGTGATAGTTGAGCCAGCATCACTGGTAATAAATTGGAAAGTGTAGGTTCCCGTGGCAGCAAAAGAGATAACATTGGTTGATGTGTTGATGCCTTGAATTCCAGCATTGTTTACACTGACCGCAGATGGCAATGTCACTGTATGAGCAGTTGATGCCACTTGAACTTGCACACTGACTACACCAGCTACACCAGCTACTGGAAAGTTTGTAAATGCCAACTGCACACTGCCACTGGTCGTCAAAGTTTGGAAATGTCCTAGACTGTAATCAATTGTGACACTGCCGCTGACTGTGCCCAATGCCACTCTTGTTGCACCAAAATCTGCAATTACACCATTGTAAATCAAACTACCCAACATGTCGTTGTCTAAAGTAGTTCCGGTCAATGCTGATTTTAAAATAGCATTGTTTTGTAGGTCGGTGATTTCATCTTCTGCATACTGGAAGTTGGTTTTAATATTCGTGAAGTTATCACGAAAACCTTGTGAATTGTTGTCTTGTCCGGCTACTGGGTATGTGCCGTCAATGTTGTTTGGGTTAATATTACTTGACATAGTTTATCCTTGTTGGAAATATATGTTATTTAGCGTGAATGTACATCGTTAAAAAACTTGTTTCTATTGTTTTTATCCAACTGGCCCTGATAATTCCAATGGGTTAAGAATAGTCTTGTACGGGAATACAAGATACTTGTCGTACTCCTGCGTGTTGCTGTACATGTCTACAGGTGCAATAAATCGTAAACTTGAGCCATCAAATATAGTAGCATCGGCACCTACAACTTCGATGTCCCACGTTGCACCAGACCCAGTGGTTACAGTACCTGTGATTGATGTATAACTCACAGTACCCGATGTTGCTGTACCATTAATTATGGCAGCTGTTATACCACCGCTGGAATCAACTGCTGTTACTGTAATTCTAGCATTATTGGTTATATTAGATCCGCCTAGACTGGAACCTAACACAGTCAACTGAGAACCCACTGCGTAATCTGTGCCTCTGTTGGTTACTATCACGGTGTATATTTGAGCATTTTTTAACACAGTAAAAACTGCGCCCGAACCACTGATATTTGTTCCTGCTATATTTGTATATGTGTCCCCGGTACTAAACAATGGGGCCGCTCCACTGGCACGAGCTTGCTCAATAGTACCAAATTCATTAACTTGTTCAACAGTTATGGTTATATTATTTGTGCCATTGACCCCACCGACTTGACTGCCTAAAATAAGAATACGATCACCAATGGCATATCCAGTTCCCCCATCATATACAATATCCGATGGCAATTGGTAGTGATTATCTAGATCAAATGTGGTTTCAGCTGGAGTAGGTTCCCATGCACCGCCGGTAGAATCTGCAATTGGATCCCAGTTCTTGGTCAACAATCTATCTAGTTCATAACGGTCAACTTCAAAATCAATCAAATTCAAGCGTTGACCAAATTGTTGATTGATGTAGTAGGCCAACTGATCGCCCTTGCCAGGTTTGGCATAAGCTATGACCCAGGCCGGTACAAATCCCAGCACACGACCATTTTTTTGTTTGGATGTCATCCACGATGGTAGAATAGTACCA
>JACCDV011294180.1_pt1 | contig 15162 bp, 12 predicted proteins | sample 7446131 | NCBI WGS metagenome assembly JACCDV01 (sample SAMN15323448, study PRJNA562643) | freshwater metagenome | isolation source: river surface water | place: USA:Blue River Watershed | collected 2017-08-17 | reverse complement strand
TGGTCAAATGCTGTGCAGCCCTTGTTAATGCTACATAAAACAGGCGTCTTAGCTCTTCTTCTTCTTTGTGTGACGGGCCAGATACAAAAATGGTATCAGGTAAATGATACCCTCCACCTGGCCTCTTTTTCTTTTCCCAATTGCTGGCGTTACAACCCACAAAAAATACATGCTCAAACTCAAGTCCTTTGGAACCGTGTGCTGTTAATAAATTTACGGCCGCGTTACTTCCACTAATTTTTGCTAGCGGAAGCACAAGTCCTTCTTTATTCATGAGTGAAAAAATAGTAACGAGTGCATCTAAAGTGAGCCTTGGATTTCTGCGGGTTTCTTCTTTAATAAAATCAAAGAGTCCAGTTAATAATTTTAATTCCCAATGTTTATCCGGACTTTCCATGATGCAGCGTAATAGTCCCGATTCTTTGATACAGTTTTCAAATACTGTTTGTAAGGTTTCGTTGGGCACATCGCCAATTACTTTTTCAATAAAGGTAGCGGCTGATTGTAGGCCTGGAATTTCTTTTGAAAATAAATCTTCACCTTGGCCACTTAGTTTTTCTGATATGAGCCTGCGTAACGATGTTTTATGATCTCCAAATCTTCGGTCTGCAACAGCTGCGCTTAATTTTGCAATTTCGATAGGAGGGATTTGAAACCAGTCAAAATGTAAAATTTCAAATAGCAGCGCGTCACCACCATATGGAATATCATGCTCTGCTGCTAAATATGTAAGTAGCTTGATTAATTTTTGTGGCGTAGGTTGCTGTAAAATATTAACGCTTCGTTTGCTGTAATACGGAATGTTTTTTTCCTTAAAATAAGTGGCCAGTTCCTCTCCGTACTTGTTTTCTTTATAAATAACAGCAATTTGGCCAGGGGCTGTACCACTGCTTATCAGGGCTTCTACGGCATTTGTAATACCAATCATTTCGGCCCTTGGCGATTCGTAAACCTGAATAAGTGGTTTATGTGTAAGGGCTACCAAATTTGTGTTGGATGCTACTAAATCCTTACTTAAGCCTTCAATTTTTTTGACAAGCCTTTCTTCGTTTTTATCGATGAGGGTTTTTGATACGTCTAATATGGACTGCGTAGAGCGGTAGTTATTCGTAAGCACCACCGTTAATAAGCTATCCGAAAACTTTTCTGCAAAAGCTTGCATGTTTTCGATGTTGGCACCCTGAAAACGGTAAATACTTTGGTCATCGTCACCTACAACAAAAATATTGGGCGTATCCCAAAAGCTAATGAGTTGTTCAACCAGTTTGTTTTGTGTTCCACTGGTGTCTTGGTATTCATCTACTAAAATATATTGGTATTGTTCTTGGTAGCGAACAAGTAAATATTTGTCTTCATCAAATGCACGAATCACCCAATTGATCATGTCATCAAAATCGTATCTGTTTTTAGCGCGCATCATTTCTTGAAAAACCGGGAAGGCAGCAACAGCAGCCTTTAGCTTCTCCATTTTTTCTTTCTCTTCTTCTACCTTGCTTTCTTTGAGGTCACCGGCCTTAAACCCTTTGTAGGCGCGCTTATACACAAACTCTTCTCGGTTGGGAATATCTGCAATATAGTTGTCGATACAGCTGTAAATATAATCGGGCGTCCACCCTTCTTTTTTCATGGTAGAAAAAAGATGCTGCAAATTGTTGATCTCAAAATAAACGTCACCTCTGTATCTTTTTAAAGGATGATTTTTTGGAAACTCGTCAATTAATTTTTTAAAAAGCGCAATTTTTTCTAAATCAGAAATAGGATCTAAACTTGTTTTTTCAAACAAGGATAAATTTTCTTGTATAATGTCATTACAAAAAGCATGAAAAGTATAGAGGTTTACTTTATAGGCATCTGGACCAATAAAATCAAGTAGTCTTTTGCGCATGGCTACAACGCCAGCATCTGTATAGGTTAGGCATAAAATATTTTCCGGCCTAGTGTCGCTTTCTAATAATATTTTTCCAATACGTGCGCCTAGTATTTGTGTTTTTCCTGTTCCCGGACCGGCAATCACCATTACGGGCCCTTCCATATTGTCTACCGCTCTTTTTTGTGCTGGGTTAAGCCCCTGCATCATTTTGTCAAAAGCGGCTTGTTGTTCTACTTTAGTGATCATGGTTAAAGGTAAAATTTCTATGGTTACTTATTATGGCTATTACCGTTTTTTTAATGAAATAAGTCAAACAATTGCCCTTTGATTTTGTTGTTACCTAAACTGCAATTATGTCTAAAGTATATACGATCAAAACGGTTCAAAAAATCCCTATTTCATTAGAGGAAGCTTGGGACTTTTTTAGCAAGCCCTCTAATTTGGCTGCAATTACCCCAGATAACCTCGGTTTTAATATCATCAGCAAGTACCACGGCGAGCGTATGTACCCGGGTCAAATTATAGAATACACCGTAAAGCCTGTGCTTGGTATTCCTTTATATTGGATGACCGAAATTACACATGTAGAAGACCACAAGTATTTTGTGGACGAACAGCGCTTTGGACCCTATAGCATGTGGCACCATCAGCACCATTTTAAGCAGGTTGAAGGCGGTGTTGAAATGACAGACATTGTACATTACAAACTACCCCTGTTTTTTTTAGGTGATATTGCGCATGCATTATTTGTGAAAGCGCAGCTTACCCATATTTTTGATTACCGCTTTGAAGCAGTAGAAAAAAAATACGGTAAACTTTAATTGAGTTCTACAAGGCTGCTCACATTATTATTGAGATCAACAGATCCCACATAGAGTTTTTCATTTTTCTTATGAAGAATGCTAGCGATATCTATTGCGCTTGATTTAGTGGCAATGATTACTTGTAGGAGCTGTGCATTTTTAGCAGTTGCTTTAATGCCTGCTGCCGCAGAAAAAATACCAAAAGATTTTATTTTTTCTTTACCAGTATAATTTACAACAACATTAGTAGTGCCCTTTTTTTGAACAGCAGGTGCATCAGGTGCTATGTCATCTAACCAAGGCATTGGAGGCACAAGAGCCGGATATTTGTAGTAATTATTTTGCAAGCTATCATTCCAACCGTTAGGGTTTTTTGCAAAAGTGCTACTGTTGTAAAACACGCTGCCTTGTGTGGTTTTAAAAGAACGTAATAAATTTATTTGATCTGGAATTTGATCTTTGCTCTTCCAAGCATCGTTGGTACCTGCTCTATAAATGCCATGCCCAATGTATAAGTGTTTGCCATAGGCATAGTCGTTCCACCATTTTAAAAGGATATCATAGTCTGCTAGTTTATGACCACGCTCCCAGTATAATTGCGGTACCACATAATCGATCCAACCTTTTTCTAGCCAGAGTAAAATGTCGGCATATAAATCATCGTAGTTCGTTTGTCCGCCTTTTGTTTCACTACCACGCGGGTCCTGTGTTTTATTTCTCCAAACACCAAATGGACTGATGCCAAATTTAACGCGCGGGTTGGTGGCTACAATTGTTTTTTTGAGTTGTACAATAATACTATCACAGTTGCTTCTTCTCCATTCGTCTTTTGATAAACCTTTTCCATATTTTGCAAAACTTGCTTGGTCCGGAAATTCTTTTCCTGCAATACGGTACGGATAAAAATAATCATCCATATGCACTGCATCAATGGCGTATCTATTTATTAAATCTTTTACAAGTGCTGCTGTATGTGAACGAACGGCTGGTATTCCTGGATCAAAATATTTTTTATCTCCATAAATTAAAAACCATTCGGGACGCTGTTTGGTAATATGATTTTCTGCTACCGATGATCTGTTGACATTAAATACAGCACGGTATGGATTGAGCCATGCATGAAATTCCATGCCACGTTTATGTGTTTCTTCAATCATAAAAGCGAGCGGATCATAAAATGGCTCTGGTGCTAAACCTTGTTTGCCCGTTAAATATTCTGACCATGGTTCAAAGCTAGATGGATACATCGCATCGGCTGCAGGACGCACCTGAACAACTACTGCATTCATGCCATTTTTTTGGTGCATGTTTAATATGCTAATAAACTCTTGTTGCTGCGTTTCTGGGGGTAGCCCACGTTTGCTAGGCCAGTCAATATTTTCGACTGTTGCAATCCATACACCTCTAAATTCAAAATTACGAACGGGCTGTGCCAATAAATGAAAAGTGCTTACAAGTAGCACTAAAAGTATTGCTGTTTTTTTCATGCTTTAAAGATAAAAACGGATATGGCATAGCGCGCTTTTGTGGAAGAATAATATAACGTGGGGCTAGTAATTCACAATTGCTACATGATGCTTTGCAATGGTTAGTCTTCCCAAACGCTGAGGCCTTCGCTGCAATTGGCACAAATATCAATCGACTTTCGGGAGGTCATTAAATTTTTTCTAAAAGCATGATATTCCTTGCTGTCCCAAACCTCTGTAAATGATTTGTTTTTTAAATTACCGAGTTGATGGGTTGCATCTTTATCAAAGCAGCAGGGAACCACTATTCCATCCCAGGTTATTACGTTCGCATGCCATAATTTCCAGCAGTGATTGCCCAGTCCGTTTTTTACCTGCATTTGTCCAGCACTGTCTTTTTTATACCTGCTATATTTTTGATTGGTAGGAATGAGTCCGTGCGGATCGTTGGCGTAATCATACACCTGTGCGGTTTTAAAACGTACGGCGTCTACACCGATTTCTGCGCCTAATGCTTTAATGTCTTCAATTTGATGTTCATTGGGTTTAACCACTAAAAATTGAAAGAAGATAAACGGCGTTTTGCTTTTTAGTTCCTTTTTCCATTTTACAATGTTTCGGGCGCCTTCCATTACTTTATCCAGTTTTCCGCCAACCCGGTACTGCTGGTATACTTCTTGGGTAGTACCATCAATAGATATAATGAGCCTATCAAGGCCCGATTCCACCGTTTTTTTGGCGTTCTCTTCTGTTAAATAATGTGCATTGGTAGAAGTGGCAGTATAAATCCCTTTTTTACTTGCATAAGACACCATGTCTAAAAAGGCGGGGTTTAAGTAAGGTTCTCCCTGAAAGTAAAAGATCAGATAAATCAAATCTTTGTATACCGAATCGATGGTTTCATTAAAAAACGAGGGCTGCAGCATACCGGTTGGTCTTGTAAATGCGCGCAAACCACTTGGGCACTCTGGACAGCGTAGGTTACAGGAAGTGGTGGGTTCAAAAGAGATGGAAATGGGAAGTCCCCAAACAATGGGTTTACCGGTGAAACGGCTTAATTGGTAGCTGAAATACACTTTTGCCCCATTCCATAACCGCCTTGGGGTTAGTTTGGATAAAAAATTAACGGAATCGTTGAGGTTAAACTGTGGCACAATGTAAAGTTAAGGCACCAATACATGTGAAATGCAGGTCTAAAGAACTAACTTCAAAAGATACTGCAATAATTTTTTGTTGAATAATTTTTGAATATTTTTTATTTTTGTATAACAATCGTTAACCTATTTATATGCATCCAAGCCCATCTACCTGTCAGCAGTGTGCACAAAGGTTTAACTCTGTGTTTTGCAAGGCAAGGGAAGAGCATGTAGAAGTGATTAATGACAAAAAGGTTTGTAACATTTACAAAAAGGGGCAGCAATTATTTAATGAAGGTGCAAATCCATTTGGTGTTTTTTGCATTAATGATGGCAAAGTAAAGTTATCACACCAAGGAGATGACGGAAAAGAACATATCATTCGGTTGTTAAAAGCCGGTGATGTACTAGGCTACCGTGCTTTATTAAGTGGAGATCGTTACAGTGCATCTGCTGTTGCACTTGAAGAAACACAGGTTTGTTTTATTCCCAAAGATGTATTTATAAAAGTACTACAACACGACGCAGGTATGGCTTTTGAAATGATGAAAGTATTAAGTGACGAATTGCACCGTTCAGAAATCAAGCTTACACATTTAGCACAAAAACCAATTCGTGAAAGACTTGCAGAAACATTGCTTTTCATCAAGGAAACATATGGTTTTGAAGCAGACGGTATTACACTTGCAGTAAAACTTTCAAGAGAAGAAATAGCCAATTTAGTAGGCACTGCCACAGAATCTACCATTCGTTTATTGTCTGAATTTAAAAAAGATGGTATGATTGAATTAGAAGGCAAAAAAATACAAATACTAAAGCCAAAGCAGCTTTTAGCTACCGCCAATTTGCAAGATTAACAACGTTTTTTTGAAATATGACCTTTGTCATTTTTTGATGTAGGTGCTCAAAATAACTTGCATCTAAATTAAGCAGTATGCTTATGCAACCGAGCGCCATCAATAAACCAACCATTGAAAGTATGTGTGACGAAATTGTAAAATCGCATCATACACCTATTATGGCTGCTTGCAAATCTGTTTCTATTTTTTTACAGTCTAATAATATCATAAAGGATCTTGCTCCTAAAAACACTGAATTATTACAGTTATTGCACCAAAAATTAGAAGACGAATTATCACGTTTATTTTTAAAAGAATCAGGTATTATTTTTCCCAGTGTCAAAATTAAAGCTTCACAACATGCGGCTACACTTTTAGCATCTTCTGTCCTAGATCTTGTGGTGCAATTCCATGCACGCATATTGCAACTGTTGCAAAAAGAGCGTCAAATTTTAAACAACTATGTTACATCATACAAATGGGATACATCTTGGATTAACATTGTAAACGAACTTTTTAATCTAGAAAGCTTGGTTCAGCGTTACATACATCTTGAGCAGAGCAAACTTTATCCTTTACTCATTAACCCTGAGCTACATTAATTATGGCTTTTTCTACAAATACTAAAACAGCATTACGTTGCTTTCATTGCGGAGACACATGTATAAACACAAAAATTATTGTGGCAGAAAAGAATTTTTGTTGTGAAGGTTGTAAAATGGTCTATGAAATATTGAATCAAACCGGGATGTGCAGTTATTATGATTTGAACAATACCCCTGGCGCTGCACAAAAACATACATTTAGGCCAGATAAGTTTTCGTTTCTAGATGATGCCGCCATTGCTCAAAGCATAATAAGTTTTAAAGATGAACATCAAATTCATGTAACATTTTATTTGCCTCAGATGCACTGTAGTAGTTGTTTGTGGCTCATAGAAAATTTACACAAGTTAGAGCCAGCCGTGGTGTCAAGTCATGTAAATTTTGAGAGAAAGGAGGCTGCCATTATTTTTAATTATCAGTACTGTAGTTTGCGAAAAGTGGCCGAACTTCTTACGCGCATTGGATATGAACCATGCATCAGCTATAGTGATATGGGTAAACAAAAACCCCGCATCAATGGGAGTAAAATATATCGTTTGGGTGTGGCAGGTTTTTGTTTTGCAAACATTATGCTCTTAAGTTTTCCAGAATATTTAGGCATTGACAGTAAAGAAAAAAGCTTAATGATGCTATTTAGATACGTGAACGTATTACTTAGTTTGCCAGTATTTTTTTATAGTGCTGGTGAATTTTACAAAAGCGCTTGGCAAGCCATCAAGCAAAAATTTGTAAATATTGATGCACCTATAGTACTTGCAATATGGGTTACTTTTTTTAGAAGCTTATATGAAATATTTACTAGCACGGGCGGAGGTTATTTAGACTCTATGTCAGGTATCGTTTTTTTTATGCTAGCTGGCAGGGTATTGCAAGACCAAACGCAAAAAAAATTGTCTTTTGAAAGAGATTATACATCCTATTTTCCGGTAGCCGTAACAAAAGTGAATGAATCAGATTTAACGACAGTAGCACTTCCAGATATACAACTAGGCGACACGCTAAAAATTTATGATCAAGAATTAATTCCTGCAGATGCTATTTTAACCAGAGGAAACGCACTCATTGATTATAGTTTTGTTACTGGGGAAAGTGTCCCTGTTACAAAAGAAATGGGTGAAATTATTTATGCTGGAGGAAAGCAGTTGGGCGGCACTATTGAACTTCTCGTTATAAAGGAAGTAGCACAGGGCTATTTAACAAGCTTGTGGAATAAAGATGCTTTTAAGGACGACCCCATAAATGACAGGTCTTTTGTGCATGCCATCAGTTACTGGTTTACATGGGCCGTTTTTATAATAGCTTTTTTGGCAGGCCTCTATTGGTATTTTGCCAACAGTGCTATCATGTGGAATGCTGTAACAGCAGTTTTAATCGTAGCTTGTCCATGTGCTTTACTACTAAGTAATACATTTACAAATGCTAGTGTTTTAAGGATTTTTTCAAATAATAAATTTTATTTAAAAAATGCTTCAGTGATCGAAAAACTAGCGGCTGCTGATACTTTGGTATTTGATAAAACGGGAACACTTACCACAAGAGCATACCAAACAGTTGTATATGAGGGCAAGCCACTTACAAGTGCAATTAAACAAAAAATAGGCACACTAGCTTCTCAGTCATCTCATCCATTGAGCTCCGCTATTGAAAATTGGGCCGGTGTATTACCCGGAAATCCTGTAATTGCATTTGAGCAAATACCTGGTAGTGGGATTGAAGGAATGGTAGAAGATGATTTAATTACTTTAGGCTCTTCTCTTTTTGTTAGGGGGAAAAACGATATAAACATGAACATTGGAGCAGCTGTGTATGTTGCTGTTGAAGGCGTATATCTAGGTTATTTTAAATTAAAAAATCAATACCGTACATCTATACCAGATATGTTAAAGCGGTTAACAGCTCGCTTTAAATTACTTGTAATTAGTGGTGACAATGATAATGAACGTTCTTATCTGCGTCAATTATTAGGGCCAAGCGCAGATTTGTATTTCAACCAGCAACCTGCAGACAAACTTACAGTTATAGAGGCAATTCAAAAAATGGGTAGTAAAACGGTTATGTTGGGAGATGGTTTAAATGATGCTGGTGCCTTAAAGCAAGCGCATGTAGGTATAGCCATTACAGATGATACCAATAATTTCACACCAGCTAGCGACGCTATATTGGACGCTTCAAAATTAGCTCTATTAGAGCAGTTCATTCAACTCGCAAAAGCCAATAAAGTAATTGTTGTTACTGCCTTTATTATTTCAATCATTTACAATTTAATTGGGCTGTCATTTGCAGTCCAAGGACTATTGTCTCCCATGATTGCAGCTATTTTAATGCCCATCAGCAGCATTAGTATTTTACTTATCAGTTTTGGTTTTACCAATTTGATAGCCAAGCGGCTGTCTTTGTAAAACATGACTTTTGTCATTGCCTACAATAATGCAGTAAAATAGCTTTGTAGCCTAATACCAATATATGAGTGTCATAATTATTTTACTCATTACCAGTATAAGTGTTGCGGCGCTTTTTTTAGTAGCATTTATTTGGAGTGTGAAATCAGGGCAATATGATGATGAAATTTCGCCCCCAATGCGCATGCTATTAGATGATACAACAAATAAATCAAGCCATACATAACATTTTATTTTAAAACTTATATACATGCAGTTAGAGAAATTCTATTATGACAACAAAGCCGTAAAAATGTTTGCGTATGCCACTATGTTATGGGGTATTGTAGGAATGCTTGTTGGACTATTAGCGGCGGTACAAATTTATTTACCTGCTGCAAATTTTAATTTACCAATTACTACGTTTGGTCGAATTAGACCCCTTCATACCAATGCTGTAATTTTTGCATTTGTGGGTAATGGTATTTTTATGGGTGTCTATTATTCTTTGCAACGTCTATGTAAAGCACGCATGTTTAATGATACACTTAGTAAAATACATTTTTGGGGATGGCAGCTCATTATTGTTGCTGCGGCTGTCACATTACTAGCAGGGTATACCACTGGTAAAGAATATGCCGAACTAGAATGGCCTATCGATATCGCCATTACGCTTGTATGGGTAGTATTTGGAATCAATATGTTTGGTACTATTTTAAAAAGAAGAGAAAGTCACTTGTATGTTGCTATTTGGTTTTATATCGCAACATGGGTAACAGTAGCAATGTTACACATTGTTAATTCTTTTGAAATTCCATTTAGCTTATTTAAGAGCTATAGTTGGTATGCTGGTGTGCAAGATGCACTTGTACAATGGTGGTATGGTCATAACGCTGTTGCATTCTTTTTAACAACGCCTTATTTAGGTATCATGTATTATTTTTTACCTAAGGCTGCAAATAGACCTGTGTATAGCTACCGGTTGTCTATCATTCACTTTTGGGCGTTAATTTTTATTTATATCTGGGCTGGACCCCACCACTTATTATACACTGCTTTACCTGATTGGGCACAAAGCTTAGGTGTCGTATTTAGTATTATGCTTATAGCACCGTCATGGGGTGGGATGCTTAACGGTTTGTTTACATTAAGAGGAGCTTGGGATAAAGTAAGAGAAGATCCTATTTTAAAATTCATGGTAGTTGCCATTACTTGTTATGGTATGGCAACACTTGAAGGGCCCCTGTTAAGTTTAAAATCTGTAAATGCTATTTCACACTTTACCGATTGGACTATTGCGCATGTTCACGTTGGCGCATTAGGCTGGAATGGCTTTTTAACTTTTGCAATTCTATATTGGTTGATTCCACGCATTTTTAACACGACACTATATTCTAAACGCCTTGCAATTAATCACTTTTGGATTGGAACTATTGGCATTATTTTATATGCACTTCCAATGTATTGGGCAGGGTTTGAACAAGCAATGATGTGGAAGCAATTTACTGAAGATGGAACGCTTAAGTTTCAATTTTTAGAAACTGTAACGCATATCATTCCGCTTTATGTAGTAAGAAGTATTGGTGGGCTGCTCTATTTAATAGGTGCGCTTGTCATGATTTTCAATTTATTGAAAACTATTAGAGCAGGGTCTTTTGTGGCAAATGAAGCAGCAGAAGCCGCTCCTCTACCTGCTAGTATTAAAACACATGGCAAACAATACTGGCACCGTTGGATTGAAGCAAGACCTATTCAAATGCTTGTGTTGAGTTTAGTTGCTGTTGCTATTGGCGGTATACTAGAACTCATCCCTACTTTTTTAATTAAAAGTAATATTCCTACCATCGCATCTGTAAAACCATACACGCCACTTGAATTACAGGGTCGTGATATTTATATACGAGAAGGTTGCTATACTTGTCACTCTCAAATGATAAGACCATTTCGAGATGAAGTTGCAAGATATGGTGAGTATAGTAAAGCTGGCGAATTTATTTACGACCATCCATTTCAATGGGGCAGTAAAAGAACGGGTCCAGATTTAGCGCGAATAGGTGGAAAATACCCAGACAGCTGGCATTACAACCATATGTTAGAGCCACAAAGCATGAGTCCTGGCTCAATTATGCCATCTTATCCATGGTTATTAGATGATCCTATTGATACAGCTATTACGCCTGCTAAAATTAGAGCCATGCAAACACTAGGGGTGCCTTATCCTGTTGGTTATGATAAAATAGCCAATAAAGATTTGGTACAGCAGGCAGAAAAAATCGCAAAATCTTTAGCTACAGAAAAAATTGAAACAGAAAGCGATAAAGAGATTATTGCGCTAATTGCTTATTTACAAAGAATAGGTACCGATATTAAATTGATGCCACAAAATGCATCGGTAAATAAATAAAAAATAACGACATGAAATTTATTAATTATTTAGAAAAAATTACGGGGGTGGATGTATATGCACTAAGCTCGTTTTCTATCTTCTTTACTTTTTTTGTTGTGATATGCATTTGGGCATTTAAAGCAGATCAAAAAACAATGGATACGATGAATCAAATTCCACTCAACAACTAATTCTATATTCAAAATAATTGATATGCTATTAAATACAGTATCAACAATGTCTAATCCGCTTGTACAATTACTTGTGGTTATAATTATAACCTTACTGGTTGCTATTGGTGTGTTGGCTTATACCGTAATGGGTGCTGCACAAATTTATTTGCGAAAGTACAACTCATATAAAAAAGAAAAAGGCTCTAAAGTTTTACAACTTGTATTTGCTATGATGCTTAGTTCCGGGGTACTATCTGCGCAAACTGCAGGAGCAGATCCATCTGTTACTGAAGCTCTTGTTACACCCAATATGGGTGGGTTATCAGATGCGGCGCTATGGGCTTTACTGTCTGTCATTGGGTTAGAGTTTCTAGTATTACTTTGGTTACTCTTTCACTTAAAAAGCCTCCTTAAGTTTGAGTTTGAGCATGTTGATATTGTTAAAGATGCGCATGTAAACAAGCCGTCTCGCTTTTTAATATGGTGGGATCACATTAATAAGTTTAGACCAGTAAATGAAGAAGCAGATATAGACTTAGGGCACGACTATGATGGTATTAGAGAGTTAGATAACCGTCTCCCGCCCTGGTGGCTCTATGGATTTTATTTATGCGTTGTCTTTGCAGGGATTTATTTATATCGAAATCATGTTTCACATGCCGCCCCTTCTAGTAAAGAGGAATTAACGATGTCATTAGAAGCAGCAGCCATTGAAAAAGAAGCATACTTAAAAAAAGCAGCCAATAAAGTAGATGAAAATACGGTTACTTATTTGTCGGATGCTTCAAGCTTAGAAGCAGGTAAAAAAATATTTATGACAACCTGTGCTGCTTGTCATGCGGCGGATGGTGGCGGTATGGTTGGGCCAAATTTAACAGACAATTACTGGATACATGGTGGTTCTATTGTCGACATTTTCAAAACTATTAAGTATGGATGGCCAGAAAAAGGCATGAAAAGTTGGCAAGAAGATTATTCGCCTGTGCAAATGGCACAACTGTCTAGTTATGTAAAATCATTGACAGGCACAAAGCCTGCAAAAGCCAAGGAACCACAGGGAGACTTGTTTTCAGATAGTACCAATAATGTCGCTAAAAAAGATACTACAACCCTAGTGTCTAAACCTTAGAAGATGAGTAATGTAAAGCATAGTAACGAGCCATTAACAGAGAATTTTAGAGACAGAATCGCAACAGTTGATGAGGCGGGTAAAAGAAAATGGATATATGCCTACAAGCCAAAAGGTTTTTTTTATAATGCTAGAACAATTTTAAGTTTATTTTATTTTATTATTTTTTTTGGTCTTCCATTTGTTAAAATGAATGGCAGGCCTTTGTTTTTATTTAATATACCTAATGCTAAGTTTATCCTATTTGGTAAAATATTTTGGCCACAAGACTTTTTCATTTTCGGGATTACAATGATCACTTTTGTATTCTTCATTATTTTATTTACAGCAGCATTTGGGAGATTGTTTTGTGGGTGGGCTTGTCCGCAAACCAATTTTATGGAAATGATGTTTCGAAAAGTGGAGTACCTGGTACTTGGTGACGCGCCGGCGCAACGGCAGTTAAAAGACGCACCTTGGCATCTTGATAAAATAACTAAAGTAGCGATCAAACATATTTTATTTTATGGTCTTAGTTTTATTATAGCCAATTTCTTTTTAGCCTATATTATTGGCGTTGATGATTTATATAAAATTATTACAGAGCCTGTGTCGCTGCACGTAGTGGGGTTTTCTGCACTACTTATTTTTAGTGCCGTTTTTTATGCGGTCTATGCTTTTTTTAGAGAGCAAGCCTGCACTGTGGTATGTCCTTATGGAAGATTACAAAGTGTGCTTCTAGATAGAAACTCAATGATTGTTGCTTACGATTATAAAAGAGGGGAGCCTAGGGGTCATTCAAAAAATCAAGAAAATTTGGGTGATTGTATCGATTGTCATCAATGTGTTAAAGTATGCCCTACTGGTATTGATATTCGTAATGGTGTGCAAATGGAATGTGTTGGTTGTACAGCATGTATCGATGCTTGTGATCATATCATGGACAAATTAGAAAAGCCACGTGGACTTATCAGGTATGCATCCGAAAATACCATTGCAAATGGCGAACCGCTTAGATATACCAACCGGATGAAAATGTATACGGCATTGTGTTTCTTATTATTAACGGTTCTTAGTGTGTTACTTGTAACGCGTAAGGATATTGACGCTACGATTATTAGAACGGCAGGCATGTTGTATCAAGAGAGAGGAAGAGATAGCATCAGTAATTTGTATTCTATTAAAATGGTGAACAAAACAACCAAAGATGTACAACTGCAAATAAGAATAACAGGTAAAATTAATGGTCGCATTGAAATGATTGGAGCACCGCTATTACATGTAAAAAAAGAAGCGCAAGGTGCTGGCACATTTTTTATTGTGCTTCCACGACAAGTTATAGACAAAAGGAAAACGGAAATTTATATAACATTATTTGAAGACAATAAAGTGGTAGGTGGTGGCAAAACTACATTTTTAGGTCCTGTAAAAAAAACATCACACACATAAAAATTTTACACATGAGTTGGGGCAATAAATTAATCATTGTATTTGTAGCTTTTGCTGCTTTAATGGCAACCCTCGTTTATAAAGCAACACAAACGAAATTCGAACTCGTGAGTAAAAATTATTATCAAGACGAGTTGCGTTATCAAGATAAAATTGATGGTTCTACTAATGCAGCTTTAGAAGCGCCACTTCTTATTAAGGTGAAAGATGGCTCAATTATTGTTGAATTTCCAGAATCACAAAAAAAATCAAATATTAACGGAGAAGCTTGGTTTTACTGCAGTGTAGATGCTTCTAAAGATAAGCACATCGCACTAAATGTAGACTCAACTGGTTTACAGGTTATAGAAAGTAAGCGCCTTCAAAAAGGAAATTATCTTGTAAAAATTTCGTATGAAGCTAATGGGAAAAAATATTATTCAGCGCATCCATTACGTATTCAATAGTTATGTTTTCTGTATTATTTATGACCGCTTTTGTACTTGGATTATCAAGTAGTTTTCATTGCGTTGGAATGTGTGGCCCACTTCTATTAGCATTGCCAACGTCTACATCAACTAAATATCAATGGGTTGAAAAAATAATATATCATGCCGCCAGGATTTTTACATACGCTTTACTAGGTATTCTAGTTGGTTTTGCAGGTTGGCGTTTACAAGTTGCAAACTTGCAACAATTTTTTTCGTTGACTATTGGTATTATCTTGATCATTTATGTTTTCGCTGGTCGTTTTTTTGCTAATACCACTTGGTTACTTGCATTCAATAAAATGATTTTTTCTTTTTTTGGATTTGCTGCTAAGCAAAAAGGACAAAGGGGCACTTTATTATTAGGGGTCGCAAATGGACTATTGCCCTGCGGCATGGTATATATTGCACTAACAGGGGCTATGGCTACATCAAAAATATTGGATGCTGCCACATTTATGTTGCTGTTTGGCCTAGGCACT
>JACCDV011077307.1_pt1 | contig 15163 bp, 12 predicted proteins | sample 7446131 | NCBI WGS metagenome assembly JACCDV01 (sample SAMN15323448, study PRJNA562643) | freshwater metagenome | isolation source: river surface water | place: USA:Blue River Watershed | collected 2017-08-17 | reverse complement strand
GGCTGGATCAAGACCGGCGATGCGGGCTATTTGGACGAGGATGGCTATCTTTACATCCATGACCGAGTGAAGGACATGATCATCTCCGGTGGGGAGAATGTCTATCCGGCCGAGGTCGAAAGCGCAATTTACGGCCACCCCGACGTTCTTGAGGTAGCAGTGATCGGCGTTCCTGATCCGAAATGGGGCGAGGCGGTCAAGGCCGTCTGCGTGCCCAAACCCGGCGCAACGATTGATCCCGACAGCATCATCAACTGGTCACGCGAACGCATTGCCGGGTTCAAGGTGCCTAAGTCGATCGATGTCATTCCGGCACTGCCGCGTAACGCATCAGGAAAGATCCTGCGTAAGGATTTGCGGGCACCCTATTGGGAAGGGTATGAACGTCAGGTCAATTGACGGTCATCTGGTGGCCAGCGCCTCAAATGCCGGGGCCGCCAGTTCCTTGCGGCAGATTAGAAGGTCGGGAAGATAGGGATCGGCATTGTTGTAGCGCAGCGGCGATCCATCGACGCGACTGACATGGAGCCCTGCTGCAGCCGCAACAGCGACTGGAGCGCAATTGTCCCATTCATATTGGCCGCCGGTGTGCAGGTAAATGTCGGCTTCGCCGCGCACGACGGCCATTGCCTTTGCACCTGCCGACCCCATGGGCAGCAATTCGGCGCCCATATATTCGGCGACGGCCACTGCTTCGGCTGCCGGGCGGGTGCGACTGACCAGCATTTTCAGCGGCCGATTGGCCGGTTGCAGCAACATTGGTGTCAGCGGCGATAGCGTGGTGCCAAGACCGGGCAGGGCAACAGCGCCAAGGCTGGCTTCGCCATTCACGGCAAGGCCGACATGCACGGCCCAATCGCTGCGGCCTTCGCCATACTCACGTGTTCCATCGAGTGGGTCGATGATCCAGACGCGACGGGCCGATAGCCGGGCCGGACTATCCTTTTCTTCCTCACAAAGAATCGCGTCGTCGCGTCGTCGCATCCGCAACATGCCCATCAGAAAATCATTGGCGACACGATCGCCCTCAGCCCCTAATTCTTTGCCCGACAGCCCGCTGGTTTGCTGCAATATAAGGAGCATCCGGCCTGCCTCTTCGGCAAGGAAATGTGCGAATTCGGCGTCGGTCACAGGTCGGGGCTCCAGACTCCGAGGAGTTTTTGCACGATCATTTCGGCCGCATCCTCCGGGCTCATCTTGGTGGTGTCGATGTGGATATCCGGATTGATCGGGGCTTCATAGGGGCTGTCGATCCCGGTGAAGTTTTTCAGCGCCCCCGAACGCGCCTTTTTGTAGAGCCCCTTCACATCGCGCGCTTCAGCCACTTCGAGCGGGGTGTCGACGAAAATCTCCGCAAATTCCCCGTTCGGAAGCATCGCCCGCACCATTTCGCGTTCCGCCCGGAAAGGCGAGATGAATGCAGTGAGGACGATTAACCCCGCATCGGTCATCAGTTTGGCGACTTCGCCAACGCGGCGGATATTCTCGATACGGTCGGCGTCGGTGAAGCCCAGGTCCTTGTTCAAGCCATGGCGGATATTGTCGCCATCAAGCAGGAAGCTATGCTTGCCGAGAGCATAAAGCTTCTTCTCGACAAGGTTGGCAATCGTCGATTTGCCCGAACCTGAAAGGCCGGTGAACCAGAGCAGGCGGGCCTGCTGCCCCTTTTGCCGTGCATGGGCATCGCGGTCTATGTCGATCGCCTGCCAATGGATATTCTCGGCGCGACGCAACGAGAAATTGAGCATGCCTGCGGCTACCGTCGCATTGGTAAGCTTGTCGATCAGGATGAAACCGCCCAGCGTGCGATTGTCGCTATAGGGTTCAAACACCAATTGCCGTTCGGTGGTGACTACAGCCACGCCAATGGCATTTAGTTCGAGCGTCTTGGCTGCCAACTGCTCGTCAGAACTGCCGACGGCATTGACGTTCACCTGATATTTGGGCTGCTGGACGGTTGCCGAAACCATTTGCGTGCCAAGCTTTAGCCAATATGCCCGGCCCGGGATCATCGGATCGTCCGCCATCCAGACTAGATTGGCCTCGAATTGATCGGCCGTCTGCGGCGGAGCGTCGGCAGCGGCGATGACATTGCCGCGCGAACAATCAACTTCATCGGCTAGGCAAATCGTTACCGACTGGCCGGCGACGGCCTCGTCCAGATCGCCGTCAAGGGTAACAATGCGGCTGACGCTGCTGGTCTTGCCCGATGGCAATATGCGTACCGCATCGCCCTTGCGGATCGTGCCGCTCGCGATCTGGCCGGCAAAGCCACGGAAATCCAGATTGGGGCGATTGACCCATTGAACCGGCAAGCGAAACGGACTGGCCTGTTCGCCGTCATTGTCGAGTTCGACCGTTTCCAGATGGTCGATCAGCGAACGGCCCTGATACCAGGGCATGTTCGGCGATGCTGAGGTGATGTTATCGCCCTTGAACCCCGAAATCGGGATGGCCGTAAATTCGGTGATGCCGATCGATCCGGCAAAACTGCGGTAATCGCTGACGATCTGGTCGAAAATGGGCTGCCCATAATCAACAAGGTCCATCTTGTTAACGGCCAGCAAGATGTTGCGGATGCCGAGCAGCTTACACAAATAGCTGTGTCGCCGTGTCTGAGGCAGTACGCCCTTGCGCGCGTCGATCAGAATTACGGCGAGGTCGGCGGTCGAGGCCCCCGTCACCATGTTGCGGGTATATTGTTCATGTCCCGGGCAATCGGCGACAATGAACTTGCGTTTTTCGGTAGTGAAAAAGCGGTAGGCCACATCGATGGTGATGCCCTGTTCGCGCTCCGCAGCGAGGCCATCGACCAGCAAGGCAAAGTCAATTTCGTCGCCTTGCGTGCCAACGCGCTTGCTGTCGCTTTCAAGGTTCGCGAGTTGATCCTCGAAGATCATCTTGCTGTCATACAGCAGGCGACCGATCAGTGTGGACTTGCCATCATCAACGCTGCCGCAGGTGATGAAGCGGAGCATCGACTTGTGTTGGTGCTGTTCGAGATAGGCTTCGATATCTTCAGCAATCAAGGCATCGGTTTCGTAAACAGGGCGGGTCATCAGAAATAGCCCTCCTGCTTCTTGATCTCCATCGTCGCAGATTGGTCCTTGTCGACGGCGCGGCCTTGCCGCTCGGATGTTGTCGTCAACAGCATTTCTTGGATGATATCGGGCAGGGTGGCTGCTTCACTTGGCACGGCACCCGTCAGCGGATAACAGCCCAGCGTACGGAAACGCACTGATTGCTCGACCAGCGTTTCGCCCGGTAGCAGCGGCATACGATCATCATCGACAACCAGAAGCAATCCGTCGCGCTCGACCGTAGGCCGCGTCGCCGCATAATAAAGCGGCACGATCTCGATACCTTCGGCCAATATATACTGCCAGATATCGAGTTCGGTCCAATTCGACAGCGGGAAAACGCGGATGCTTTCACCCTTTTTCTTGCGCGCGTTATAGAGGTTCCACAATTCGGGACGCTGGTTTTTGGGGTCCCAGTTGTGCGTTGCTGTGCGGAAGGAGAAGATGCGCTCCTTGGCGCGGCTTTTCTCCTCATCGCGCCGTCCGCCACCAAAGGCAGCATCAAAACCGCCAGCGTCGAGCGCGGCTTTCAAAGCGTCGGTCAGCATCAGTTGCGAGTAAATCGGTGTCGGGCTGTTGATCGGATCAATGCCCTGCGCTGCCGCTTCTGCATTGTGGTGGACAATGAGATTGAGACCATATTTCGCGGCTTGCCGGTCGCGCAGTTCGAGCAGGTCCCTGAAATCCCACCCGCTCGCGATATGAAGGAAGGGGAAGGGCGGGGGCGCCGGATAAAAGGCCTTCAGCGCGATGTGGAGCATCACCGCCGAATCCTTGCCGACCGAATAGAGGAACACCGGACGCTCTGCCTCGGCCACAACTTCGCGCATGATGTGGATGGCTTCGGCTTCAAGCCGCTCGAGATGGGTCAATTTACGCGTCATGATGGCCTCAATTGGCCAAGCCGCGCTGCGGTGCAAGAAGTTATGACTTGGATGTGATCAAGCCCTGCTTTCGCCTCAACGCCCCACGCTGTAATAATCGAACCCTGCCTTGGCGCCTTCTTCGGGGCGGTAGATGTTGCGCAGGTCGATGAGAGCATCGCCCGTCATTGCGACCTTGAGCTTGGCAAGGTCAAGCGCACGATAGGCATCCCATTCGGTGACGATTGCGATCGCATCTGCACCTTGTGCGGCTTCATAGGCACTTTCGGTCATGCTGACCTCGGGCATGATCTTGGCGGCCTCCTCCATGCCTTCGGGATCATGCGCGCTGATCTTGGCGCCGGCATCAAGCAGCGTCTGTACAATCGCGATCGATGGCGCATCGCGCATATCATCGGTATTGGGTTTGAAGGTGAGGCCCAGCAGCGCGACTTTCTTGCCGCGCACATCACCGCCCAGCGCATTGACGATCTTGCGGCCCATGGCGCGCTTCCTCAAGTCATTTGCCTGCACCACCGCCTCTACAATCCGCACCGGCGTGTCATTGTCCTGCGCGGTCTTCAAAAGCGCGAGCGTATCCTTCGGGAAGCAACTGCCGCCATAGCCCGGCCCTGCATGCAGAAACTTCGCGCCAATGCGGCCATCCAGCCCGATCCCGCGCGAGACATCCTGCACATCAGCGCCCAGTTTCTCGCACAGATCAGCCATTTCATTGATGAAGGTGATCTTCGTCGCCAAAAAAGCATTGGCGGCATATTTGATCAGTTCTGATGAGGCCCGGCTGGTGAACAGGATTGGCGATTCGTTCAAGAAGAGCGGGCGATAGACCGCACGCATCACATCGCGCGCCCATTCGACATCGGTGCCGACAACGATCCGGTCAGGCCGTTTGAAATCGCCAATTGCCGCACCTTCGCGCAAGAATTCGGGGTTGGAGACGACTGCGAATTCAAGGTCAGGGCGCACCTCGCGGATGATCCGCTCCACCTCATCGCCTGTGCCGACGGGTACGGTCGATTTTGTGACGACCACTGTCTTGGGATCGATCGCAGTGCCAATCTCTTTTGCGGCGGCATAAACATAGCTCAGATCGGCATGGCCATCGCCGCGGCGTGAAGGCGTGCCGACGGCGATGAACACCGCGTCGCAACCCTTGATCGCGCTGGCCAACTCGGTTGAAAAACTCAAGCGCCCGGCATCGACATTGCTTTTCACCAGGGCATCCAGCCCCGGCTCATAAATCGGCATCACATTGGCGTTCAGCCGGTCGATCTTGCCCTGATCCTTGTCAACACAGACAACATCATGACCGAAATCGGCAAAACAGGCCCCTGACACCAGACCAACATAGCCCGAGCCAATCATCGCGATTTTCATGGATGCTTCCCTGCAAGATATATTGAGCCCGGCGTTTAGACGCTGCGGGAAAGTGCGGCAAGTGCGCTAACTGGCCAGCCGTAGCGACGCGGTTTTGATGGCCATCACTGGCTGGTCGGGCCAGATGCCGCGCGTATCGTAAACCAGCTTGTCTCGCCTTTCGGCCAGCGGAATTGCTTTGAACGCGTCATGATCGACCAGCGGGATCAATATCCCGCAGTCCTGCAATGCGTTATCTATGTCGGTCAACTGCGCGCCTGAGCCTTCAAATTCAACAGGCATGGCTGCTGCATAAGGTTCGACAATTCGGATGCGGGTGCCATATTTTTGCGCAAGCGCCGTCGCCACTTTCTTCGCCGGGCTCTCGCGGAAATCATCGATGTTGGCCTTGAAGGCAAGACCCAGCAGACCGATGGTCTTGGCAGGATTAGCCTCTATCAAGGCGCTCGCGCGTGCGATGACATGGCCAACCTTGCCGTCATTCACTTCCCGCGCAGTGCGGATCAGCGGGGTGTGGTCCGGAGCGCCATGGACGATGAACCATGGATCAACTGCGATGCAATGGCCGCCAACGCCCGGTCCGGGCTGCAATATGTTCACGCGCGGGTGCCGATTGGCGAGGCGGATCACTTCCCATACATCCAGACCCATTTGGTCCGCAACGATCGACAGTTCGTTGGCAAATGCAATGTTGACATCGCGAAAGGCGTTTTCGACCAACTTGGTCATCTCTGCCGAACGGGCATCGGTAGTGACACACTCGCCGCGCACGAACCGTTTGTAAAATGTCAGCGCTTTGCGTGCGCAGCGCGGTGTGATGCCGCCGATCGATCGGTCATTGGAAATCAGTTCTTCAAGGATTTTTCCGGGAAGGACGCGCTCTGGGCAATAAGCGATGGCGATGTCGGGCGTATCAGCCGTGACGCCGGGAACCTTGAGGTCAGGCCGCAGCTTTGCGATCAGGTCTTGCACCCGGTCGGTGGTACCAACGGGGGAGGTGGATTCGACGATCACCGTATCGCCGGTTTTCAGCACGGCCGCGATGCTGGTGGCTGCGGCCAGAACAAAGCTGATGTCGGGCGCATGATCATCGCCAAAGGGTGTCGGCACGGCGATGACGAACACATCCGCCGGTTCGACCATCGTGGATGCGCGCAGTAATTTGCGCTGGACGACACCCTGCACCAGGCCATCCAGATCGACTTCCTCAATATGGATTTCGCCGCGGTTGATTGTATCGACTATATTGCTGTTCACATCGACGCCGAGAACCCGGCATCCTGATCTTGCTATGACAGCTGCGGTAGGTAGGCCGATATAGCCCAGCCCCATGACGCAAACATCGGGTTTCCTATCGACAAGCATTGGCCACCAATCCTGCTATTTTGTGCGCAGCCTGCCCGTCGCCGAACGGATTGTGCGCGTGCGCCATGTTTGAATATGCGGCTTCATCGTCGAGAAGCGTGAATATTTCGGAAATGATTCGGTTTTTGTCAGTGCCGACAAGTTTTGCGGTGCCTGCAGCAACGCCTTCGGGGCGTTCGGTTGTCTCGCGCATCACCAAAACGGGCTTACCCAGTGCCGGGGCTTCTTCTTGCACACCGCCGCTGTCGGACAGCATGATATAGCTGATCGAGAGCAACCGTGCGAAATGCGGGTAATCCAGCGGTTCGATCATCGCAATGCGAGGGTGGTTGCCAAGTTTAGCATCCATCACTTTGCGAACATTAGGATTCATATGCACAGGGAAGATGATCGCGACGTCATCGCGCGCCGCGATTTCGAGCAGAGCTGCGGCGATATCCGCCATGCCGTCGCCAAAATTCTCGCGCCTGTGGGTGGTCACTCCTATGATCCGCTTGCCCGCAAATCGCTTTTCTATTTCAACTAGATCGCAAGCGAGGTCGGGTTGCCGCGTGATTTTTTCGGTCACCCAATACAAAGCATCGATCACGCTATTGCCCGTGATATGGATCTTCTCCGGCGCCACCGCCTCGGCAATGAGCGCATCGGCGGATACATGGGTCGGCGCAAAATGCTGGTCGGCAATGGTGCCGATAATCTTGCGGTTCACCTCTTCGGGCCAGGGCTGATAGATGTTGTGGCTGCGCAGACCTGCCTCGACATGGCTGACAGGGATTTGGCGGTAATAGGCGGCAAGTGCCCCGACCATTGCGGTTGCCGTGTCGCCCTGAACAACGACGCGGGCAGGGCGTTCAATGTCCAGCACCTCGCCAATGCCGGTCAGCAGCCGGGCTGTCAGCGCGTCCAGCGTCTGGTTGGGTGCCATCACGTCAAGATCATAGTCAGGCCGGACTTCTCCGATGTCGAGGACTTGATCGAGCATCTGCCTGTGCTGCCCTGTGACCAACACCCGCGTCTGCACATCGCTGTGCTCTTGCAGTTTGTGGATCACCGGAAACAGCTTGATAGCTTCGGGACGGGTTCCGAATATGACAAGGATCTTGGAAAGTTCAGCCATGGGCAAACATTAGGCTTGCTGATCTTAAATTCATACTAAAGCGACGATTCAGTAACTGTAAAAGCTTTGCAGTGAAAAACATGCTGGAACCTGATTGTGCTATCGTCTAGCAGAACAGCATATCATATATAGGAACGGATTGATGAAAAAGATCGCTTTGCCTTTGCTTGCTCTATCGCTTTTGGCTGGATGCGCCGGCTCGGGACAGCTTGGCGGGGCGTCGAACGTAACAGTATTGCAAGGCAGCGAATTGCCGGTGCCTGATCGTTCGGATCTTCTGGGTGAATCGCGGCCCTATCTTATTGGTCCGTTCGACAAGCTGATGATCGACGTTTTTGGCATCGAGGAGCTGAGCAAGAAAGAGGTTCAGACCGACGCGAGTGGTCGCATATCCTTCCCTCTTGCCGGTATTATCGAGGCGGCCGGCCGCACGCCCGCCGAGGTAGAGGAAGAGATCGAAGCGCGGTTGCGTTCGCGCTATGTGCGGGATCCGCAAGTTACGGTGAACCTTAAGGAAACGGTTAGCCAGGTCATCACGGTGGACGGTCAGGTCAAACGGCCCGGCCTTTATCCGGTAATTGGCAAGATGACGCTGATGCGCGCGGTGGCGACCGCTGAAGGTACGGCGGAATTTGCAAAGTTGGAGGATGTGGTCATTTTTCGCACGGTCAAGGGCCAGCAACTGGCGGCGCTCTATGACCTGAAGGCGATACGCCGCGGCAATTATGGCGATCCTGAAGTTTTCGCCAATGACGTGATCGTCGTTGGTGATTCGCAGGCCCGCCGCCTGTTCCGCGATGCCCTGCAGGTCGTGCCTCTCTTGACGACGCCTTTGATCATCGCGCTGCAGAACAATAATTGATCGCAAGGAAAACAGTTCGCTGCGTCTGGCACTGATCATGAGTGTGACGTCATCCCGCCACAATGGGGGTGATAGTTCCTAGATAGTGCCGTTATGATTAGCGTTAACTGTTTTCAATTATGAATTAAATCCGCATGCCTCCCATTACACGGGGGTGTTCATGCCGATATTGCGCCGACTGATTTTGTGTAACTTGGGTTCCCATAACCGATCCAAACGCCGCGCGCGTCACGACGGACTCCAGCCTATATCCGAATGCATCGGCTGCGGTCGTGCCATGCGCAAAGACATGCGCCAAGGGTGGGTGGCCGACTGAGCATTGTAGCCGGGCCGATGGCAGCGGAAATCTGAATGGATGGAAAAAGCCCGGCGCTGTTGAAACGCCGGGCAGGAAAGATGCTGCACAAAAAATAGGCATCATCGGGTAGGGCGCCGCTCTAGCATATCATAAGCGGCCGTCAAATTACTTTTAAATTGAATATATTTTGCAATGAAAAGGTTGATTTTACAGGCAATATGGGGCTATTTTCCAAGGCGCGACGGAAGGAAATCCACCGCCAGCTTGATCACATAGATGATCATCCACATTCCTAGCATGTCACCGGCGAATATTGCGAAAATCGATGAGGCTGGCTCTGCGCCCAAGCTGGTCAACCGAAGGCTTGCATAATAGAATAGCGCATTGCCGGCAGAGCAAGCAAAGGAAAGAGCCAATAATCGCAAAGGCGTCAAATTGGCGAGATTGGTCTGAAGTTTGGCGAGCCGCGACGCCACGGCGACGCCCAACGGGCCGCCGATTGCGATAAACACGCTGATCAGGACTTCAACCTTATTGCCAGGGGCAATGTCATAGGCGCCGGTAAAGGCCAGCCAACATACTGCCAGGAAAAGCGCGGGAACGATCCATTTTCCTACCATGAGATAGCCCAGCAATCGAATGAATGCGGGCAGGAAGAGGAGGCTGGCAAAGCCCCCAAAATGAACAATGTCGACTAAAAGGTCGGAGATATGAAACAAGATGACATAAAGGACGCCAAACATCCCCGCGGTGGCGACGGTTCGATATTGCGGTTTATGCATCCGCCTATCCGAGAGCTGAAAACAGCTTCTCTGCAGACGGCGTAAAGGTCACTGCCCGCTTGCGACGATCTTCATCGGTCACGCGGACATCAACAAGCCCTTGGTTTTTTAGCGCCATCAACTGCCGGTAAGAGGTCGTGGCCGATTGCGCACTGACCAGATCGTAAACATCCGCAACTGAGAGGCTCCCCTGTCGTTCCCACAACAGGCGCAGTTCGAAAAGCATGCGCTCTTCATCTCCGGACAGTTCGGATAAAGGCGGCAGGCGGCGCAGACTGACAAGAAAGTTGATGAACCTTGGCATATTCCCCGCCACCAAAAGATGTTTTACTTGATCAGGTTTCACCTTGCGGCAGGATTTATTCAAAACCAGCGGAATCATATCCACTTTGATTGTTTGTGCCTGCGTGCCTTACGCATCTTGGATTTCGGTAGGTGACGCGAAGCGGAACTGGAGGGCGTCGCTGACGCCGACTATCGTCACTTGGAGCGTAGGCAGGTGAATGTGGCGGCTGGCAAGTGCGATCTTGTAAACTTGCCGCACAACATATTTTCTGAAATGAATGCGGGATAGTTGGGGGACAAGCAATGGCTACGACTAATGACGCCATGCCCAAGCATCACGCGGCTACAGGAAGCGAAAAGAAAGTCATCCTGGCCTCGTCCTTGGGTACGGTTTTCGAATGGTATGATTTTTATCTTTACGGCCTTTTAGCCACTGTAATTTCTGCGCAGTTTTTCTCGGGCGTCAATGAAACGACCGGGTTCATCTTTGCGCTCGGCGCTTTTGCTGCGGGCTTTGCGGTGCGCCCCTTTGGTGCGCTGGTATTTGGACGTCTTGGCGACCTTGTTGGCCGCAAATATACCTTTCTGGTGACAATGGGCCTGATGGGCTTTGCGACCTTCACAGTCGGTATCCTGCCCAACTATGCCAGCATCGGCGTCGCTGCGCCGATCATGCTCGTCCTTCTACGCTTGCTTCAAGGCTTGGCGCTGGGCGGCGAATATGGCGGCGCTGCGACCTATGTTGCAGAGCACGTGCCCAATCACAAACGCGGGCTTTACACCAGTTTCATCCAGACCACGGCAACGCTCGGCCTTTTCGCCGCGCTGCTTGTGGTGATCGGAACCCGGACGCTGATCGGCGAGGATGCTTTCAAGGATTGGGGCTGGCGCGTGCCCTTCCTTATTTCCGTGTTGCTTCTCGGCGTTTCGCTATGGATCCGCATGCAATTGCAGGAAAGCCCCGTCTTTCAAAAGATGAAAGAAGAGGGGACCTCTTCCAAAGCCCCGATTTCGGAGGCATTTGGTAACTGGAAAAACGGCCGCTTTGCCTTGATCGCTTTGCTTGGTGCCGTCGCCGGTCAAGCCGTCGTCTGGTATACGGGGCAGTTCTACGCGCTATTCTTCCTTGAAAAAATGCTGATGGTCGATGGTGCGACCACCAACATCCTGATCGCAATTGCGCTGGCAATTGGCACGCCATTCTTCGTTTTTTTCGGCTGGTTGTCGGATAAGATTGGCCGCAAGCCGATCATCTTGGCAGGTTGCGCACTGGCGGCGTTCACCTATTTCCCGGCATTCCACGCCCTTACGGAAGCAGCCAACCCTGCGCTTGCCAAGGCACAGGCAACTGCCCCGGTCAGCGTTGTCGTCAATGATAATGAATGTTCGGTCCAGTTCGACCCCGTCGGCAGGAACAAGTTTGACAGCAAGAGCTGCGATATTGCGAAATCCTTCCTCGCCAAGGGTGGCATCAGCTATAGCAAGGTTGAGGCACCCACGGGCACTGTTGCCGAAATCCGCATCGGCAACACTGTTCTGACAGCGCCCGATCCGGCAAAGGTGAAAGGCGATGAACGCAAGGCTGCGATTGCCAAATTCCAAGACGAGGCGAGAGCCGCACTCGCCAAAGCAGGATATCCTGCCAAGGCCAATCCGGATGAGATTAACACGCCGGTTGTCATCGCGATTCTGACATATTTGGTGCTGCTGGTGACCGCCGTTTACGGCCCGATTGCCGCGCTGCTCGTCGAACTGTTTCCGACGCGTATCCGCTACACAGCAATGTCGCTGCCCTATCATATCGGCAATGGCTGGTTCGGCGGATTTCTGCCCACTACAGCCTTTGCGATGGTGGCTGCTACAGGGGACATTTATTATGGCCTTTGGTACCCGATCATCGTTGCAGGCGCGACGGTGGTGATTGGCCTGATGTTCCTGCCCGAAACATTCCGGCGCAATATCGACAGCTGATAAGGCCTAGATCGCTCAAAATCGGGCGGCCGCGATGGGTCGCCCCGTTTTTGCAATGCTGTGCCTTGAGTGTACGCCAACGGATGGAAATGGACGGTCCCGATGGTGCCGAATTGGCTTCGATAATTGTTAGTATCGGGCGCTGGCTGAGATAGCCTCGAGCCACCAATGAAAAGCTTCGGGTCAAGTTTGCATGGGCAATTTGGGGTGAGCCCTCGCCCGTCGCTGTTGCGTGCCGCAATGCCGTCTATTGTGCGGTCGCTGCTGCTGGCGGTCTGTTGCACAGGGTTTCCATGGGCATCGTTCGCACAGGCCCAACAGCCGGCACAGATGCTGGCATTCGATCATGCTGGAACACCGGAGTCGGGCGAAAGGCTGGAGCCGGTCGACCATGACGATAACAGCGTCGACGCTGTTATCGACCACATCATGGAGCATGCCGGCCTAACCCGCAATTTCGTGCAACAGGCGGCGCGCATTCCAAATGCACTGGCAACGATGGATGAACGTGGCCATCGGGTGATCTACTATAACCCGGCCTTTATTCGCGAAATTAGCAGTTATGGTTCGCCCAAATGGGCACAAATTTCCGTTATGTTGCATGAAATTGGACACCATTTGCTTGGCCATATCTTCGAATATGACCAGAATTTCAAAGCCCGCGAATTGGAGGCGGACGAGTTTTCCGGATTTCTGATTTTTCGTATGGGGGCTACGCTGCAGGAAGCGCAGCTTGTTGCATCTGAATATGCCCAGAATTGGGAAACGCCGACCCATCCCGCGCGTGATCAAAGGCTTGCGGCGATCGCCCGAGGTTGGGCAAAAGCGCAAAGGATCACTCTGCATGAACGCCAGATGGGTGAGGCCAGAGTAAAGCGGGAGATGGACGAATAGGTATAGCGCCGGCGGCCTATTTCCCGTCCAGCTTCTTTATAAGCCTGCGCAGCCATTTATCCGGGTTTTGCCGCGCGCCAGGTTCATACCCAATCTGGACAGCACTGATGGAGATATGGGTCAGGGAAATACCGGCCTCATCATCCGATTGGTCAGCGCGGGGAGGGGTTTTGTTGAAGCCCAACACCATTCCTGGTTTGTGTACGCCTCCAAGGCCAAAGGCCGCGGCCGCTTCGCTCTTTCCCATGTCGGCGGCAAAGCGGATATCATAAATCTCGTAACTGCCGATGCGTGTCGCTTTCCAATTGGCCTTGGCAACATCATCGGGCAGGTTGATATTGAGGGCGATCCCCGTCGGCAGCAAAGCGCCCTTGGTTTTGTTCGCAAACAGCTTCCCTACCAGTTCAGCGGTCCGTTCCGCGACAAGTGCCGAATTGGGGTTGGCCAGCTTTGCATTGTCCACGCTGTTGGTACCCGCGCTCACTGCGATCGAAGGCACGCCGCGCGCCGTCGAATATTGAACATTGCTGACCGTTCCCGACGACACGATCATTGTGCCGACATTGCGTCCTTCATTCGGTCCGGAAATGACAAGGTCAGGCATTTTGCCCCACCGTGCCTGTGCCAGCACGTCGAGGCCATATAATGTTGCCATTACCGGTGTACCGTCGACATAATGGAAGTCGGTTTCAAAACCCGCCCGGGTCATCGGGCCAACGCCGGGATCACCGGCCTTTGCGGCGTCATTCAGGCAATCTGTGGCAAGAGGCCCCAATGGCCGCATGAATTTAATGGCAGCACCCATGCCGCTCTGACCTTGACAGGGAACAGAGACGATTACGTCATGACCTTGGGCCTTCAGTGCAGTATAAAGCGCCTTCAGGTTGCTGGTCAGGCCGTCGTCATTGGTGATCAGGATGTTTTCAGCCTGAGCCGGTGACGATGCGATGGCAATCGCCGCCAATCCGCAAATCCATGTCTTCATCGGGAACCTCTCGCTCTTCAACGTCCGTTAGAACCGCGCACGCATTTCAAAACCATATGTGCGCGGATCATTATATTGGGTGGCCGTATTTCGGCCAGCCACGCGGAAATCAAATAGATTATAGCGCGTGTTTGTCAGGTTCTTGCCCCAAAGAGCAAACTCCAGATCATTGTCGAGGAAGCTGATGTCACCCAGCGTCACACGGCCACCAAGGAGCATCGCCTTCTCGGCCTTAAAGTTGACGGTGCCGTTCGCGTAATAATTCCCTGCCGTGTCGAGGTTCATGTTCGCGCGCAATTGTCCGAAGGAAAAGCGTGGGAAACGATAATCGACCGCAAAGGTAGCGGCATGTTTCGGGGTGAAATTCGCACGGATCTGTTCGATGGCACCACTGAAGATATTGCGCACAGGTGTGGTCGGCGCGTCGGTGTAGACATAGTTGGCAGACAGCAGCAATCCGTCAACCGGTGCCAATGTCACGTCAAGCTCCACGCCCCGGACCTTGCGCTTTTCAGGCGCATTGACCGTTTCCGTATTCGAAATAAATGCCGGGTTGATGAAGTCGACCTGTTGGCCCGTCAGCTTGCTGTCATAGGCGGCAATGTTGATTCGTGCTCTGCGATCAAACAGATCCGCCTTCATGCCGATTTCCCAGGCGGTCAGTTCTTCTTCGCCAAAGGGACGCAGGATCGACGAACGCGTATTGGCCCCGCCCGCACGATAGGCGCGGCTCCACTTTACATAGGCCGTAATATCCTCGCTGAAATCATAAGCAAGGTTCGCCATCGGATGGACGCGGCTTGAGGCAAAGTTGAAGCTGAGGTTGGGCACTGCCCCCGCAATGAAGGTCAATCGACCGTTCTTTTCGTCATCGGTATAACGAAGTCCGCCGGTCAAGTGCAGCCCAGCAATAGACGATGGCGACCAGGTGGCCTGTCCGAACAATGCCTTGGACTTGATTGCCACCTCAGCTGCCCGGTCGGGAACACGCGTGCCTGCATCAGCTGTGGGGGCAGGGAACAGGGTAATCCCGTTGTTGGTCGCATTCAGCGTGCCTGCGCTGAACACAGTGGCTGTATCGGCGCCGTTTTCTTTGAAATAATAGCCACCGAACACATAGTTAAAGTCGCCAGCATCGCCAACGAGTTGCAACTCCTGACTGAATTGATCTTGATCAACTCGGGCGTAGCTCAGACGGCTGAATCGACGGTTCGGCCCCCATGTGGTCAGACCGCCCACATCCTGATCCCCTTGGACCGACGC
>JACCDV010560694.1_pt1 | contig 15163 bp, 13 predicted proteins | sample 7446131 | NCBI WGS metagenome assembly JACCDV01 (sample SAMN15323448, study PRJNA562643) | freshwater metagenome | isolation source: river surface water | place: USA:Blue River Watershed | collected 2017-08-17 | reverse complement strand
TCACTGCTGCTGTGAAGGAGAGTAACGCAGCGCACTTTGCTGGTTCCATCGTCCAGCAACTGGACGATCTGTCTGTTCGTCGCGAGCAGTGGGAGAAGACTGACTACAAAAAGGCTAATGACGGGCTGTATACCCTTCTGGCTGAATGTCTGGACGTGTTTCAGGCTCGGTTTGTGAAAGGAACCGAGCAAGAGAAGAAAGCATTGCGTGAAAGCTTGATGCAGCGTTTGAAGGCTGATGGCATTCGCGTTGTGAAAACCTCTACCACGCTGACCATGTTGGCACGCTACGTGTTTAACAGCGATCGTAAACGTGCACAGGGCTACGGCTATGTGTTGGCGGCTGCCGTGTCGCATGAGAAAACCGCGGCAGAATTTCCTGCTTGGGTGGTGGAGCAGGGCGGGATTGAAGAGCTCAAACGCAGGATGGTCAAGTCTGAAGGCGCCAAGGCAAAGCAGGAAGCGGTGAAGGCTGCAACTTTGAGTGTGAAGGGGTGGGTTGAGTTGAACACGCTGGAGCCTCTGGCGCATGTCGACATTGAAGGGGTGACTGGCAGCTATGCGGTGCTTTTGGCGAAGCCCAATGTGCAGGGTGGCGTGGACATTGTGGGTTCTCTCAGCGAAGTCAACGATGCACTGGTCAATGCACTGATCTTGCGTATGGCAAAGCGGCAGGTGACGAAAGCTGACGCTGATGCCGCTATGGGTCGTCAAATTGCAAAGGAGCATGGCGACATGCTGGCAGCGGCAAACGACGAACAGCAGCGTTTGGCTGCTAATGGCTAAGTGCATGGGCGGGGGCGCTGCCCCTGCCTTTGTCTATCTATCTCTATAGGAGCACGAATATGAAATGCGAAATCAAATACGCACCTACGAACTTGAACGAGGTGATTTATCCCAATGTGGCTGTTGAGCGGCGCATTAAGGGTTATGGCAAAGGCGAGCTGGAGGGACACGTCATGCTGCATGGTCCTAACGGAACAGGCAAGACCACTGTGGCAAAGCTGTTGGTGCAGGAAATCGGCGGCGATAGTGCAATGTTGGAGTCACTTGGCTTTGATGAATTGCTGGCCAAGCAAGACTTGCGTGGACATTTGCTGCAAGCTGCGGCGCTGGCAAGGTTGTCTAGCAGTGGGAAATATTTTTTGCTTTTGAATGAGTTTGATAACGCCAAAAAGGGGGTCAATAAATTGTGGACGGCGTTGGATGACTGCGCGGATGGTGTGATGGCAATTATCACGACCAATGAGCCATTGGGCGTACACATCAGTGTCCGCTCTCGATGTGATGTCATTGATATGCCTGGCCTCAGCGCTGTAGCGGTTCTGCCGCGTGTGCAGTTTGCACTGGAATCGGAGGGTTTGCATCTGCCTAACCAGCAAGTTCTGCATTACCTGAAAGTACAGGAGCGGCTTATGGACTTGCGTAAGTATTTCAAAGTGGCTGACGAATTGCTCTATTTGCAGCGCAATGGTTTGCCATATCCTCCATGGAATGGGGCAGCGCCCACGCTGAAATCTGTTTAAGTAACGTCTATTAACTGGACGATACACAAGCCCTGCAAGGAAATCTGCAGGGCTTTTTGATGTCAAATTAACTCCACCGCATTGCGTTTCATGTCGTCGTTCACGTCGATGTAGCGCTGCGTCACGGCAATGCTGCGATGACCAGCAAGCGATGCGAGCACACGCACCCCAATTCCTTTGGTTGCCAAGTTGGTGATGAATGTGCGGCGCATAGAGTGTGATGTGGCCCCTGCAATGCCAGCCCGTTTAAACAGCCAGTAAAAATGCTGGGTCATGCCATTTGCTGTGAAGCCTTTGCGGCCAGCAGTAATGAATAGTGGGTGAGTGGGTTTTGCGCCCTGTCTCATCTGCAAATATGTGGCCAGTTCATCGCGTAGCTTTTGCGGCAGGAACACTATGCGTGGATGACGTCCTTTCGTTTGTTCTGCGGTCAAGCGTACTTCAGCTTTCACGCTGCCATCGACATTCATGACGTCGCTGATGATCAGGCTGGCGATTTCCCCAACACGCATACCTGACCATGTGCCCGTCAGCAACATGACGCGGTTACGTAGGGCGAAGTTGCGCTGTGCAATGCATGCAAGTGCTTGATCGAGTTCTGCAAGAGTGAGTGTTTTTGCTTGTCCCATGATGTTGTGCCCCTTTGGTAAATGTTTGTGCTGCATGCAGTGTGTTTTCTTTTGTCGAATTGCACGACCAGAACCCCGACAAAGCATCGGGACAAAAAACATCAATGAAATCAACGCGGTTAATAAAAGCGCTGTTTTCTTATGCTCAGTTATTTAGCTCTGTGCGCAGCTGATCTGTGGGAACAAGACGACATATGGCAGCGTTTGCGTAAAGCAGCGCAGCAGCGTTTTTCTGGCCCTCTCGCTACTCGAGTAGCTGGCCCCGTGTTTTGACAGCTTGTAGGGCTGATTTGAGGTGTGTGCCGTTGCCGCCGACAGCAGCGCCAGCAAAAATGGTGCTGCTGCTGGCGCTGCTGTCAGCTTTGCCAAGTCACCTAATGAACCTACAGATGGCACCAGATGATTTGCGCTGATCTGCTGGCGCAGCAATCAGTTTTGCAGAAATTTTTCCCGTAATACCCCATATCTGCAGTTGGTTGCCAAGGTCAATTCACCGCTATGAGCGAACTGGCGTTCGCTGTGCTTTCATGAAATGCTTTCGCTGTCGCTCTGCATTTCAATCAGCACATGAGTTTGAATTTCTTTGAAATGGTAGAAGTCGAACGCAACGCTTGCGTTGTGTGAGATGTATTGGGTTTACGGAGAATGTTTGGAGCAAGCGACGGCTATAGCGTTTTAAGAAACGCATACATACGTCGCTTGTGCTAATAGGTTTTACGGTAAAAAGCCCTTCGCACACGCTGCATTAGAGTTTGTTGGGAGACGGATGCATTGAAACTCCCAGATCGCCAAGCGATCTACTCCGCGGCATCCACTGTTGATCACATGTCAATGCAGCGACATGTGCAGTGCGGGGTCATTAGCCGTCATATTCCAACCCGCGCTTTTGCCATTTGTTACCGAGAGACTTACTCGGGATTTGCTTGTGTGGTGCCTTGATGAATGCCTGTGTTTTTTCGTTTCGTCAACTTCGCGTGCTTGCGCTGGACTTGCTTGGTAATGTTGAGCACCTTGAAGCATTGTGCTTGTGTGATCCTCAAGCGTTTTTGACCGCTATTTGCAGCACGTAGGAAGTTGTGCAGGACATGCGCTTGATTCTGTTCAAGCAAGTCACCATGATCACGTAGCGTTGTCGATGCCAGCTTTTGTGCTTGAAATAGCTCAGCTGTACCTGCGTAAATTTGGTTCACGCTGATGCCATTGCTCTTAAGCCATGCATTGGTGCGCTCTGTGTCTTTTTGGTTTTTGAATGTGTCCATGCAAGTATTTATCTCGCGGCAAATAAAACCGCAAATAAATGCACCGAAATTAGGCTGAGTTGAGTGGAGCCAACTAAATACATACATGAGACACAGAGAATTCGCCACTCAAACCAAGACACCCGAACAACTTCGCCTAGACAGTCTGAAGGCCGCTAAAAATCGTGCTGCACAAGCCGTTAAAGCCGAAAGACAGCGCCAGCAAATAGCAAAAGCGGAAAGAGCGCTTACTGCGGTCAAGCAACCGCCAAAGCCTGTTTCGCCAACGTCCAGTAGCTAGACGATCACGTCATGCTTATTGCCGAAGTCATCAGTACCTTGCACACATATACGGCAACTGTGCGTGTGAACGTGGGGGGAGGTGCCTTGCTAGTGCGAACGCAGGTACATGCTGACGGCATGACCCAAGCTCGCGCATTGCTGCTGCACTTGTACGGCGCGGGGAACGTGCTCGCGGTTGCCTAGCTCGTTAGTCCTTTTGCAAGAAGACCAACAGTTCATTTTTGGCTTGAGCCGTGACGTTCGGGTTGGACGCATTCGTATTGGTGCACCCCGTGCTCTTGCATGCAGCAGGCTCATGAAATGAGAACGTGCGTCCTTGATCCCAGCCATGCGTCGCATCAGGATAGACGACAACGCTGGTCAATGCTTTTTGCGCTTCACTGGGCAATGCCTCTTTGAAAGCAGGACAGACAGTAGCATCCTTGCCGCTGTAATCGTCTTGCCCTGCAGCGAACAACTTCATGGGGATGTTGGCCCAGTTGTCCATCATGTCTGCAGGAAAATCTTGAAGGCGTTCTTTAAAGAACCACGAGTTGGTATCGCGTTTGATCAATTTGGGATAAAACCAGCAGACTGGGTAAAGGGCCGCAACTTTGCGAATTTTGATTTGTTCTGGAAGAAACTTCTTCTGCGCCCATTGCGTCGCCATGAACACACTCAAGTTAGCACCATAAGAGGTTCCGATGACCGAAACATTGCTCATGTCCACGTCAGAACGTGTGCTGAGGTAGTTGATGGCCCCCATGGCCTTGGCAAGACTCTCACCGTATGTGGTTTTTGTCGGTCTGCGAAACAGAATGGGTTCCATGGCAATGAAGCCATTTTGCGAAAGCAGTTCTACATACTGTTTGTTGGTTCCTGCATCCCAACCACCTGAATGGTGCAAGATGACCACCGCGGGCCGTTTGCCTTCCATAAGAGATTTGGTGATAACGGCATCCAAGCTTTCGCTTGCGCCGCTTAACGTTTTGTAGGTATAGCTGATGCGCTCTTGTGCGTGAGCCAGAGGAAGCGTTATTAGCAACGCAAGCGTGAGAGTCAATCGGGTTAAAAGCATCTTGATCCTTTTTGTTGTTATTTTTATATACAACCGATTTGAATGCAATCAGATTGCAAAGATCCGGCAATGCAGTTCAACGATCGATAGGCCTTCAACGCTGATTTTTCTCGTAACACGACATCTGCGCCAATGCCCCGCCAAACTGGACGGACTAAGGTTGCTCGACCATGGTGGCTGAACACATACTTGTCTGTGCTTTATCAATTTTTGAAAAGGATCAAACGATGAGCACTAACATTCTCAATACCCTCAAACTCACAGCGGCACGCAAAACCCGTGCACTTCCTGATGTGGTCAAACGCCGCAATAAATTGCTGCAAAAGCTGATTGAACAACGCGAGCTAGCTGCTGCACTGAACGAAGGCCGGCACTATGCACCCACACGCTACCGTTCATTTACAGATGCAGATACAGGGGCTCGAGTGGTTAAAGAAGTACCTGTGCGTATTAAGCCTTGGTTTTGGACCGGAGAAAAAGGGGAGGTGCTGCTTGCGGTGCAATATGGCAGCAAGCAGATCGAACTGCAAAAAGGCAAGACAGCGATTGATGTTGGCGAACAGACTAACCTGGTCACAGTGCTGGATACGGTGATTGCTGCGACACGCAACGGCGAACTGGATGTGCAGATCGAAAGCGTCAGCGTCAAGTTGCGCGATGGCTTCAAGAAGTAAGCAATCAAGAATTGGATGACTGGCGAGAGCGACGACTTTGCAGCAATGCAATGTTCTGCTCTCCAGTCACCGTGCTTGCATAGTGATTGTTGATGACTTCGACGCTGGTGCGTGCATTGCGAGCCAGTGTCAGCAAGTCAATGCCTTGTCCATACAGCAGACGGAAAGTGATGCTGGAGTGACGCAAGCTGTACAAGCTGCGTTCTTGGTCGTGTGGTCCAAGTTTTAAGCCAAGCTTTGCCAGCACCCAGTTGAAGTAAAACGCCAAGACCCAGTGAGCATAGTGACGGTCACGCAGGTGTGGCAGGAACAAGTAGTCGTCTGGTGCAGCAAGCTTCTTGGCCGCATAGTGCCGTGTCAGCTGCTGATAGATGCGCACTGCTGGTTGTAGCGTGACAATGGGACGGCCGTGGCTTTTTGTTTCAGGCAGCGTCAAGCGTAAGTAGGTATTGTCATTGCGCACCACTTCAATGTGCCTGTGCTTCAATGTTTTAAGGTCACTTGGTCTTATAAAGCTATTGACCATAAAGCCAACTGCCCAAGCAACATCTGGCGGCATTGTGTATTCCGCTGAACGCAGACGGTAGTTCTTGCGCAAAGAGCTGTCGCTGTCTGGGTGCCGTGTGCCTTGCAGCTTGCGTGCAGTGCGGATGATGCGCCAGTATTCAGTTGGCGTAAAGGCACCTCGTGGAGTTGTTTGCACACGGATTTTTGGAAACTCTGGCAGCTTGTCCAGTGTGCCAACTGCTACAGCCAAGGTCAGCACCTTGCGCACAATGATCAGGTACTGACTGACGGTTGTGGATGAAAAGCATTTGCTGAGGTATTGTGTGAAGGACAGCAAAGCTGCGTGATCAATAGCATCTAGTGAGTGCTTGCCCCATCTCGGCAAGATGTGTGCATCCAGACGATTGCGTAAGACCTTCAAGCTGCCAAGTGCAAACTCACCGCGATCAACCCGCGCCTGTTCGTTTGCAGTCATCTGTGCAGCCAATGCTGCAAATGTGTGCTGTGGCTTGACTGCGGGACCGCCGGCAGCATCGTGGCGTGCGTTGGGCGCCATTGCCTGAAAACTGGCCGACAGCGCTAGCCGCTGTTCATAAAAAGTGCGTGCATAACTTTGTGCCACACGCTGGCTTTGTGTGCGTGTACTGCTGCGGTGGGTCTTACCTGCAATCCAACAGCGCACTTGCCAAAACTTGCTGGCTGCGATTTTGTAGATTACAAGCTTTTGGGGATAGCCAGGCACAGGCGTAATGGTTGATGGAATTGGCACGGTGCGTTCGCGTTCGTGCGTTTTGTAATGGCTGTCATTTGCACTTGTGTGAGTGCTTGCGGTAAAACGGTCCAACATCACTTAAGCTTACTGTTGTGCATCGCAAATGCAACCGCGTGCAGGAACGCTTGGCACGATTTACGGGGACAGTTTTACCGTGCCGCTGCCGTGCATTTCCAGTGCGTGCCGTACAGAAAAATAGTGCTGCAGATGCGTGATCAGTTGTGCAGTTGCAGGCCAACAACTTTGTTCACTTTGATGTTGGAAATTTCTTGGCACCCTATTGGCACCTTCAAGCAACTTAGTGGAAAAATCAAACACTGTTCGCTCTGGCTGCTCTGGCTGCCACCGGTGCTTTCGCTCAATCTTCCGTTCAAATCGACGGCGTGATGGACGCTGGCTATGTGTCTATCGACTACAAAGGCAACCGCGTTGGTGGCATCGCTAACAACGGTTCTTCGACCAGCCAGTTCAACTTCCGCGGTACAGAAGACCTCGGCGGCGGCTTGAAGGCCAACTTCCGCGTGGAAACCGACTGGAACACCGTTTCCAACAACGGCAACACCGGCGCTAAAAAAGCTGACGGCACTGTTGCTGCTGCTTCCACATTTGGTAACGGCGAAATCCGCGTTGGCTTGGCTGGTGGCTTCGGTTCCATCGACATGGGTGCTGTGAACTACAACACTCTGGGCACTTACCTGACTGGTCAGCCTTTCGGCACAGCCATCGGTTCGGGCTTCCGCGCCACAGCAGTGAACGATGCACAAGCAGTGTCTGGTGTTCGCTCTGACAACTCCATCAAGTATGTGTCGCCTTCTTTCAGCGGTCTGACCGTTTCTTTGTACGGCGCTGGCAAGCAAACAAAGGCTACTGGTACTGACTTCAGCACCACTTTCGGCGCTTACGACATGCAAGGCACCACTGAAGCCGGTGTGAACTACGCTAACGGCCCTCTGGCTGCATCGTTCAGCACTTTGAAGCAAGACTACAAAGATGTCGGCACAAATGCTTACGATCAGAAAGTCAACACCTTGGGTGCTAACTACACCATGGGCGCAGTTAAACTGTTCGTGTTGAACCAGACAAACAAGAAGAGCGATAACACTGTCAACAATAAGTACACCACTGTTTCTGCTTCCTACACAATGGGCGCAACAACTGTGATGGCTCAGATGGGTACATTGAAAGACAAAGACGGCGATAAGTCCAAATTGGCCGCTATCGGTGCTGACTACGCTTTGAGCAAGCGCACTGCTTTGTACGCTCGTTATGAGTCTATCGACAACGTCGTTGCTACCGGTATCGCTGCTGCCGCCACCATTGACGGTACAGGCACAAAGCGTACCCGTACCGCTATCGGCGTGCGTCACGCTTTCTAATCACTCCGCTGGCGCAAGCCAGTTGATGATTTAAAAGTCAAAAACCCACCGTGGCAACACGGTGGGTTTTTTCATGGCCGCTTCAATCGCATCGGATGATGGCCAACGTTCAGTCCAGCCGGATGTCTCCATACCAGGCCCGCGCCTGGCTTTGGGTGTTGTCGGTGTCGGTCATGATGGCCAGGCCCACCAAGGCCCCAGGGGGCTCGCCAAAGGCTTTTTCGTAGTCAGCCCGGATGTCGCGCTCGTAGTGCAGCCATTGTTTGAGCCGCCCAGGCCCTGATTCGACCACCAGTTTCCGAATGCGGTCAGTTCTGGGATTGACGATCACCGACTCGACAGGCCGATGGTTGCACCAGACATACATGAGCGTGGCATAAGGCATTTCTTCGCCGGTCAGGCTGCGGCTCAACTCGTTGAGCATGGCGTTTTTGGCCGAAAACCGGCTGCGGTCTCCTTCAAAGGCCAGAATCACCCGCAAAGGTGAGTCTTCAGATTCGCGCTGCGCCATGTCGGCGGCAGCAATCAGGTTGTCGGCCTGCCAATCAAAACGCAGGCGTCCCAATTGTTCGGGCTTCAGGTTCAGACGCTGGCGCAACATGCTGGCCGAGGATTTGGCAATGGCCCGCATGGTCAAGCGCTGGTCATGCGTGTGCAGCTGAAATTGCGTCTTTGGCTTGCCCGGAAAGTTGACCACCTCCCAACGGCTTTTGTCTTGGGAGTTGAAACTGAGAACGCCGTTTTGGGGCTCAGGCCATTGGGCCACATCTGGTGTCTGGATGTGCGCACAACCGCCCAGCAGGGACAGTGCCAGCCCGCTGAGCGCATAAGGGGCTGGAAACCGGATAAGACGCATGGAACACCTGAATTAAAAAGGGTGTGAAAATCTGACACACCTTGGTTTCATTGTGAAATCATGCGTTTTGTTTGTCAATTTTGAGGTCTTCTATGCTCAACCGCCGTCAACTGATTCAGACTGCCGCCATTGCGGCCTTGCCCGCAGCCCCCTTGTGGGCCCAGGCCAGCTTTCCCAGCAAGCCCCTCAAGATCGTGGTGCCGTTTGGCGCGGGTGGCGTGGCCGATCTGACCGCCAGGGCCGTGGCCCAGAAATTGTCTGAAGGCCTGGGCCAGCCCGTGGTGATTGACAACCGACCCAGCGCCGGCGGCATTGTGGCCGGCGAGCTGGTCGCCAAGGCCGAACCCGATGGCCACACCTTGTTGCTGATGTCAAATGGCACGGCTGTGAGCGCGGGCTTGTTCAAGTCCTTGCCTTTTAATCCGCGCACCGACTTCGCGCCCGTGTCCTTGTTGGGCCTGTTTGACATGGCCGTGGTGGTGCCCGAGAACTCACCCTTCAAAACCCTGTCGGAGTTGATCGCCCATGGCCGGGCCAACCCGGGCAAGCTGAACATTGGCACCATCAACATCGGCAGCACACAACACCTGGCCGCCGAGCTGCTGCGCAGCCAGGCCAACTGGGTGGCCCAGGTGATTCCGTACAACGGCACGCCGGCGGTCATCAATGCCTTGCGCGGCGGGCAGGTTGATGCTGCGGTGGAAATCTTGGGCCCGATGAAACCCCAGATCAATGCCAAGGCGGTTCGTTTGCTGGGCGTGATGGGCGAGAACCGACCCAAAGACCTGCCGCAAACCCCCACCGTGCGTGAATTGCCCGGCTTGAGCAATTTCAACGTGTCTTCGTGGAATGCTTTGGCGGCCCCCGCCAAAACACCCAAAGCCGTGGTGGACCGCCTGAGTCAGGAGGTGGCCAAGGTGCTGGCCCAACCCGAGATGGTGCAACGCCTGGCCGGCTTCAATGTGCAGGCCAAAGCCAGTACGCCCGCTCAGTTGGCGCAACTGTTGGACAACGACATCAAGCGCTGGAGCGATGTGATTGCCAAGGCGGGGCTGACGCCGCAGTGATGTAACCCCATTGAGGCGCTCATAAAAAAACCCACCGTGTTGCCACGGTGGGTTTTTGACTTTTAAATCATCAACTGGCTTGCGCCAGCGGAGTGATTAGAAGGAGTGGGTCAAGCCCACAGCTGTGCGAGTGCGATCGCCATTGGTCGTCACGTCAGTAGTAGCCACTTTGGTCAAAGCGTTAGCTTTGTCTTGGATAGCCTCGTAACGCACATAAGCAGTCGTACGCTTGCTCAAAGCATAGTTGTAACCCAGCGAGGACATTTTGGATTTCAGGCCAACGTAGGGAGCAGAAGCTGCTGCGGAAGCGGCTTTCAACTTGTACTCACCCATTTGAGCCATGAAAGTGTGTGCACCCATGGTGTAAGTCGCGCCAATAGCGGTGTAACCAGTCTTGGAGCTGCTACCACCTTCGGTTTTGTAGTCTTGGTTGTGCAGGAAAACTTTGGCTGCGCCGAAGGCGTAGTTAGCACCCAAGGTGTTCAGAGTACGCTTGGTCATGCCAAGAGCACCAGTCAGACCTTCGATTTCTTTGGCGTCAGTGACTTGATTCGCAAAAGCGACATTCAATGGACCATTGTTGTACTTGGCAGCAACTTCAGTCACACCTGCGTAGTCGTAAGCACCAACGGCTGTGGTGTAGTCAAACGCTTGGGAGATAGTGCTTGTTGTCGAAGCTGTGCCGGCATTTGGCTTCTTGTTCTTCTGCACATACAGCAAACCAGCAGTGAAACCACTGAAAGATGGGCTGGTGTAACGCACTGCATTGTCAAAACGCACAGCAGATGCGCCCATTGCGCTGGAATCAGTACGTGTCAAGCCACGGAAGCCCGAACCGATGGCGGTGCCGAACGACTGGCCGGTCAAGTTAGCGTCCAGTGTAAAGTTGTTAGGAGCGCCCAAGTCGATTGCACCGAAACCACCCGACAAACCGACACGCAGTTCGCCATTGCCGAAAGTACCGCCACCAGAGTTAGCGTTAGCCAAGGTCACTGGAGCTGCGATAGTGCCAGCAGTAGCGGCAGTGTTCGTTGCGTTCACGAAGCCAGTGTTAGCCTTGTTAGACACCACGTTAAAGTCAGTTTCCAGACGGAAGTTGGCCTTCAAGCCACCACCCAAATCTTCAGAACCACGCAGGTTGAACTGGCTGGTAGTGGCGCCGTTGCTGCCGATGCCACCCACTTTAGTGCCTTTGTAGTCAATAGACTGGTAGCCAGCATCAAAGACACCGTCGATTTGGACGGTGGATTGAGCGAAAGCACCAGTGGCTGCCAATGTAGCCAGAGCGAACAGTGTTTGATTTTTCCACTAAGTTGCTTGAAGGTGCCAACAGGGTGCCAAGATTTTTCCAACATCAAAGTGAGCAAAGTTGTTGGCCTGCAACTGCACAACTGATCACGCATTCACAGCACTATTTTTCTGTACGGCACGCACTGGAACAGCACGGCAGCGGCACGGCAAAACTGTCCCCGTAAATCGTGCCAAGCGTTCCTGCACGCGGTTGCATTTGCGATGCACAACAGTAAGCTCAAGTGATGTTGGACCGTTTTACCGCAAGCACTCACGCAAGTGCAAATGACAGCCATTACAAGACGCACGAACGCGAACGCACCGTGCCAATCCCATCAACTATCACGCCAGTGCCAGGCTATCCGCTAAAGCTTGTGATCTACAAAATCGCAGCCAGCAAGTTTTGGCAAGTGCGCTGTTGGATTGCAGGCAAGACGCACCGCAGCAGCACCCGCACACAAAGCCAGCGTGTGGCACAAAGTTATGCACGCACTTTTTATGAACAGCGGCTAGCGCTGTCGGCCAGTTTTCACCAACAGACGCCATCAAGCATTGGCGTTTTAAGCGTCACGCCAGCAGTCAAGCCGCAGCACACCTTTGCAGCATTGGCAGCACAGATGACTGCAAACGAACAAGCACGGGTTGATCGCGGTGAGTTTGCACTTGGCAGCTTGAAGGTCTTGCGCAACCGACTGGATGCACACATCTTGCCGAGATGGGGCAAGCAGTCACCTGCCAACATCGATTACGCCGCCTTGCTGTCCTTCACTCAATATCTCAGCAAGTGCTTTTCATCCACAACCGTCAGCCAATACCTGATCATTGTGCGCAAGGTGCTGACTTTGGCTGTGGCAGTGGGCGCACTGGACAAGCTGCCAGAGTTCCCCAAAGTCCGTGTGCAAACGACTCCACGAGGTGCTTTTACGCCAACTGAATACTGGCGCATCATCCGCACTGCACGCAAGCTGCAAGGCTCGCGGCACCCAGACAGCGACAGCACTTTGCGCAAGAACTATCGCCTGCGTGCCGCAGAAAACACAATGCCACCAGATGTTGCTTGGGCGATCGGTTTTATGGTCAATAGCTTCATACGGCCAAGTGACCTCAAATCATTGAAGCACAGGCACATCGAAGTGGTGCGCAATGACAACACCTACCTGCGCCTGACGCTGCCAGAAACCAAAAGCCACGGTCGTCCCATTGTCACGCTGCAGCCAGCTGTGCGCATCTATCAACAGATGTCAAAGCACTATGCAGCCAAGAAGCTTGCAGCGCCGGATGACTACTTGTTCCTGCCACACCTGCGTGACCGTCAATATGCACATTGGGTCTTGGCGTTCTACTTCAACTGGGTTCTTGCAAGGCTTGGCTTGAAGCTGGGACCACACGGCCAAGAACGCAGCTTGTACAGCTTGCGTCACTCCAGCATCACCTTCCGCTTGCTGTATGGCCAAGGCATCGACTTGCTAACTCTGGCACGCAATGCACGCACCAGCGTAGAAGTCATCAACAATCACTATGCCAGCACGGTGACTGGGGAGCAGAACATTGCATTGCTGCAAAGTCGCCGCACTCGCCAGTCATCTAATACTTGAGTGCGTTATTTCTTGAAGCCATCGCGCAACTTGACGCTGGCACTTTCGATCTGCGCATCCAACTCACCATTGCGTGTCGCAGCGATCACCGTGTCCAGCACAGCTATCAAGTTGGCCTGTTCGCCAACATCAATCGCTGTCTTGCCTTTCTGAAGTTCGATCTGCTTGCTGCCGTATTGCACTGCCAGCAGCACTTCGCCTTTTTCTCCTGTCCAAAACCAAGGCTTGATGCGTACGGGAACTTCTTTGACCACTCGCGCACCCGTGTCCGCATCAGCAAACGAACGGTAGCGTGTGGGTGCATAGTGCCGGCCTTCGTTCAGTGCTGCAGCCAACTCGCGCTGCTCCCCCAGTTTCATCAACAACTTGTTGCGGCGTTTGACGACATCGGGCAATGCACGGGTCTTGCGTGCAGCTGTGAGCTTCAAGGTGTTCAAAATGGCTGTCATTGCGTTCTCCTTTGTGTGCATTTGACAGCCACAACTTTATGATCGTGCAGGGCTATGGACAACCGAACGGCAATGCACCGATACTTTGGCGGGACATTGGGTGCTGCGTGGAGAAAAGTATTTTTGCTATGCCTGTCGTGCGTCTTCAAATGACCTGCACACAGTGCATTGATCTTGCATGCATCCCACGCTTTTGATGGGTTTTTGAGGATTTAACGGCCCAGTCGTTGCTTGCGTTGGCGTTCCACTTCGGCTTGGCGTTGCTGCAAGTCCTTCTCAGCTTTTAGAGCACGCTTGCTGTGATCGATGTTGGCCTTGATGTTGTGGATGCGAGCTTGTGGCGGCGTGAGTGGCTTGATGTGTTTGATGGGTTTGAACTCGAAGAATCTCATACAACTATTTAGCTGCCAGCTTGCTTGCGTGCAGCATTAAGCCAAGTCCATATCGATCTGCGCCGCGATCTGCAGACCCCAAAAAAATAGCCAGTTTTAGCCGCCTTTTATTTGGTGAGTGATAAATATTTGCGAGTGGCGAAGTGAGTTGCATTGGTGGCTATGTAGAAGTAGTTGCAAGTGGCGAAGTTGCTGCATTGGGGACAAATGAGTAGCCCTCAATAGCAACCAAGCAACACCTGCAACCATCAACGCAAAGCAACACCAGCAACCGAGTGACCAGCAACGCCTTTATGGCCTTCCTGCAACACAACGCAACTGCACCAGCCACTCACTGCAACTTAAAAGGAAAAACAAAAATGCAGAAACAACCAGAAATCGCAGTGCGTCTATACGAGAACGCCAAGTTCGGTACCACTTACGCAAAGGGCCTTTATCACTCAGCTGTATTTAACGCATCAGCCGATGTGCTCAATCCATCCGTCAAATACCTGTTGGACTTTTACACGCTTGAGCGTTGGCAGCACACAGCACGCACGGACGGTCAGATGGAGACACTGGACATTGTTGGCGAGAGCGAACTATCAGATGCACTGTTCAGCTGGATTCATCGCTATGACTGCGCCACCAAGGCCAAGACATTGGTTGATGGCTTTGCCAGTCTCGACCCCAGCACAAACAAGCTCAAGTTGTTGGTTGATGACAAGGGTATTGGATTGACTGAGGGTTGGACACTGACAGCCAAGGTTTGCCGTTCTGTGTATGGCAAAAAGGCACCCACGCTGTTAGCGACAAACGCAGACTTATCCGTGTATTGATGCACTGCTGATCAAGCAAAAAGCCCCACCTGCAAGCATCGCAGTTTGGGGCTTTTTTGTTGCCGTGTGCTGCCATCACCAAGGCCTCGGTTCTCCACATCCCGCAAAAACTGCGCACTTATTTTTTGAGTGCAGCTATGAAGGTCTGTGCTGCACACAGCAAAGCACACACCTCTAATCAGCTCTACAACGCACGATCAGAACTTGAGTGCGTGCTGGGTAGCTGGTCGGCCTGATCGCAGCTTGTAGGGCTTGCTGTTCAATCACGCAAAGCAAGTGGCGCACACGCCACACGAATTTGCATAAATACAGGACCAAAGAGAACACACAGTCTCTTTACGTTCTGCTGCAACCAGTTGATCTTGAACATCATTGCATCAAGAAGTGAGTTCTTGTGTTTTCGGTTGCTCAAACCCCGCAAAAGATCACACACTTAAAGCACGCAAATTATTTGGAACACCGAAATGCCACAAGCTAAAACACTCACCCCCGCAGAACTTGAACAAGTGCTGACCTACATCGACAGCAAACCCAACGCTATGCGCAATCGAGTGGCGCTGCTGCTGACTGTGTGGGCGGGATTGAGGGTTTGTATTGACCCAGTGAAAAACTGCT
>JACCDV010485599.1_pt1 | contig 15165 bp, 13 predicted proteins | sample 7446131 | NCBI WGS metagenome assembly JACCDV01 (sample SAMN15323448, study PRJNA562643) | freshwater metagenome | isolation source: river surface water | place: USA:Blue River Watershed | collected 2017-08-17 | reverse complement strand
TGGATAAAATATTGGATATTTCACTCTTCATCCACCCACTCGACACAAACGAGATGCTTCGGAAGTTTCAAAAAAAAGTGGCTGAGGTACAAAGCCAAATCAACGTCAAAGCGGAACGTGGGGAAGTCCGAGACCCACAGCTCGAAGCGGCGTTCCGCAATCTCGAAGAACTCCGCGACAAGCTACAGCAAGCTGAAGAAAAGCTTTTTAACGTCGGCCTCTACATCACTATTTACGGCAAGGACGAGACGGAGCTCAGCAAAGCCGAAAACACCATCAAGGGTATGCTCGACGCCAAGCTCGTCTATATTAAACCCGCCCTCTTTCAGCAAGAGCAGGGGATGCGTAGTATTTTCCCCACCGCTACCGACGAACTTCTCGTCCATAGCAAATTTAACTCCGCGCCGCTCTCGAGCTTTTTCCCATTTACATCGTTTGACCTGACCTCAGATTCCGGCATTCTCTACGGTATCAACCGCCACAATTCTTCGCTCGTACTTTTCGACCGCTTCTCCCTTACCAACTACAACTCGGTGACCTTCGCCACCTCGGGAGCTGGTAAGTCCTACGGTCTTAAACTCGAAATTTTACGCTCTTTAATGTTTGGCGCTGAAGTTATTGTACTTGATCCGGAACGTGAGTATGAATACCTAGCCGAAGCAACCGGCGGACGCTTCTTTAACATCTCTCTTTCTTCTGATCACCACATTAACCCCTTTGACCTCCCACCACCGCAGGCCGACGAAAATCCGCGCGACATTCTTCGCACCCACATTATTGAACTGATTGGTCTCTTCCGTCTCATGATGGGCGGACTCACTCCCGAAGAGGAGGCGGTGCTTGATCTTGCTATTCAAGAAACCTACGCCCTTAAGGATATTAACGGCGACACTGACTTCAGCAACCAAGAACCTCCACTTTTAACCGATTTCGAGATGGTCTTGGCCGGTATGGATGGGAGTACCTCACTCATTACCCGACTACAGAAGTACACCTCCGGCACGTGGTCAGGCTTCATGAACAAACCTACGAACGTCGACATCAACCAAAAATTCGTAGTGTTCTCTCTTCGCGACATGGAGGACGAACTCAAGACTATCGCGATGTACATCATTACCAACTTTATCTGGGGCTCGATTCGACGTCGCCTCGCCAAGCGACTCCTCGTGATTGACGAAGCATGGTGGATGATGAAATCCGAAGACACCGCCTCTTTTCTCTTTAGTCTCGCCAAACGTGGTCGTAAATATTATCTCGGCATCGCAACTATTACTCAGGACGTCGACGACTTCTTACGCTCGCCCTATGGCGTGCCAATGATTACCAACTCTTCGATTCAGTTTTTGATGAAGCAATCACCAACCGCGATTGATAACATCCAAAAAACTTTCAACCTCACTGATCAAGAAAAATTTCTCTTGCTTGAATCGGGGGTAGGGGAGGGCATCTTCTTCGTTGGTCTCAAACACGTAGCCATTAAAGTAATTGCCTCCTACACCGAAGACCAGATCATCACCTCGGACCCTTCCCAACTTCTCCAGATAAAACGCTCCCGCGAGGAACTACGGGCTGCCCGCGGGTAGTATACTGTAGAGGTACATGGCCTTACCACTGACAAAAGACAGCCTACCCAAAGAACCAAGACCCGGCACTACTCCTGGCTCAACCCGCCGTCTCGCGAGTGGTATTAATAATGATTTTTCTTATTTATCTGAAGCAGCGAACGCTAACGACTATTTTGATTCCACTGATAAAAATTTTAGTCGCGAGGCATATAAAGGTAACGTTCTTGGTCCAGTTGGTCTTGGTCGGCCCGACGCCGCTAATGCTAATACCAAGCCCGAGGATCAGGAGGATGAAAATATCGGCTATGCCGAGCCGGCCTCGGACGCCCCTCGCCCAGTTCGGCGTCTGGCAAACGAAACCGTGCGCCGCCTGGCCACCACCGCCCTTACTACTACCGCTGCCTCAGTCGCACTCCGTGCTCGCGCTTCGGCGGTAAATCTTTCGGCAGTATCTTGGGGGACAACCGTTTGGCTCTTTGTACAACTTCCGTTTGCGATTTTAGGAATGATAGGTTTTGGTGTAACGGCGGCTGTAGACGGTCTTCTTAGTGGGGAAGGTGGTTTCCTCGCCTGGGTCGGTAAAAAGGTTGTTCAAGGTATCGATCTCGTGGCAGGCTTGTTTGGTACCGGACTGGCTGATGCTGCCATTGGACTCTTTTTTCTCTCTCAGATGGTTATCTTAGCCGTGTTTATTTTATCGGCTCTAGCTCTCACCGTACAGTACTTGCTCGCTGGTATGCGACCACTATCTGGCGCTGGTGCTGGCTTCAAAATCGGCGCCCTCTTACTTTGTTGTGTTGGTTACCAGATACCACTTTTAAACATGTTCCCGTTTATCATAATTTGGATGATTGCTGTCTGGTTATTTCCACGCTAAAACAGCAGTGAATAGTCACTCTTTGGCATAATTTATTTGTTACTATAGTAGGTAAGTATGCGATTTTTTCTTTTTATCTTCTTTGCTGTAGTACTTTTTAGCGGCAATGCCGCCCTCGCGCAGGGGCCTGGCTTTATCTATGGCCAAGACGCCCTTTCAATAGATCTTGACCCCGCCTTTCCTGGACCGGAAACTCCGTTTACGGCGAGCGCAAACGACTACTCCCTCCCCGTACAGGGGGCTGGTATTCGCTGGTTTGTCGATGGGGAGCTCGTGGTTGAAGCTCGTAATAAACGAGACTTGAAGCTGGTAAGTAAGCCGGTCGGGGAGACTACAACGATTGAGCTCGTTATCGACCTCGCCGGTGGTGGCACCATATCAGCAAAGCGCGTAATCGCGCCGATGTATCTTGATGTCATCGTTGAACCACAAACCCGCACCCCCGCCTTTTTCAAAGGACGCCCGCTCCCCAGTATCGGCAGCACCGTAAACGCGACCGCCCTTATTAACGGTGACCCCACAAAAGCCAGTAGCTACATCTACACGTGGCAACTTAATGGTGAAACCCTTGAAGGGGGTGCTGTCCGCGGTCAAAACGTTATTTCATTCCCGATGCCACGGGGAAATAATGCAGTCTTGTCACTTGAAGTTCGCACCCCAGACGGAGACACTCTGGCGCGCCGCACCATTGGCCTCACGAGTGTCTATCCTTCAGTACAATTTTATGAAGTAAGCACCCTCTACGGACTCTCGAAACGAGCTCTTGGTGACAGCACTCCTCTTACCGGTACTACTCTCGTGGTACGTGCAGAGCCGTATAATCTTGATCTCGACACCTTTAACGATCCCGATGTGGCGGAGTGGCGGATTAATAACAAAATTTCTCCCAACCAGAGCAGCAACCCTTATGAGATTACCTTGGCCTCAAGTGGGGTAGGGGGTAAAACAAAAATTGCCTTTCATGTCCGCAACACCATTCAGGTACTTCAGGGGGCACGGGCAGAATTTTTAGTGACTTTTTAATGCATGAACAATAAAACACTCATTGGTATAGGCCTCATCATCATCGCCCTCCTCCTGGCAGTTTGGGCGTATCTCATGTTTTTTGGCACCCCCAAAGACCCCGGGGAGGTATTTACCGACCTCGGACTTGGTGGGCAAGTCGATAGTGGAGTCGTTACCATTCCTCCTCCACCTACGACTGAGGAAATACCACTGGTGAATGTTGATCGTCCCCGTCTCCGCCAACTCACCACAAAACCGGTGATTGGATTTGTAGAGGTGCAAGCCACTACCACCGACCCGATTCTTGTTCTCTATGCTGAAGCCGGCACCGGTCACATCTATGAAATTAATCTCGCTACAGGTGAAGAAAACCGCGTTTCCAATACCACTGTCGCCGAAGCCGCTGAAGCAGCCTTTTCTCCCGATGGCACTACCGTCGCCATTCGCGCCTACAATCATCGGCGGGCGAGCGACCTTCTAGTACAGTCACTCGCCACAGGAGAAATCGTCGCTCTTGAGAATGCTGAATTCTCCTTTACACTCTTTAGCAGCACTACTGTCGGCTACACTACCCGAACTTCGGAAGGAATGCGCGCCATGAGTTACTCACTCCTCAATAAAACTACGAGCCCAATCTTCACTATTCCGTTTTTTGAATCTGCTTTAGCGTGGGGGAGTACCGCGGCTTCGACTCATGTCGTTTTCCCAAAACCAAGCTACGCACTTGAAGGCTATCTCTATACGTTTACAAATGGAAAAATGAGTCGCCTACCAGCTGCTGGCTTTGGTCTCATGGCAATAAACGCTCCTGACTATATTATCTACACCAAGACGAGCGATTCTGCGCCGGGCAGCTATAGTTTCAATAAAAAAACCCGCGCCGTCAGTGCCCTGCCATTTACCATCATCCCTGAGAAATGTACCCTTGATCGAAACGTCGCTACCACGCTCTGGTGCGCACAAGAGACCACGACTCTGCCATACGAGTTTCCTGACGCCTGGTACCAAGGGACGCTTCAATTTAAGGATTCGTTATGGAAAATTGAGCTAGAGTATTCTTCGGCCGAACTAGTGTCTGACACCTTTGCTGAAACGAGCCGCCACCTCGATATCGACAGAATGCACAGCGGCCCAAGTGGCACAGCTTTGTACTTTACCAACAAGATTGATAACACCCTTTGGATGTATGAACTATAAGCTTCTTTCGATCGTCAGTTTTGCCGTCTTTACACTACCGCTTTGGGCATGGGCGCAGGGCACGTACACACCGCTTGTAGGTATACCAGGACTCGCCGAGCCCGGCATGAAGTTTGGTGACTACATTAACGCCCTCTACGCACTTTCAATCAGCGTAGCCGCTCTTCTGGCGGTTATAAAAATCATTATTGCTGGTGTGAAGTATATGCTATCTGATGTTGTTACGAGTAAATCCGATGCTATCAAAGACATTCAGGGAGCAGTCTTTGGTCTCGCCATCGTTATCTCAGCGGTACTTTTCTTAACTGTTATTAACCCAAAGATTACTTCCACCGAAATCTTTATTGACCCAGTCCCCGTAGACGCTAATCCACCTCTACCGGTAAGTCCAGCCGTTCTTACAAATGGTCCCGGCTTCTCTTACGCCAAGGTTGGTACCGTCCCTACCTTCAAGGCTGACTGTTCCAAGCCTGGCCAAAAATACCAAATCGGGGACAGTAATGAATACTGCTTCGAGCCACTTCCGGCTGCTACGGTCGCTAAAATTGAAAATGATTTCAAGGGACAAAACCTAACCGTGATTAAAGACCGTTTCCAGACCCAACACTACCCACGCCTTATGCAAGACACCGCGGCAATCAAGGCTGAGACCGGGGCCTCTGAAGTGCTTTTTGCCGTAGCAAAAGGTAATCCCGAGCTCACACTAGATAAGAAAAACCGACAGACCGTACCCTATACCTGCGATGATCTCGCCCGTGCCTCTGGCAAAAAAGTCACATTTAAAGATGGTAAGACCTACCTGGCGTGTGTGGTAGTCGCACAACCAGAACCCTAAAACCACCAACTCGCTACCGGTGGCGCTTGACGTACAGTTCTTGCAGGATACCAGCAATATTACTTACGAAGAAGTAGAGGGCGATAGCAGCCGATATAAAATATGCTGCGAAGAAGATTAAAACCGGCATTACATAGCGCATCTGAAGCTGCATATTGCGCATAAAATCATCCTTAAGATCAGGAGCCGCATTTGGATCGCGCGGCAAGAGCGGAGGGAGAGCCAACTTAATTTGGAAAAACTGCGTCACCGCCGCCAAGAAAGCCAGCAAAAGACTTTTGCCGGTGATATCAATCATTCCCAAGAAGTTCATCGTCACCGAGATGGGGGCAGCGATAAACGAATACAGAAGATCGGTGTTAATGGCTGGTAAAGCAACACCACCCCCTTTTGAAACCGCTAAGTATAGTGCGATGACAATCGGTATTTGTATAAAAAACACCATAATACTCGCAAACGGATTCATCCCTGCTTCGTGGTAAATCGCCATCATGGCACGTGCCTGCTCCTCTCGATTATCTTTAAACTTCTCTTTAATCTCCTTAAGCTTCGGCTCTATCTCACGCAGGATTTTTTGGGTTTTGGCAGCCTTAATTGACAAGGGAAGTAGCACGAGCTTCACCACCACTACCGTGGCAATAATCGCTAAACCGACATCTCCCTTCGGTAAAATATCAATAAAAAAGACCAGTGTGTTATAAACTGGGTCGAAAAAAAACGTATGCCAAATGAAACTCATAGGTGCTATTCTACTGGCTATTTACAATGAGCGCAATTTCGTTTTTGATAATTTCGGCCATTTGACGCTTAGTAGCCCGAGCGAGGGCGGGCTTGGCAATAATTACACACCAAACAATCGTTCCCGTCGTTCGCTGCACTTCTTGTATACACGCATACAAACGCCGCCGAAGTTTGTTTCGTTCGTGAGCTTTTTTGGCCACCTTCTTACTCACCACCACCGCCGCTTTAAAGGTCAAAGAGGGGAGAACGATTCCGGTGAGGTGTGCAGTGTGAAGCCGGCGACCAACTTGAAACACTTTTGAAAACGCTGTGCGGCTGAGGCGCTCTGTACTAGCGAGCATAGAGATAGTATACAACCAATTAAAAAAGCTCTTAGCGAGCTTTTTTAACCGTTAGCTTGGCGCGTCCTTTGCGACGGCGGGCGAGAAGGACTTTTGCCCCCGAAGTAGTCTCGCTGCGAACGAGAAAACCGTGGGTAGTAGCTCGCTTTCGCTTACTTGGTTGATAGGTTCGTTTACTCATAGATAATGTAAGTATTTAAAATACCGCCACACTATACATGAACGCCTAAATATTTCAACCTCCCGCCACCACTGTTCACCTTATCAACAGCTTATACACAGTTGCAATTTTAACTTACGAAAGAGGGTTCGTATTGTAGACTTTTTATAACAAAATTTTACAGTCTTGGTGGAGCGAGTATAATGCTGAGTACTGTTTTGATTAGTTGCCCCGTATGAATCCTATCTCTCACTCTAGCGCCCCACAAAGTATCGTTCGCACTGAACATATTGATATCAAAAAGCTTTGGGATGATGCACTAGTGAAGATTGAGCTCGCTATTACTCCAGCTAATTTTAAAACCTGGTTCCGCGACACCTACATTCTCTCCCTTGAGGACGGCACCGCCACCCTGGCTGTACCAAGTGTATTTGTAAAAGATTGGCTGCAAGATAAATTCCAATCAATGATACTCAAAACCCTTCGCGAACTGACACCGTATGTGCGCAGTATAGAATACGATGTTGTACAACGAAGTGACCGTCGCGGGGAAGGGAGTAAAACCCAGACTGTTAACGCCGCTCTACCACTTGAAGAGTATTACATAAACAAGAGTGACAATCTCAATCCAAAATATTCATTTGACACTTTTGTTATTGGACCCTACAACGCCCTTGCCCATGCCGCCGCCAAGACCGTCAGCGAGAAACCTGGCATTGCCTACAATCCACTTTTTATCTACGGTAAAACCGGTCACGGTAAAACCCATCTTATTCAAGCGGTGGGAAATCAGGTTAAAAAAACCGGTAAAAAAGTCTTCTACGTGACAAGTGAGCGCTTTGCTGTTGATTATTTCAACTCTCTCCAGAGCGGCACCGCCAACAACTTTAAAGATAAATATCGCCAATACGACGTGCTTATCATGGACGATGTGCAGTTTCTCGCGAGTAAAGAGAAAACCCAGGAAGAACTCTTCCATCTCTTTAATGCTCTCCATGACACCAACAAACAAATCGTCTTCTCGAGTGACATTCATCCAGCTTTGCTCCAAGGCCTTGAAGATCGACTTCGTTCACGCTTTGCTCAGGGTATGATTGTGGATATTCCTGCCCCCGACCTCGAGTCACGAGCGGCCATCTTACGCGCTAAAGCAGCTCAAAACAGCATCAATCTGGCCGACGAGGTAGTTAACCACCTTGCGTACACTATTGAAGGTAATATTCGTGAACTGGAAGGGGCTCTCAATACCATCATGTGCCAATCACAACTCCTGGGGCGCACCCTTACCCTTGATGAAGTAAAGGTTATTATTAAAAACAGCTCCCGTCCCCGCAAAACTCTAGCGGTATCAGACGTAGTCGATAAAGTGGCCCGATACTTTGATATTGACCAAGCCAGTATCTACGAAAAAACCCGCCGCAAAGAGATTGTGAAGCCTCGTCAAATTATCATGTACTTACTCCGTGAAGATTTTCAGGTTTCATATCCAGCAATCGGTAAGAAACTAGGCGGTCGAGACCATACCACCGTCATCCACTCCTGCGAAAAAATTAAAGCGGAACTTAAATCTAACTCCGAACTCGAAGAGGAAATATCACAGATTAGACTCTTACTGAAATAAGACAAAAAACCGTGCCAAGAGCACGGTTTTTTGTCTTTCGGATAAGCTGTGTATAAATTGCGAGTAGTTACGGGGATTATAGTAAAAAACTCTTGGTATACTGTGAGGGAAAGTCTCACCTATCCCCAGACGAGTACTCATGACACCGTCTATCCCCACACCAAAAGACTTCGTACCCCTCATTGTCCCAAGGATTTTCATTTCAAATGTGGATTAAAAACATAACTAATACAACATATTTTTAAGATATGCACACTTCCACAGCCCTAATAAAAGAGAGTAAAATGATTTAAATATGGAAATAAGAATTTCTCGTCCACAACTTACCCAAGCCCTTGAGTTACTCACTAGAATCAGTACTAAGCATGTTACGCTGCCGGTTTTGCAGTGTGCTCTACTGGAAGCCAAGCAACAAACCTTAACCTTAAAAGCTACGAACCTTGAATTGAGTATAGAAGTTAATGTACCGTGTCAGGTAAACGAAGTAGGGGTGGTGGCGGTGCCAGCTAGTACATTGCTCCAGAGTATTCAATACGATACAGAGGGGGAAATTACTCTTCGAGTTGAAGAGGGGGTACTGCTCCTCGAGTCAAAAAAAACAAACACATCTATTAAATCAATCCCCTACGATGAATTTCCGGTAATCAATCGGTTGGTGGGTGCTTCGGTGGTGGTTAATCGAGCACTCTTTTCTTTGGGTATAAAAACCACTGCTTTTGCCGCGTCTGTTACCTCAATTAAACCAGAGTTAGGTAGTGTATTTATTCAACAAAAACGAGAACACTCGCTGACGTTTGTTGCTACTGATGCGTTTCGGTTGATGGAAAAAACAGTGCCGCAAAAAGGGGTGGTTCTTGATCATAGTCTTCTTATTCCGCAAAAAAACGCTGTCGAAATTTCACGATTATGTGATCTTTTAACTGAAGACCCAGAGTTTATTGTGAGCGAAAATCAATGTGCTTTATCGTTCGAGAAAGAAGGTGTCTATATTACTTCACGACTCGTGTCTGCTTCATTCCCTGATTATGAACAGATTGTTCCTAAGGAGTATGTGACAAAGGTGACAGTGCTAAAAAATGATGTACTGAAGGCTTTTAAGAAAACCTCAGTTTTTTTAAATAAATTTCAACAGGTTACAATTTCTGTAATGGAGGGTGGGGTGACGTTTTCTGCTCAAAATAGCGAAGTTGGTCATGTGACAGATTCAGTGGCGGCTGTGGTAGAGGGTGATGATCTGACTTTGAATTTTAATCAACAGTATATTGTCGACTCACTCAGTCATATTAATGATGAAAGTATCATTCTTAATTTTGCTGGAATCGGTCGTTCGCTTGTGATAACGGGGGTTGGTGATAAAAGTTTGCGCTATCTGGTAATGCCGATGAATCGCTAGAGTATGTCAAGGCGACGAGGGGAGGTGGTGGCAATCAAAGATCTTTTTAGTAAGTATAAGAACACGCTGATTGCTCCTCAGGCGACGGTTGAGATTGAGTTAATTCGGGTGGTTGGTGAGTTGGTGGGGGTTACTTTGCGGGAAGATCAGGTGTCGTATACGGTTTCGACCCGAACCATAAGTGTAGTGGCTTCAGGAATGATTAAGCAGGAGATACGCCTCAAACAGGATGCTATTGTAGCTGAACTCAAAAAACGATTAGGAGCTAAAAATGCACCGCAACACATCATCTAGATTGTGGTTGTACTAAAAGTCAGTCGCTTCAAGGTCGTGGTGGCTTAACTTGTTCGTTCTTAGGTGTCTTGTAGCTTGCTCTCTTGGCTGGATTCGGATTAAAAGCGTGGCTGTTTTTACCATTGGTGTGTTTTGGAGTCGTGTGGCGACGGGTTTAAGTCTTATTCATCAACTGTGGTTTCGGTCTGGTTGGTGGATGTGGCTGGGTTTTCAGTAAGGTGGTAGGTTTCTTTTTTCCAGGCTTGGACAGCGTATTCCCAGTTGGCGTACTGAGGGTCATTGTTTGGGTTAATAGGGTCTGGGCCGGTGGGGTTGTTTCTGTCAACAAAGTGAAGAATGGTGTGAATATTACTGTAAACGTCAGCTATGTTTATTTCTTGGCCGGATTGATACGTCTCCAGGAGTTTGTTGGTATCAATAAATTCGCCTCGAAGGATTGGTTTCAAACCAACTCGATTTATTGTTGGTTGAGGGAAACTTTCGTTGGGTAATTTTGCTAAAGCCAAATCAATAAACTTGCGCCACATAGGGGTAACAATGAGTCCCGAGAGGCCACCGCCCATGGGCGAGTTGTCGTTATTACCAACCCAGGTGCCAACCGCTATATTTGGTGCGTAACCCATAAGCCAAGCATCACGAAGGTTGTTGGTGCTGCCGGTTTTTGAGGCGACTGACCGATTGGGGAAGTTTACGAGTGAGTTTGCTCCCCAGAGTGGGGTACGGGCAACGTTATCGGAGAGGACATCACTGATCATAAGAGCAACATTTTTATCCAGAACGCGCTTGGTCTCTATCTGGTTTTCATCAATAATATTTCCGCGACTATCTTCAACGCGGATTATGCTACGTGGAGTGGCGACGACACCTTCGTTGGCGAAGACTCCGTAGGCATAGGTCATATCAAGCAGGCGTACTTCGCCACCACCAAGTACGAGAGTGAGTCCGTAGCGGTCTGGATCATTAAGTGTAGTTAGACCCATGTCAGCAGCTAGCTTAAGAGAGTCTTTTAATCCAGCGAGGTAGAGGACTTTTACCGCTGGTATGTTGAGGGACTGTGCTAATGAGTTACGTAGGTTAATTGGACCTTTAAACTTGTTGTTGTAGTTGTTTGGTGAGTAGCATGGTGATTCTGAACTGAAGCTGTCCGGTGGACACAGGGGAGAGAACTGGGTGCGTACATCGTAGACGATGGTATCAGGTAAATATCCTTTACTAAACGCAGCGGCATAAATAAATGGCTTAATCGCCGATCCGGGCTGTCTTAGAGCAAGGGTGGTGTTAAAGTTGCCGTCAATCTCATCACTAAAGTAGTCGCGTGATCCGACCATAACCAGAAGATCGCCGGTTTTTGGATCGGTGGCAACTAGGCCGGCGTTATCGGCTTTAAATTTTTCTACATTCGTAGCCCCGTATTCAGCTACGATACTTTCAGCTTCTTTTTGAAGCTCCCAGTCAAGTGTGGTAATGACCCGGAGACCGCGTTCAGCAATAGCTTCTTCTCCATATTTGCGCACAATTTGCTCACGAATGAACATCACAAAGTGTGGGGCGCGAATACCGGTTACGGCCTGTGGTTGGAAAACCACCACTTCATTTTTTGCGGCCTCGTATTCTTCGTCAGTAATAAAGCCCTGCTCATGCATCTTGCCGAGGGTTAGTTGTTGTCGTTCGTCGAGAAGGTTTTTGTTGCTGCCGTATGGGGAAAGACGGGTAGGGGCTTGTGGTACCGAAGCGATATAGGCAGCTTCAGCAATCGTAACGTCAGCCGCTCGTTTTCCAAAGAAAGCTTGAGCCGCCTCTTCCACACCATAGACAGTCCCACCGTACGGGGACTCGTTAAGGTAGATACCCAAAATTTCATCTTTAGAGATGTTTCGTTCAAGTTTAACAGCCAAAATCCACTCCTTCACCTTACGGGTGATGGTTTTTTCGCGCTGGAGAACTGAGTTTTTGATGACTTGCTGGGTAATTGTTGAGCCGCCCTGTCCACCAAAGAGGTCACCTTGGCTGAAGTTTGTCACAATAGCACGAAAGATGGCTTTCGGTTCAATTCCAAAATGATTGTAAAATTGATCATCTTCAATAGCGATAGTGGCATTCTTTATGTGGCGAGAGATTTCTTCAAACGGTACCACGGTTCGTTTGACGTCTTGGTGGAGGTCATAGAGCAGTACTTCACCCGTACGGTCGTAGATTTTGGTAGATTGAAGGACTCGTCGTTCCTCAAAAGAGGACAGGTCAGGGATTTCAAGAGTTGACACCCAAACGAGGGCACCGGCCAAACCAACAACCAAGAGAGCAAAAGCCAAAATCAGGCCATCGATGAAGAGTTCTTTGAAACTGAGTTTGTGCCACCAGCGATATAACATAAAACTAATAGATGAATTCGTATATTGCCAATAGTAGCACGAGTTGTCTAGACAATTTAGCTCAAATGTGTGCTAGAGTTATTTTATGAAAGTATCTGAAGTTTTGCTTAAGCGTGGCTTTGTGAGTCAATTTTCGGCCGAGTCGTTAGCTGAGGTTGTTGATGGTGAGTCGCGGGTGGTGTATCACGGTATTGATCCGACCGCAGATTCTGCTCATGTGGGGAATTTTGTGGTTTGGATGTTGCTTCGTCACTTAGCGCAAGCCGGGCATAAAATTGTATTTTTAGTCGGCGGCGGTACGGGGATGATTGGTGACCCGAAACCTGATGCTGAGCGCCAGCTCGCTCGGCTTGAGGAGATACAGGAGCGGGTAGTTACACTGAGACAACAAGCCGAGACAATTCTCGGGGTTGATTCAATCCAGTTTATTAATAATTATGACTGGCTCTCCAAACTCGAACTATTGGGGTTTTTGCGCGATGTCGGAAAACATTTCACCGTCAATGAACTTATTAAAAAAGATGCTATCGCTCGCCGACTCGAGAGTGAGACTGGTCTGTCTTATACTGAGTTTGCTTACCCGCTTCTTCAAGCCTACGATTACCTTCATTTGTATCGCACCGCTCGGTGTACTCTCCAGGTGGGCGGCTCAGACCAGTGGGGAAATATTATTGCCGGGGTTGATTTGGTGAGGCGAGTTGAGCAGGCAACCGTCCACGCTCTTACTGTACCGCTGGTGATAGACAAAACTACTGGTAAAAAATTTGGCAAGAGTGAAGGTAATGCAGTGTGGCTTTCTGCAGAAAAAACTACCCCATACGCCTTTTATCAATTTTGGCTTAATGTGGCCGATGAAAATGTCATAGATTATTTGAGACTCTTCACGACTGTTTCATTGGAGGAGATTGCTGCTTTAGAGAAAGATTTACAAATAAATTCAGGCTCTCGAGCTGCTCAAAAGCATTTGGCTCAGGCTGTAACAGCGATTGTTCACGGGGAAGGAGTGGCGCGTATGATGGAGCGTGTATCGGCATGTCTTTTTGGCGAGACCCCCGTGTCTCTGCTGTCAAAGGAAGAGCAAGCGCTCCTTCTGGAGCATGCTCCGTCAGTCGAGTTTTCTGCTAGTACCCCACTTGTCGATGTGCTCGTAGATACTGGCTTGGCAACGAGTAAACGAGAAGCGCGGACATTTATTGAAAGTGGCGCTGTGCTCGTGCAAGGAGCTAAGGTGACTGATGTTCGATATGAATGTAGTAAGGCTGGTGACGGTGAGTTGGTACATCTCAAGCGAGGCAAAAAGCAGGTTGCCTTAGCTGTCTTCTTACACTAAAGACACACTACAAAAAAGTCGGTACAGAGTACCGACTTTTTTGTAGTGCGTTACATTTCGTCTACATCGTCGAAGGTGTCAAAATCGACATCCTCAGCATCGTCTTCAAGTGATTCATCAGCATCGTCGTCTTCTTTGTCCTTCTCATCTTCTTCCTCGGCAACTTCCTCCTCAGCTACGAGTCCGAATCCTTCAATCTCTTCGGGGTCAGCAATATCATCTGCTTCCACTCCTACTTCATCAAGGACATCGTCGGCGAGTGCTGCATCCTCATCGTCTGGGGCTTCTAACTCCTCATCCTCTTCATCATCGCGTCGAAAAAATACCATACGTTCATTAATTATTTAATTACCGTTGTTGTAACAAAGTTAAGAGATAATTTCAACCTTGCTGGTGCAGGGGATTTTACCGGCCGCGGCCAACTTCTGCAAGGCAGGTAACCCCAACTGCAATGGCGTCGTATTCGTCATCGAGGGCTTGTTCTGGTACGTGTGCGACTAAACGCTTAATCATTGTGAGAACAGCCGTTTTATCGCTCTTACCGTAGCCGGTCGTGGCGAGCTTGATTGTATTGGGGTTAAACTCATAAATTGGACAACCAGCCGCGTGAGCTACGTATAGAATGACGCCCCGAGCTTCGGCTACTGCTAAAGCCGTTTTGATATTTTTGTTAAAAAAGAGGGTCTCGAGCGCTACACAATCAGGTGTGTGTTCTAAAAGTAGGGCAGCGAGCGTTTTTCCTAGTACACCGAGTCGTTCGGGGATGGTGTCGGCTTTGTTGGTTGTGATACAGGTAGAGAAAAGCACGCGGTCTTGCTTGGTGTGGTTATCAAGCACCGCTACCCCAATGCGGTCGTATCCAGGATCTATTGCTAAGACTTTCATACTTTACAAAACTTCTTCGACCTCGTCGGCCGTTGTGTAGATGTCTTGGACGTCTGACTGTTCTTCGAGTGCCTCGATAAGTTCAGCCAGTTTTTTGCCATCAGAATCGGTGAGCTCAAGCCAGGTATTGGGTCGGTAGCCAGAAGCGGATTTGGTAAAAGCCCAAGCGGCAGAACCGGGTCCACCAAGAGCACATTCGTGCTTGCTGAGGATGTGTTTGATTTCTTGGTTAGTACGGTTGTTGTTGTCAGTAACGGCGGTAATGAGGATGGCGGTTCCACCAGGTCCGAAGGTTTCAAATAAAACCTCCAACAATTCGACTCCTTCACTCCCGGCCCCTTTGGCTACTGCTCGGTCGATATTTTCTTTGGGCATGGAATCCTTTTTGGCGCGCTCAATGGCAGCAAAAAGTCCTGGCGCGTTCACGTCCCCGTGTGCCTTTTTAGACTCCATAGTGATAAGGCTGGAGTGCTTTGAGAAAAGCTTACTCCTCTCCGCGTCAGAAGCGGCTTTTTTGTGTTTTATCTTTGACCACTTATTGTGTCCAGACAT
>JACCDV010869827.1_pt1 | contig 15168 bp, 19 predicted proteins | sample 7446131 | NCBI WGS metagenome assembly JACCDV01 (sample SAMN15323448, study PRJNA562643) | freshwater metagenome | isolation source: river surface water | place: USA:Blue River Watershed | collected 2017-08-17 | reverse complement strand
CACGTGCCCGGGACACGTTAATATGACCGGACGGTTGGTAGGTGCCGGGGTAGAGATTAAACGTTATCATGTAAAGTCCGTTATCTTCAGGAGTTTTAATGTTCCAGCCGCCATACGTGTAAGGTACGTAAGAGTTGAAGAATTTGCTGGGCATGTTGTTGAAAAGCGGAATACCTTGGGCGGTAATGCTGATTCGGCTGACATGTCCGCGTTGCTTGCTGAGGTTGTATCCCTCGCCTGCACCCGTAACAGCGTTGACCGCAGACACCGGGGTTGTCGATACAACGCCAAACTTGTGCCAGTCATCCATGTTCGCGTCAACTACCGAGTTCTGGTTGTTAACCGAGGTGACGTTGGGGTTGCTGGTGATGTTAGCGGTGGGGCGGATGCCAACGTAAAGCGTCTCTACCGGCCACTTGATGCCCTGTAGATGGATGTTATCAGCGGCCTTGTTAACGTTCGTTACCTGGCGACGGTGGACACGAACAAGCGTGAAACCAACGCGGGCAATGAAGATATCATGGATATCCGGCTGGACGAAGATGTTGTTGATGTAAAGGTCGAAGTTGGCGAAGGTAGGCGTGGTTACAACCGGAGCCGTAAGGTTAGACGTAGAGAGCGCACCGGGGTTGATGATGGCACGAAGAAGTTGCTGAGGGGTGGCAAGATCGATGTTTACGAAACGCTGGCCGTACGGAATGCAGACCGAAGGAATCGAGAGACGGGGATCCGTGTTGAACCAGAAAAGGAGCGGGATAAACATCTCAAGGTCGCTGTGGGTCTTCTTGTACGTCTGGTGACCGTCGTAGTGCTGGAAAGAAGCACGCGCGTTGCGAGGGGCAAGGGGCTGAGCCGTGTTGTCGTGGTACTTGTACATGGCGGTGTTGGGAAGCTCCTGGCCCATGTTCTTGTACCAGCCGAGCTTCTTGCTTTCACTGACGCAGAATTGGCGGTGGACGTTGTAAGTGTCAGGGTAGTATTCGTCGAGAGGGTTGCCGTTGACATCGAACGAGACCTTCTGGAAAAGACGCTCACCCGGGAAGTCGCACCAACGGAAGAGAGCGCAGTCTACGTCGCTGTTTACAGGGGTGCCCGAGAACGTGACCGTGGGGCTGTTAATCTTGACGTGAACGACCATATCGTTGAAGAAATCACCGAACTGGGGGATCGAGAACTGGACCTTCGAGCCAAGCGTCGGGTTGTTGGCGACGACCTTGTTGTACTCGAAACCCATGGCAGCGAAAGGCTTGAAGTGGGCGTTCATGAAGAGGACGTGGGTCTTCTCAATGTCAGCGATCGTAGGATTCGGGTTAGGAAGATCCTTACGAGCGAGCTTGATAGCGGCGAGACGACGAGACAGCGACTCGGTAGCCATAAGCATCTGATCTTGCTTACCATCGTTGGTTAAAAGGCTATATACCCCGCCTGACGACATCTTACTTAGTTATTAATTATTTGCAGTCTAAAGAACAGTTAAAACTGCTTTGCTATAATTCTATATTTTAACAATTATAAAATTGAAGAAAAAAAATAATTAATATCAATATCCAATCATTTAACTTTACTCAATTATTTGTTGTAAAATAAGAATATTTCTTTATATCCGACATCTTTATCTACTGACTCTTTAGCGTTATTATAACAGATATATTTTTCTACAGTTTCTAATAAACATTGTAATCTTTTTTGAAATTCATCTTCTTTTCTTTCTAATCTTAAAGTATCTTTATTATACTTAAAGCATCCATAAATCAAATCTTTTTTATTATTAATTCTATAATTATCAGGATTCAGTCTAATGACTATTAATAATTTATTGTCTAAAGAAGATTTAAAAGATTCTAATCTTATTTTTTCTAAATCTTCATTGTAATCTTTTTTAAAATGTTGGCGTTCATCAATTTCAACTATAATAGAATGTGTTTCTAATTTTAACAAGAAGTCTGGTCTAAATTTTTCATTAGAGCCTTCTATCTTTTTATCTAATATAGCGTTGTTAAATTTTTCTTTTAAAGGGGAAGTAAACGCGTTTTCCTTAGTTTTATACTCTATAACTCTTTCGCTATCAGGATTTAATTTCGAAAAGCATTGATAACAATAGGGTTTGTATTTTGGATTCATATTAATATTATTGCATTCCGAGCACATTACTAAGCCCAAGAATACCATATTCTCTAATCTATGAGCAGAGCATCTTTCTTTTGTTTTCCTATCTAAATAACCATAAGAAGCTAAAATAATACATCCTTTTTCACCGCATATATTTGAAGTTAAATTTATCATATCATCTAATTTATGAGAATAACATCTACTTGGCATTTCCCCGGAAAATCCAAAATGTCCAATTTTATTACATCCAATTTCATTACATACTTGTGTTTTATATACGATTTCCATTTCATTAGTTTTGTGTTTCCCACATCTAATTTTTTTGTCAAAGCCATATGCGGCCTGTGTATTACATTCGTCAATCTCACATAATAAACTTTTAACATCTATCATATTAGTTTCTTTATGCTTTTTACATCTAACCGCGACATCGTCTTCATAACCAAAAGTTGGCTGTGTTTTACAATCGTCAATCTCACATCTTTTAGCGTCTGTGTTAATCATTCCTGGTTGTATATGTTTCTTACAAAATTCAGGCTTTAGTCCATCGTAATTAAAAGCACCTCTTACTTTACAATCTGGCTCTTTACAAGTTTTTCCTTTGTTATTAACATCGAAAATTACTTGATTACTTTCTAAATAATGAGTTTCGCATATAGCAGGCACACCACTACTTTCAGTTCCAAACATTCTTACATTTTCGCAGTTTTTTTCTGGACAACATGAATGAATTTTATCTGGTATTTGTTTTATCATAGAATTAATAATATTAGTATTCTTTAGACTTTCATAGCATTTAACACATATAATTCCAGCAATCTTTTTATCTTCTTCATTCTGAGGGTTTATTTTTTTAAATCCAATGACTGCTTGCTTATCTTTTCCAATAGAATTACATTTTTTATAACTACAATCTCTTGGGGATTTTCTTAATTTATCTCCTTTTTTGTATAAAGAAATATCTGGAATTGCGTGAGATTCACACATGAGTGGCGAAAACCCTTCAAAATTATATTCAGCAATTTTATTACATTTATATACTGCGCATGGTTTATCTTCTTTGAATTCCTCTATATCGCTAATTTCAGAATAGTTAATAATATTACCTAACGAGTGTTTTTTACAATATAAATCAGTTAAATAAATCCCATACGTGCTACGGATCGTGCAGTCTTAGATAAGCATAATCTGTGCGTGTTAGTCGTCATGTTTGTATCAATTCAAAAAAAAAATCAATTTTTTATATTTATTATAACAATATCTAAATTGCTATATGATTCTCTTATTTATGATTAATACAGTATTCTGGTTTTTTAGAATTTTTAACCCCATAGTAAGCTCTTTCATTACAAGATTTAACCCCGGACTCATTCTTATATTGGCATTTTTTATGTTCGATATCTACATAATTTTCTTCTCTATGCTTTAGACAAGTCCATCTATATTCTTTTTTATTTTCTCCGGATCGGTATCTGGCTCTCTCATCGCAATTTTCTACATCGCAGTGTTTATGCTTTACATTTACCATTAAAGATTGCTTATGACTGTTGCAGTATATAGCTCTTTTATTTTTAAAATTATATCCGGCTCTTACTTTACATCTAACATTATTTTCATCAAAATGAACACAGCTAACACATGCGACATCAATCATGTTGTCTTCTTTATGCTTAATACAAAATTTAGGAATCTCTCCGATAATATTAAATTTCGCTCTTTCTTTACATTTACTATTAATACTGTCGCTGTAAACACAATAAGTCGCCATCTTCTATACTTAATCTAAAAAAAAAATCAATTTTTTTATACATAATATGTATTTAACTTTTAATATGTATTATCTTTATACAAACTAAGAGTTAAATTACAGAGTAATAAGAATGTCTTCTGTTGGCGAGGTTATCTTAAATAAAATCAATAATATCATGAAATATACTAAGAACGACATTGAATATTTCTATCTTAACGATTTGTTTCAAATTAAAGAGTATGTAAAAGGGTTTAACAATAATAAAAAGCGTTTTCTCACTGCTAAGTTTAAAGACGAAGATGTTATTTTTGGCCGTTTAGTTATGAACAATAATATTATTGTCGATAAGACTTATTCTCCTAAATATAGTAAATATTTTGTAAAATGCGACAGTGTGTTAAGTCAGTTTTCAGAATATATTAAAAATGATAAAAATATGAGTATTAAAGAAGCACCTGCTATTATTTCTAATAATATTTGCTTCTTTAAAGATAAAAACGGTATTGAGCACGACGTTGAAATGCGTGGCGAAAGAACAAAAGATGGTATTTATTTTAAGTGTAAAGACTTGCAAAATGTTTTTGAAATGAATAGTCTTGTATATGACATTAATCATAAAGATTCGGCGTTTACTTATAATACTGATTTTTTATATTTTAGCAATCTGGACTTTTCCAGAACCATACAAACTAAAGAAGAACAAACATTTTTAACATTTTCTGGTCTTATGAAAGTAGTTAGAAATAGTAGAACTGGTCGTGCTAAAGAGTTTGCTGACTGGTTAGATGAAATTGTTTTCTCTTCTATTGCTGGTAGCGAAGATAGTAGATTAAACGTGGCTACTAAAGTGTTAGGTGGTGTTGAGCGCCTTAATGATGTTATTTCTAAACATGCTCGTAAAATATCATGTATTTATATTCTTAAGACTAATATTAAAGTAGATAATGATATTATATATAAATTTGGATTTAGTGATGATTTGAATAGACGGTTTAAAGAACATTCAAAAGTTTTGGGCGACGTTGAGTTAGAATCATTTATTCTTATTTCTAACATTTTTAAAAGCAAGGCAGAGAACCACTTTAAGGATTCTATGTCATGTTTTAATAAAATGTATAACAAGCCTGGATTTGAGTCAATGACAGAATTATTATTTCTTAATTCAGAGTCAAAAAAATTATTAAGAGAATGTTTATCTAATATTTCTTCATTGTATTGCGAAGATAATCAAAAACTTATTAGCGATTTGAATTTACAATTGGTTGAAATAAAAACAAAATACGAAGCCGATATTCAAATTTTAAAACATAGATTAGAATTGAAAGATAAAGATATTGAATTGAAAGATAAGGAAATCAAAATTTTAGAAAGAGAAGCTATTTTAAAAGATAAATTATTGCAATTTTACGAAGAAAAAAAATAATTAATATTAGTTTATTATTAATCGTCTAAAGATAAATTATTTTGTTGTTTAGCGCGACCTTCTTCTTTTTTTAGATTTATTTTTCTTTTTACTCTTTTCTAAATTTCTAATTTGCTCTTGTAGAAATCCAATCAAATTAGATTTTTTTTTAGAATCTTCTTCTACAAATTTAATTATCCCTTCTAAATATTTTGTATATGCTTCATATCTTTCTTTAGCTTCTCTATCTCTCTCTTTATCTCTCTCTTTAGCTTCTTCTAAACTCATGTATATGTCATCTGTTGTTTTCGGATTTAGACTTTTTTTTATATATTCGATAAATCCATTTTTGAATAAATTACTCATAGCGATTATATATTTTTCAAATTTAAGTTCTTGCTTATAACCACTTCTATATAGAATTAATCTTAATAAACCAATATTTATTGCAGATAAAATAAGTATAAATATTATGTTTAATAAATTTTTAGTGAGTTTAAAATAATTTTTATTATCTACTGATTGACTTATATAACTTAATATTTGACTATATGATATAGAAATCGTTAATATAAATACCAAGTCTAATGAAGGCATCGCTCTTTATAATATAAAAAAAAATCAATTTTTTTATGTATTAATCTATTTTTTAGCTATCTCTAAGAATATATCATACATTTTGTCAAATTTACTTTCAAAGCTATTAAGTCGTTCATTTATTTCATCAAGTCTTTTATTGACATCATCGTTTTTTTTATTCGTTTCTTGTCTAAATTCATCAAGTCTTTTATTCGCGTATTCTACTTTTATGTTTAATTTGTCAACTTCATTAGAGTTTTTAATAGTTAATTCTTTATGACTTTGTAGCTTATTATTAATGTCCGAGTTATACATTTGTATTGTCTTAATTATTTCATAATGCTCTACAATCATATCCATCGATTTACTCGATATGTCTTTAAGCGTGTTTGCGTTCATTGTAATATTATATAGTTATTATTAATTTTTTACATTCTTTATTTATATTCTAACTACATGAAAATCATATTAATTAGTCTAAAGAAGATATTGGCTTATTGTCGCTTTCGTCATCGCTCGCATATCCGTCTTCATTATCAGTGTCCTCATTGCTTGAATAATCACTTTCATCTTCTTCATATTCTCTAATAATACTTTCCAGTTTTTCTACTTTTTTATTCAATCTGATAATTTCTTTAGTGTTTTCTTCATTAATTTGTAAAATAGTTTGAATAATGTCATATGACCGTTTATCTCTATCCTCATTTAATTTATAAGAATTTTGCTTATCTTCGATATTTCTTTCTACTTCTTCTCTATACATATTCATCCAAATTTCTGTGTTTTCTTTTTGCGTCATAATTTCTTCAATTAATAGTTTATGAATCGTTTTTTCGTCAATGTTAGAATCTTTGTTAAAAAAAGTAAAAAACATATTCATTATATTTATTCAATTGCTTCTAATTCAAATGATAATATTCAAAAAAAATATTGTAATAATTTATCTTATTAGTCTAAAGATATATAAGTATCTTCTTGTTCTTGTCGTCTCATTTCTTTTTTATCTAAAAAGTATACACATGTTAAAATTAATACAATTGGTATGACGAGCATCCCTAAGAGAAGTAACATTACTTCCAGAAGCGGATAGTTTTCATCCATCGCTTTAAGTCCAATAGCGACTCCATGTTCATAAGTAATATTTGGATTATTAGAGAACTTAAAAATTGAGCCCTTGGCTACTCCCCACTCTTTATAATGTGATTTTACAATCCAATTACATTTATTTTCTTTCTCCATTTTTTTGGATTGAAAGTTAAATAATTTAATACCTTCTTTAATTTCTAACGACTTTTTTACTTTCCCTGGATATGTAATAATCCAGGCAGTTCTTATTAAGAATTTATTATCATTTATTTCATAATATATGTAGTCATGAAACAGCCAATTAAATTTAAATAAACAAACGAGTTCTCCTATTTTTTCATCCGATTCTTCATGAGAGTATGCAACAATGGGCATGTTGTTATATTTTAAATGTTGATTGTTATTGCTCATTTAAGCAGAATAAACAAATTGATAATATAATTTTACAAACTTCTACTAAAATTAAATCCATTAAAAGATTATATGTATATTATTTAATACAATTTACATTATTGCGAATGCAGAGTGTTTTTCCAATTATAATGATTTTAAGACTTCTTAAGACTAAAAAAAAATAAAGATAAGAAAGACTAATTATTTGCTATATTTTCTAATTCAATATCTATAAGTAAGCTATTAATATCTTCGTGTATAACAACATCTTCGATTGCGAAATCCCATTCTTTATCTGATAAGTGTATTGGTTTGTGTCTATAGAAATAATTATAAGTTTCTAAAGTTGTATCGTATTGTCGATTTCCGTCTGAGCATCTATATTTATACATAAATAATATTGACCTTGGTCCAACAAACCCAGATTTCCATTTTAATTCATATAATATATTGCTAAGATACCAATCATGATTGGAAGTTTCTATTTGTTTTCTAACTTCCACCGCTGACAATAACATAGGGTGTTTGTTAATTTTATCAATACTAACCATTGCTACAAATTCTATACTTTTCATTGAAAATTTATCTTTATGTTTTTTTTCACACATCTCTAAATCTCCATACACATAATCTAAAATTAATTCTTTAATATCAGCTGGTATTGATTTTAATGAAATCATGTTGAATGTATATATATGAAAAAAAAATCAATTTTTACACGTATCTAAATCTGTATCTCTACCAATCGTGTGTATGGAATTTTAAGAAGTTTTCTGGCTTCAATGTAAACAGTATGAACTCTCTGTTAAGTATTAGTCTATTGATAATAGTAATGTATATGATATGATTTTGTAGCTCTTCTTCATTATTTCTATCTATAATCATGTAGTCTTGAGCTCTTTTAAATGTTTTAACCCATCTATCGTTTCTTAATTCTAATATATTGTATGATTTATCTACTTTAACATTTTTATCAAAGTAATAATTGCTAACTGTGATTCCGTTTATAATTGCCGATACTTGGCTATTGTCTATTCTTACTTTACATAGACAATTTCTGTATTCACTTTGGCATACTTTATAATCTAAATATATTTTCCATCCAATACTAATGAGATGTGTAATTTTTTTTATAAGCCTATAGACATATTTAGCGGATAAATATTCGCACATTCCTTTTATTTCTTCCTTCAGCTTGTCTAAATATAAAATTGCGTTTTTTTCTTCAAAAGCATCTTCCATATCCTCCCCGACATCATTGTAAGTATTTTCATAATCTATAAATACTCTAAACACATCCAGCGGATAATCTACTAGTTGTTCTATAGGCTTAAAGCATAATATGAATTTGACGGTTATTAATTTATTAAGTAAATAAGACTGTAATCCAATCGTATTAACTACTACACTGTCTTTAGTTCTCCAGTGTTTACACCGTCCTTCTTGATTTTCTATTTTATATCGCATAGAGTGCTCTCCAAATCCAAAGACTGGGTATAATTTGTTAATTGTGTTTATTTTAAGCGATTCTCCTATATTATGTATAAATTGATTAAGATAATATACTACTGGCATAAATTCATCATCATCTAAATCAAAAATAGAGTCTTCTATTTCGTCATATATTTTCTTACAATACGTAATAGTTTTTTGTAAATCCCAGTAGCAATCGCTGGCGTTGATATATATTTCTATCTTTGGAGTTTCGAATAGCTGTATTTGTCTTTCTTCTTGGTAAGGGTCATAATTGTCATCATCATAATAGAATCTTCCATTGGTTGTATTTTCATTTAACCATCTCTCCAATACGAGTTCTCCTGTTATATATATAAATGAGGGTCTGTCTATAGAAAGAATAGCGTCCAGTACGTCCATCTCAATCGATTGTATTTGTATATGACTTAAAAAATATTCAATTTCTAAAAATATCTAACCGCTCGCACTTACTCTATATATATTATTTCGTCTTCCAAGTCTTCCTTCTTTTTGATTTTTACACTCCCCTGTCGTTCTTTTAAACACTCTCCAAGTACTATAGCAGAATACTATAGCTCCTATTATAGGATTTAGCCAGTCATTAACAACTACTTTAAATGTCTTTAGGCCACTGCTAACTTCGCCTCCTGTATTAGAAACTACCTCTAAATGGGTATCATTGCTCCACATTCTATAGGCCAATACCATAACGCATATTATAAGAACAGCATTAAGAAATGTAATAATTTTATAAGTCGGCGTCACCGCTATAATATAATAATCTTCATCTAACCATCTTTTAAATCTTGATAATAAGAAATTATCTTGCCAGGGGCTTACATATTCCATCCCACTACAGTTGCTATTTTTTAGCGAGTGGTCTGGTAGGCTTTTATATAAGTTCCCTACCGTTGCTCTTTTTGTGTCTAAAGAAGCATTAATGTTTATTTCCGTAATTGCGTTTGCGTCTGCCATCGCGGGAGACCCATCTACAATTGCTTCTCTTCTTCTAAGAATAGGCACATTATTCGCAGCCTGATAGCTGTCTGTTTCTATAGTCATATCATTCCGTCTTTCAACTGTGTCCATAGTTTGTTATTTTAAGTAAAACAAAAAAAATACATTATGTAATTTAATTTAAATAGGAGTATCCAAATCGAATCCTTCTATAAATCTTTTTCTGTCTGATTTAAATTTTGGTCGTAAGAATACATAGTATATGTTTAAGTGTAATAGTATTGTAGTTATCAGCATAAATAATTTCTCCAACAATGTTAATTTATCTTGATACAAAGCTATTACAAATATTGACGCCGATAAAGTTAATATTAATATAAATGTTAAAACGTGTTTTGATTCCATTTTTAATTCTGTAGTATATTTATACAATTAAAAAAATAATACACATATGTAATTATTCTATATCTACACTCTCAGATTATTGAAAGATTGTAGATTAACTGCGGATTTAAATATTCTTGCGACTGAATTTTTTGTCCATTTTTTCTCTCTTTTAAAAATGTTGTAGTCATTTAGCACATTTGCCATCATTTCATATGTGATATTGATAACTTCATCATTTCTTAATTCTGCATATTCATATTCTTCATCTTCAACTGTAATAATAATTGGAACCATATCGCTTTCTTTTCTTTTTAGCTTTCTCATAAGAACAAATAATTCTTTAGAAAATCTTTCCGGTGTCGATTTCGATTTACTGTTTTTGACGATAAATTTAATAATATTTTGTTCATCTGCGTCTTTAACTATTTTTTTATTAAACTTTACTAATCCATATGGGATAATTCCGATCGGTATTCCGTTTTCTTTTCTATATTTGATTGAATTTTTTACTCTTTCTGAAATTAGTTCTGATTCATATTGCGCGATTGATATTAATTTTCTAAATTCATGTTTTCCAAACGCAGTCCTTAGATTAATATTTTCTTTGACTGATAGTAGATTAATTTTTTTATCTGCCATTTTATGAATAAAGTCTTCTGAGTTTTTTAAATTTCTTGAAAATCTGTCTATAGAAAATATAACAACGTTGCAATTTTGGTTCTCTTCAATCAGTTTAACAAGCTGTGTTTGTTGCTGTCCTTTATAAGCAGATACCTTTTCTTCATATATTTGTTTGATATATAATCTGTTATTAAAGGCATATTCTTCGCATGTATATTTTTGGGCTTCGTAGTTTTGCTCTTCGCTTGAAACTCTAATATAGATTACACAATCCCGTGTTTCCACGTCCAGTGGTGTATGATTGTGATTAATAGCCAATACCTGTTGTTCTTCATTATTCTTAACTCCGATAATATGTTGCTTGATCGCCTGGATGAATGAAAACATGATTGATACTTATATATATCAAAAAAAAATCAATTTTTTTACATATCTGTATATAGAATATATACTTAAACTATGACTCTATAGTATATGGATTCTCCTGTGACTTCTTCTTTTCTAATAAATTTCATGATATCTCCGATATTCCCATTAGACCACACAACCATAGGGTCTGATTTCTTAATTTTCGGGAGGTTTCCCTTTTTAATATTTAGGTCATTCAATAGTTTATTTTCTTGCGACTTTGTCAACACAGTGTATTTTGGCACTAAAATATGTTTAGTGATATCTATGATGAAGTTAGAATAAGTAAATGAGTAAATGTTTGTTTTCCTACAATTACAATATTTTTCGTCATGCTCATACAGACATTCTGTTATGTCTTCATTAATTTCTGCCTTTGCGTTTTGCTCTTTAATAAAATTAGAAACATGCGTGCTTGTTGTATTTTGCGTAATTAATATAATATCTAATGGGTTTCCTTTAGCTTCTTGATTTATCTTTGCTATAATTTTTTTGATATCAATTGCTTTAAGTATTTCACTTGTAATAAAATGGTATAGCACAATATACGTGTATTTGTCTTTATTCTTAGAATTTGTAATTTTTTTACACTTAATAACTACATATCCTTTTGTAAAAATTTCTTGAGATAGCAATCTATCTTCAATAATTGGCGATATGATTTCCAATTTTCTATGATGAACAAAGTTTTCACATATGTTTTTGTATATAGAAATAACAGTCTGGTCTGTCGCTCTGATGTTGATTCCTTTCGCTTTGGTCGCCATTCTGCCTTGTTTTCTTATTATATTATATATATTTCAATTTCAAAATGCTTTCCAGTTAGTTTCCAGGTTTAAGAATTTATATATATAATCATATATAGTTCTATAGTTAATTAAACATTGAAATATGAAGTCTTATGAAGATAGCGACCGGTTGGTGACCTACATTGCGATTGGGCTTATTTCCCTTACATTTGTAGTCTTTCTGATTATTAATCTATCTTCTGGTTTTACAAATAATCCTAAGTCTACTGATTTTAATTTTATTGTGGAACAGATGTTCATGAAAACCGCCAGCAAATCAGATGTAGAAAACTATCAAAAGTTAGACCCTGTTGAAAAGTTAAAGAGACTTGAAGTATTTAAAAGCAAGAACCCCCAGTCAGTGAAAACCGCTTATGAAATTGTTGCGTATAATACGTCTATGTTAGTTGTAAATAATGAAGACATTAAGACCGTTGTTGAGAACGCCAACACCGATGTCGCCATGAAGGAGATTGTCGCCAAATCTCTTTCAATGCCTATATTTACAACTTTAGAAATTACACCTAAAAATGTAAAAAATATTACAATTTCTCCTCAGGTTTCTATTACTAAAGACGGCGTTGTCGTTAATATCTCTGATAGTATTCTGCCTATATTATCTGCTTCTGGCGGTATAGAGTTCGAAAAATTAAATTCTTCAAGTAAAAATAAATTATTCAATATTCTAAAAGAAAAAATAATTAAGGAAATGAATTCTAAATATAAAAAAGCAAGTGTTTCTCTTTCTTTTGTAAAGACAAATTTGTAAAATGTCAAGCGTATTAAATCTTATATTAGAAGAAATTAAACAAGAAGTGGGTAGTATTATTTCTAAAGTCAATAAAAAGTGTTTATCTAAGTCGGACGAACTAAATGTTATTTATGATGTATATAATGGTCTTAAGGAGATTGATATTCAGCTAAAAGAAATTAAAAAAAGTATTTCTTACATTGAAAATGTAGAAGATAGTATTAAAGTAGTCCTTAGAACTAAAAGTTTATCTTCTATGAATGTAAATGATGAGGATTCTAACGATGAAATGAATATAGAAAAAATAAAAGTGTTTGGGGGTCATGTTGTGAATGCTATTTCTGTGAATAAAGTAGATTTTTTAACTCCTATTATCAATTGTCCTTTTTATTTCTGTAAGAAGTCAAATAAATTTTATTTAAAAATTAATGGTAAGCTGTTAAACGGCGGATTGTGTAATTTTTATAGTAAGCGAGATAAAAACGCTATTGGTATTTTAAGATGTAAGTGGGGCGAGGTAGATACCTGTAAAGAAAATAGAAAATACATTAAATGTAAATATTATCACGATGACGATATTAGAAATTATACATGGACATTTTTAAAAAAAGCATTGATGAGCAAGAATTCATTAAATATAGATACATTATTATCTAACGACGAAAAAAAAATGCTTGGTAGTTTAGTAGTTCATTGTCTTCTTCTCCTTCAGATTTAATTAACTTGTGTATTTGTTGATAGCTACATAAGATGTAATATCCATTACCCCTTCATCTATGACCATATTAAAAACTAAATCTCCTTCTGGGTCTGCATAAATATTTACCTTTTCTGATAAGAGCGAGTTTGACAAAGATTTAACATAATCTATTTGTATAGAAACCGAGAAAATATCGTCTTCTCCCAGTCTTGACTCTAAGTTAATTTTATTATTATCCTTACAAATGTTATACCCTTTAATTGTATTATTTAGGTTTTTATATACAAATTGTAAAGGGGCGTTTCCTATTTTTTCAATGGTGAATACCTCAGAGAAAATATAAATGTCATTAATTAATTTTTTGAAGTATTTTCCATTGAGTTCAAACTTTAATGGATATAAGTTATAATCATAGTTTAATCTCGAAAGACAATCCATATTATATTCATTTTCAATAAGTCTAATAATGTGAGATTCGTCAATTGACAAGCTTTTATTATTTAGAATAATGAATAAATTGTTTCTGTATGAGTCTTTTTTAAGAATAAGACTAAATAGTTCATAATTTTTATCAATCTTTTGAGTAATCTTATCTAAATTCTTAGTATCTAACGTGATATTGATAGGTTTTTCGCAGTAATAGTGATTAAGCTTATTAGGATTCAATTTGATATTAATGATATTTTTTTCTAAATGGTCTACTCCAAATATTTTTGCGCTGTTTTCAGTAAAATAAATATTAATTTCTTTTACATTCATAGTTTTTAGCAGACTAAAAGTTTTTTTGAAAATTCCCACATTATCGTAAGATAATTCTACTATGTTTGTATCATCATCTGCTGTATTTACAATACCATTTCTCGGCAGTGGGTCAGGAGGCGGGACTCTGCGGGGTCTTCCTACCGAGCGTTTAACATTACTGCCTTCCATTGTATTAATTAATTATTAATTAATTTCTAATATAAATAAATTATTCTTCATCTAAGTATTGCATTTCTTCATCTTGAAATTGCATATACTTTTTAATCATCTCGTCAATATCATCATCATCATCACTAACAGTATCGTCTTTATTCTTAGAAACCTTTTTACCGCCTAAAGAAATACAAGGGGAGTAGTAATATAGTATAAATAGCACTATAATTATAACCGTTATTTTAATTAAATGAAATAGATTTATGTTTATCTCCATTGTTTATATATAACGTATATATCAATTTTATAAATAATAATTATTTTTTTTTCTATAAATAATCTGTCTTAGAATATATATAAATCTATAGAAAAAAGCTATAATGGAACTCGTGCCTGATTTTTTCGTCAAACTTCCGGACGGAGTTAAGCTATCTATCATTGTCGCCCTTTTAGTAGTCGTAATTGGTATGAGCATCGGATGGGGAGTTAGTTCTTTCTCTAACTCGCCTACTTCCATCCGTCGTTATGTTGTCGCCGACGAAGGTATGAGCCTTGATGATAAGCTTCACCGAAACACCCGCAGTGGTCTAACCGGCTCTCGAGACGTACCTGTATTCTTCTCTGATTTTAACGTTGAAATGACCCGTGACGCTAATGGCGACCTTGTCCCTGTTCGCGAGGGTTTTACCAATGAGAAGGCTACTGATGTCCGAAACATCGAAGATCGTTTCCTAGTTAATTAAATAATATTTACTTGAAATATTTCCAGCTGAGCATAAGTTATTAAATATTCATTAAACTTGCTTGATATAATGCAATAGCCTCGTGCCATTTTATTTTTTTTTT
>JACCDV010442735.1_pt1 | contig 15170 bp, 16 predicted proteins | sample 7446131 | NCBI WGS metagenome assembly JACCDV01 (sample SAMN15323448, study PRJNA562643) | freshwater metagenome | isolation source: river surface water | place: USA:Blue River Watershed | collected 2017-08-17 | reverse complement strand
TCATTTACCAAGCGATGTTCATTGGCATTGTGGGTGGATTACTGGGCTTGGCGATGGGTGGTGCGCTGAGTTTTCTGATCAGCAAAGCCCCGTTTGAGACAGAGGCCATCCCCACGGTAAAAACGTTCCCGGTTAACTTTCAACCTTTGTTTTATGTCATCGGTGCGATTTTCGCCATCGTTACAACCTTTTTTGCCGGGTATTTGCCAGCGCGGAAGGCCAGTAAAATCGACCCAGTAGAAATCATACGCGGACAATAATTTTTCTCACCAAGCCAATCGAAGTGTCATTCATGCCTCAAAACAGTCCCATACTCCGCACCGAGAACATCAATAAATATTTTGTTGATCCGGTAAAAGTGCAAGTACTGAAACAAATCAACATCGAAGTCAACAAGGGAGAATTTGTATCCATCATGGGCAAATCGGGGTGTGGCAAAAGTACGCTGCTCTATATTTTGAGCACGATGGACACGGATTACGATGGCAAATTGTTTCTGGGCAATCGTTTGCTCACGGGACTCGATGGCGCGGCGCTGTCTGAAGTTCGCAATCAACACATCGGGTTTGTATTTCAATTTCACTATCTATTGCCTGAGTTCACGGTGCTACAAAACGTGATGATGCCTGGATTGAAATTGGGCAGAAAATCAAAGGAGGAAGTGGAGTTTGATGCGATGAACAAGCTGAATTTGTTGGGTGTACAAGACCAAGCATTGAAAAAGGCGACGCAGATTTCGGGCGGACAAAAACAGCGTGTAGCCATCGCCAGAGCATTAATCAATGACCCCACCATCATCATGGGCGATGAACCCACTGGAAACCTGGATAGCAAAAACGCGGGTGTGGTATTTGACATTTTCAAAGCGCTAACGCACGAGATTGGAACATCCCTGCTGATTGTGACCCACGACCCAGATTTTGCCAAGAAAACCGATCGCATCATTGAAATGGCAGACGGCGCTGTTGTTTGAGATATTTTTTTCGTATATTTGCACTCCCGAAAAAGGTCGGATGGCCGAGTGGCTAGGCACGGGTCTGCAAAACCCTTTACAGCGGTTCGAATCCGCTTCCGACCTCCAAACAAAAAAGCCCCTGAAATTCAGGGGCTTTTTTATTGTGCTTATTTCCGTTTATGGTTTGTAGTTCTTTTAAAAAAAGAAAGGCGATCCTTTTTTATCCAGCCCATAGATACTGCACCAATTAGGATTAACCACAGTAGGCCTTTGATCAAAAAAAACCAAAACCCGGCAATCCCCAGATTTTTCAATAACTCCATGTCATGGATGGCTGAGACAGTAACCTTCTAATTCCTCAAAAATGGCCATGGTAAAATCAAATCCACGATTCACCTCATTGGCCCACGAGTCTTTTTGCAAATTTCGAATCGACATCAATCCCTCAGGCATTTCGCTGAAGTAATAAAATGCACCTTTAGAGGGCACTTGTGATTTCATCATTTGACCACCAAACATCACTGCCAAGTAGTGCAAATACACGTGTGGCAGTTGCTGAATTTGAGACAAATTCAATAAATAATTGATGTAGTCGCGACTACTTTGAAACAATTCTACCGGCTCACAACCATCCTTTACTAACTCAGCAATATCATCGAGCAATGCCGATGTACGATTCAAACTCTGATGTGGCAACTCCACTTTTTCGAGTGCTTCGAACAAGCCAAGCTGTTGGTGTAGATAAGCCAAGTATTGTTGCTTTGTAAGCTGGCCTTTGAACATTCTTACGTTAAAAGGCATTTTTTCTGCAGCTCTGTGCTTTTCGGCAGTAGCTTCTTTCAAACTCATTTCCATAGTTATTTAACAGCCCGCAATTTGGCCTGTAATACCCTCTAGCTTGTTTTGAAAACGGCAATTTCCCATGTTGATTTCCGGAAAATGAATTGAAAAAATTAAAGTCGTTATTTAAAACGATTCTAAATAATAAAAGTTATATTTGTGTAATACACAAAAAATTCATCTTCAGCATGGCATTGTTTGCATGGAATCAACACACCCTTCAATAGATCTTTTTATACCATCGAAAGCTGAACAACCGTCAATTTTCACCTTACCAATCACCTCCATAGATTGTGACTATACCCTTTATCCTCATGTTGACAACCAAATCAAAAGCAACAACTTCTACATTATCCATCACTACGAAAATTCACATATTTATCTAGAAATCGCATCCAGCGACCTTCGTTCATCGGGTATTTTCAATGGACAGAAATACCGGATCTTGGTATGCATTAGTTCAGAATTTTGGCAGCGATTTAGCGGTTTTGAGTCGCTTCAACAATTCTCTGATATCAGCAGCACCCAATTAAACCAATCGCTTACAAGCAAGTTTAAAAACGCTATACGAACTATAGAATACCCATTAAAATCGATCAAATTTGAACTATTTCTACTCGAGTTATTATCGCAATCATGGGAAGAACTCACTACCTGCAGTGAAGAATACACAAAAACCCAAAATGCACTGTGTGAGCTTTGCAAATTCTCACCAAACCAAGACGAGATCCATAAAATTCTGCGGGCTCGTCAATTTATCGAGGATAATTTCCAAAATCAAATAACGATCCCATTAATCGCCAAGCAAGTTGGCACGAATCAATGTTATTTAAAACGTGGGTTCAAAGAAATGTATCAACTAACGATATTTCAGTTCATCCAACAGTTGCGAATGAATGCCGCCCACGATTTATTAACAAACTCCAAACTCACTATTCAAGACATTGCAATCCAAATTGGATACAGTAGCACCTCGAGTTTTTCTGTTGCCTTTAAACAACATTTCGGACAGTCGCCTTCACAAATCGCAGAAATACACTAAACCCTTCTTGATCGCGGTTCAGTTTATTTATGGATTGATTATCAATTCTTCTCGGAGCAATGTACCATTGGCATTGATTTCAATTTGATAGACCTTGGATTGCTGGGGATCATACAATGGCAAAGCAAACACACTCTCCCCTTTGGGCAATCCACCTTCAAAGACATGCGTCAACAACACCTTTCCTGTTTCATCTTTGATGCTGAGTGTACAGGGTCCATCCGATGCCATATCGATGATGAAATACACCTTTTGGTTTTCTGTATTTGTGAATGCTTGAAAATGGACTTGTCCGTTGTTACCTTGATCAACAGGCAAAGCATCTTGCAACGACAGCTTTTGTGACGGATCGCGGAAAACCGTATTTCGCTTCCAGTAAACGGCATAGACATGGGCCTCAGACTTACTTTCATCGGCATCGTTGTCAAAAAACACATTGGGTGCTGTGGTAGAGAATCCACCCACCAGGTAACCGAGCAACTGCGAATCGCCCTGCAGGGATTCTAGATCGATGACATTCGTGCCTTCGATGCGAGGCATGTTATTGGCTGGAATAAACTCGGTGCCCGCCCCTAGCCCTTTGGGTAATTTGAGCGGCAAGGCAAATTCACTGTACTCGCTGGCAGCGGTGCGCTGAATCACAGAAACGGTGGATACCACGGGCACATCAGGGTCCTGAGTTAAATCGCCGCTTTCGTTGAAAAAATACTGGGCAATCCCACCAAAAAACACAAAAAACTGCGCATCTACTTTGTACGAATACAATCCAACGTGGGCGCTATGGTATTGGTTGAGCAATTGGTTAAAATTGGGTACGGCACTGATGCTGTTTTTTTGCGGATCAATTTCCAACAAATTGGTGTATGGAATATTGGCCCGTTCTTGAAAAACCCCTGAAAACAAGAGAAATTCTTTGCGCAATTTCGGGAAGGGCGATGTTACATCGCCGCTGTGATCCAGATGATGTAACGACTCCATTACGTTCACATCCCGTCGCCTGAACTGACTATCCAACATGGGATTACGCCAAACAACGCGTGCCGGAATACTGGTTTTCCCCCGCTTAGCAATGGCTCTAGCTTGGCGTTTACTCAATGCAAGGGGTTGTTCTCTCACCAACTGAAAACTGCGCACCCCGGGGTGGTATAACTGCTCGAAACCCGGTCCATTTTGCGGTCCCATGGGATTGTACAAACCATCAAACCGATGTCCGCCAACCAAATAAAACACCCCATCGCTGTACATCATCGCACCGCCAGTGAGCGCGAATTGGGTATCGGTCCACTGCTGAAATGGGTTTTGTCTGGGCGATAATTGGGTGGATTTGGGAGTTTTCGAATGCCGCCCTGCTTTTGAGGACTTGTCGATTTGGTTGGTCTTGTCTTGCAAATGAGCAAAGTTTGTTTGCAACATTGGCAAATCTACCCGCGTTAAATACGGCATGGTGCGATGCACCTCAGGGTCTAAGAAGCGCGATGGCGCTTGAAACAGTGAGACATCTTCACGGGAAGGAAGTCCGTATCCACCGGCCAAGTAAAGGGCATCGCCTTGTTGATGAAACAGGATATTGGTGGAAGCCAATTGCGATTGTAGGGAGGGACTCAGGTTGTTAATAGGGAGTGAATCTACCGTTTTGGCGATGGGATCTATGCAATAGATAAAGCGATTGGCGTGGGCGGAATCGAAGGCCCGGAACGGCTGCCTTCGATGGAGCCCGTCGCGGCGGCCGCCGAACAAATACCATTTTCCTTGAAATTCGGCCGCCGCAAAAGAGTGCAAACCAGGCAATCCGGGGATTTCCAACCGCTGAATCGACAGAGAAAACGGATTGTCTTGCGCGCTTAACGTTGAAAATAAAGCCAGAAAAAGGCTCATCACCAACGTATTTTTTCGCCTGACCAAAAAATTCAATAATTGCATCGTTACACAAAGGTAGCATCGCCCTGTAAAATTCTGTGTGACCAAAATCATGGAGCCAATAACTTTGTTGTAATTTCGCTCTATGGCAACCGCAAGCACCAAATACCTCGGACAATTACGCTGCAGCAATGTGCATTTGCAGAGTGGGACAGAAATTTTTACCGATGCACCCACAGACAACAAAGGCATGGGATCGGCCTTCTCTCCCACCGATTTGTGCTCATTGAGTCTCACCACCTGCATCATTACCACCTTGGGCATTTATGCGCAAACCAAAGGTTTTGAGATCCTCAACATCACCGCAGAAACCACCAAACACATGGCGTCTGACCCCCGCAGAATTTCAAAAATTAGCAGCTATATCCACGTTGAATTGCCCGCCGGCTTGCCCGAAAACATCCAAGAAATCATGATCCGTGTGGCCAATACCTGTCCGGTCGCTAGAAGCCTTCACCCCGATATCGAAAAGGACCTACAAATCACCTTCGACATCCAACCCAACGTCTGAGATTTCATCGCGTTGCGGGGGCGTATCGACAAAAATTTGATCCGCAAATTTCTGACTCACCTGGCTGGTTTTACCGTTAATTTCAATTTCGATAAGCGCATCGTATGGTTGAATTCGTTTGACCGAAATCTCACTGCCCAATTGCAGTCCCACCGCATCCACATACTGTAAAAAAGCGGCAGAATTATCGCCCACGCCAATGAGAACGGCCGACTGCGTTGCTGCCAACATCGAGAGCGTTCGCTTGGGCTTTACCTGAAACACCCCATCCTTGGAAGGAATCAAATCGCCATGGGGATCGATCTGGGGAAAACCCAAAAATGCATCTAACCGATCCATCAGTTCATTGGATTGGATATGCTCCAATTGTTCCGCAATTTCATGGACTTGGTGCCAGGGGAATCCCAAACAACGACACAAAAAGGTCTCCCACAAACGGTGCTTCCGCAAAACATCAATGGCCAACGACCGACCGGATACCGACAATGACACTTTGCCATACTTCTCGTAGCTCACCAATTGCTTTTCTTTGAGGCGCTTGAGCATATCGGTGACCGTAGCAGGCTTCACCCCCAAATGCGCTGCCAATTCATTGGTCCCAACCGCCTCCACCCCCACTTCCTCGGTGAGTTTCAATAAGGCCTTGATGTAATTTTCTTCGGTAAACGTGAGCATAGTGCGATGTAAGTACTGCAAAGTTGGTTTCATTTTTGGCAATTCCTAACTCTTTTGAAGGCCACATCAAACATTTCGATGTTAGATTAATCTAACTTAATTAATTTTGTTAGCAAAAATACATATGTTACGCATCGCCATACACTTTCGCTTGTTCATACTAATCGGACTCAACCTATCGCCATTATTTGCTCAACCCAAACCCCCACGCACGAGATTCCTCGCCGATAGCGCTGCCCTTGACGCCATCATCATCACCGGATCACTCAAACCCGAAAGCAAGCACAGCAGTCCCATCGCCATCGAAGTATACACCCCCACATTCCTTAGAAAAAACCCTTCAACCAACCTCTTTGAGGCCCTGCAAAACATCCACGGGGTGCGACCTCAAGTGAACTGCAACATTTGCAATACGGGCGATATTCACATCAATGGACTCGAAGGTCCGTATACCATGGTATTGATTGACGGCATGCCCTTGGTCAGCGGATTATCGTCGGTATACGGACTCTCGGGCATCCCTTCGGCGATGATTGAGCGGTTAGAAATCATCAAAGGACCGGCATCGGCATTGTTCGGCAGCGAGGCAGTGGGCGGACTCATACACGTTGTCACCAAAAAAGCGAGCAGCGCACCCAGGTATCACTTCGAACATTTCAGCACATCGCACGGAGAAATCAATACCGACTTGGGCTTTAAACATACATTAACGAAGCGATTGAGCTTGCTCACCGGCATCAATCATTTTTATTTTCAGCAGCGGCTAGACCAAAACCGGGATCAGTTCACCGATGTGGCGCTGCAGCATCGCCTCTCCATTTTTCAAAAATGGCAGTACCAAAGGCCGTTCAACCGCAATTTCCAATGGGCCACGCGCTTTTACACCGAAGATCGATGGGGCGGCGATGTCTTATGGACTCCCCAAGACCGTGGCAAAACATCGCGCTATGGAGAAAGCATTTACACCCAGCGATACGAACTCTATGGCCAATATCAGCTCCCCGTAACCCTACCCATGAACCTGTCGGTTTCAGCCACCTCCCACCACCAAAACAGTGTCTACGGTGCCACACCCTTCCTCGCCAATCAGTCGATTTTCTTTGGACAATTGACCGCCCATCCCACCCTTAAACAGGCCGATATTCTGATCGGCATTTCTTGGCGATATACGCAGTATCGCGACAACACAGCGGTGAATAAAGGCAGCGCCATAAGCAACGGACATCTGCCAGGGGTGTTTGCGCAATGGGAGAAATTGCTCCCCAAAGACCGCAAAATTTTGATGGGTATGCGGGTTGATCATCACCCGGTGCATGGCCCCATCCTCACCCCGCGCATCGCCCTAAAACACAAACTCTTGCACAATACCGTGCGATGGAACCTAGGTTCGGGATTTCGGGTGGTGAACGTATTTACCGAGGATCATGCAGCCCTCACAGGCGCTAGAACGGTAGTCTTAAATCCCAATCTACAACCAGAAAAATCGATGAATATCAATGTGCAACTCTTGCGCAGTGCAACTTGGAAACGCCAAACCCGCATCACCCGGGAATTCAGCGCTTTTTACACGCATTTTCAAAATCGCATATTGCCCAATTACAACGTGAATCCGAATGAAATCCATTACGACAACCTACAAGGATATGCCTATAGCCGTGGGATTTCGGGAAAATTGGATGTCCAAACCCATCGCATCACCCTTTCTGTTGGCGCCACTTGGATGAACGTTTCGGTGGTTCAACACAGCATCGCAACCCGTCCGCTGCTGACAGAAAAACTCAATGGCACGATGTCGCTGTCTTGGAAAATCCCTCAAAGCGCTTGGCAAATGGATTACACGAGCTCCGTTTGCAGTCCGATGGCCCTTCCCTTACTTGGTCCGCTCGACCCCCGTCCTCCATTCTCCCCTTGGTGGGCTTTGCATAATGTGCAGTTTACGTTGGGACAAAAACAGGATCGACAGTTGTTTTTCGGGGTAAAAAACATGTTCAATTTCACGCCAGCACGCAGCACCCCATTTTTGATCGCCAGGAGCGCTGATCCTTTTGATAAAGGCGTAACGTTTGATTCCCAGGGCAATCCAATACCGAGTTCAGACAACCCTTATGCCCTCACTTTTGACCCGAGTTATGTGTATGCGCCCAACCAAGGCAGGCGATTTTTTCTGGGTTTTCGGATGAGTTTGAAGCAGTGATTCAGTGGTATTAGCGCATGAGGAGCATCACCAACCCCAGCAGGGCGATTTGCAGCAAAAACATCACCACGCCAAAGCGAAGTCCGCGACTGCCCGCTTGCAGTAATTTTTTGACACTCACTTTCAATCCGATAGCGGCCATGGCGATGGTTAAAATGACTTTGCCGATATACTCCACTTCTTTGAGGGCGGGTTTGGGGATATCGAATACGCTCACCAACAAGGTTACCAGGATGAAACCGATGAGGTACCAGGGCAACTGAAAATAGCGTTTCCAACTGCCTTGAGAATGGCGCTGGGTGAGGTACGTCATAAAGATCAACCCCGGAGTAAGCAGGGCTACGCGGGCCAATTTTACGGTGATGGCGACGTCTCCTGCCGACTTACCAATGGCAAATCCGGCACCGGCCACGTTTCCCACTGAGTGCAGCGATCCACCCACCAAGTAGCCCATGGCGGAGGCGGCCACATCTTGGGAAGGCCAATCTACTTGCAGCAAGGCCCAAGGAAGCACCAGCATCCCCAGGGTTCCCAGCAAATTGATCACGGCCATGGCGATGGCTACGTCTTCTTTGTTTTGTTTCTGGAGCGATGGTGCTAGGGCTGCGATGGCACTGGATCCACAAATGGCGGTACCGAAGCCCACGAGGATGCCGGTGTTACCAGGACAATTGAATCGCTTAGCAAGGAAAAACGACAAGAACAGAACGGTGAATACCACCGCTGCTACGCCCAAGAAGGGCTGAACCCCTAGGGCTGCTACATCGGCGTAATTGATACCCACTGCCAGAAACAGGATGGACAGTTCTAGCATTTTGGAGCTAGTATATTGAATACCCGAGGCCAGGTTTTCAGGTAATTTTACGGTATTCCCCAACAAAATCCCCAAGAGCAGGGCGATGAGGATGCCATTGAGTGCGGGCGGCGTGAATTTTTCTAAAAAAACGGCAGCTAATCCTAACAAAACGGAAAATACAATCCCTTTGTACATCTCACAAAGGTGCATCAATTTATTGAATGTGTTTGTGCCTTTGGTTACAGTTCGCCAATGGCATGTTATGATTTCAAATTTATTCCGTGATTTATCGCACAGAATCAAAAAGAGACTCAAGCCAAGTACTTGATGAAGAGCAACACCGACATCAGCAGCAACAGGAAACCAAAGACCGTGCGGAATACTTGATCCTTGATTTGAAGGAATACAAATTTATTCATGACCACAAAAACCAGCAGGGCCAATATTGAATGGATTCTGTATTGATCATGTAGCGTAAACATCAGTCCGGACAACCTCAGTGTCATAATTTGAACAATCACAAACAAACCATAGCAGATGGCAATGGTTGACCTAGATTGTTTTTTATCGGGATATTTTGCTAATACATAAGACGTTAACAATGGTCCGCCCAAATTTGTCAAGCCGTGTATCAACCCAACAATCGACAAATACAATGTCTCACGCGAGGTCAATTTTAGTATCAAACCCGGAAACAAACGAAAATAGAAGCCCAAAGCCACTATCATCAGATAGACAGCAACTGCCAGCGGAAACATCGCCGAGTTAACCACAACTTTCAACAGCAAAGTTCCAATCACTGCGAACGGCAGGGCATATAAAACAAATGTCTTCACTGCTTTCCATTGAACATCTTTCCAGCCCACAGCAACCTGAATTCCACTGATCAACAAAGAAATCGGGAACAAAATCTCCAAAGTGTCCACGATGGAGAATCCCAAAAACAACAAAATGGGCGTCCCTAAAAAAAGTACCCCCACCCCAAACATCGACTGCACTGCAACAACCAACAATATAATCGCTGTTAGGCCAATGGCGGACAGTGGATCAAGGTTGAGTGAAGTTAGGCAAACCAACATTTCAGGTATAGTTTGAGCAAGTTAACGCAAATTCAAGGATGTAAGCAACAGGGCTGTACGCATAACGCGCATTTTTGGGCAATGTGACATCGCTCACTTACTTAACCGTGACAAAACACGATGTTTGTTGTTAGGATGGCAAAGGAAACCCCTACTTTGGGACTCAAAGCAAACTGGAAGCAATTCACCTTATTGGTGGTTGTGAATGCGTTTGTGGGCGGTATGGTGGGCTTGGAGCGATCGATATTTCCGGCTTTTGCGGCGCAAACTTTCGGATTAACAGCAGCTTCGGCGATTTTATCGTTCATCATGGCGTTTGGACTGTCCAAAGCAGCCGCCAACTATTTTGCGGGCAAATTGGCCAATGTTTGGGGCCGCCGAAAGGTCTTGATTTTGGGATGGTTGTTGGCACTACCGGTACCCATTTTATTGATCAATGCGGGTAGTTGGTCCTGGGTGGTTTTCGCCAACGTACTGCTGGGTTTCAGTCAGGGATTGACCTGGAGCTCCACCGTGGTCATGAAAATTGATTTGGTGGGCGACAAGCAGCGTGGACTCGCCATGGGTATCAATGAATTTGCGGGGTATTTGTCGGTTGGTATCACCGCTTTCGTCGCGGGTTACATCGCCAATCGTTATGGAATCACGCCCTACCCATTTTATTTGGGGTTGGTGATTGCTGTGCTGGGGTTGTTGTTTTCGGTGTTCTGGGTGAAAGACACGCGGGGACATTTGGCTGCAGAATCACAGGCATCGACCGTGCCCATGATGCATCGTATTTTTTGGGAGACAACGGTCAAAAACAAGACTTTGAGTTCGGTTACGCAGGCGGGATTTGTCAACAACCTGAACGATGGAATGATTTGGGGTTTGTTGCCCATCTTGTTGGTTTCGATGTCGTACAACCAAGAAAAAACAGCCATCATCAGCGCCATCTATCCAGCGGTTTGGGGGTTGGGACAGTTATTCACGGGATCACTCTCAGACCGATACAACAAAAAGAGGATGTTGTTTTGGGGGATGTTCATTCAGGGCATCGCGATATTGTTGTTGACTTGGGCGATGGATTTCTGGGCGATGGCGGGGTTATCGGCGCTATTGGGTTTGGGAACGGCGTTGGTCTACCCCACTTTTTTATCGACCATAGCATCGGTCACCGCACCGGTTCAGCGTGCAGAGAGCTTGGGGGCGTTTCGCTTATGGCGCGATTTGGGCTATGCGGTTGGTGCGCTGATTTCTGGTCTCATTGCAGATCGCTGGGGCTTGGAGGCCGCTATTGTTGCCATTGGACTTGTCACCTTGGCTTCGGCGATGGTGATTGCTTTGAGAATGCCTGAGTGTAATTTAACTGAAAAATAAAGAACCCCTTATTAAAAATCATATGAAACTATCAGAGATAAAATCACTGTTGAGCACCATGAAAACCGTTGAATTTGTATTGGAGAATGGTGATCGCGTACCCGCACATTTTCACATTACGGAAGTCGGACTGATAAACAAACATTTCATTGACTGTGGCGGCACTGTTAGAATGGAGTCAAACATCAATTTTCAACTATGGAATGCGAACGACCTTGACCATCGATTAGATCCTTCCAAATTATTGAGCATCATAGAACTATCCGAATCGAAGCTCAATTTGGGCGATTTCGAGATCGAGGTAGAATACCAGCTTAGCACAATCGGTAAATTTGGATTAACCCACAACGGGAGTCATTTTGTATTGACAAACAAACAAACAGCGTGTTTGGCGGATGATCACTGTGGTATTCCGAGTGAAGGACTGCAAGTTATCGGCAATGTTGCGACCCAGTGCTGCACTCCCGGCGGTAGCTGTTGCTAACCATTGAGAATTGTTGATTTAATCCACCCTTTCCAGTTTGCAATAGCGGACGGTTGATTGGGTATTCACTTCGCCGGTTCCTGGAATTGTGGTCATCGAGGTGTATTGGGATTCCAAAATAATTTCTTTGTGACTCAGTTTGGTAATGGTGTAATTGCTACCCGCGAATAAGTATGCCAAACCGGTGCCGTTGCCTGATTCAATGAAAATTGCTTGTTTCTTATTTCCACTTTGTTTCCAGCTCCAGGTTGCATCAATTCCACTTTGAATTTTTGTACCACTGGCATTGCATGTCTCTTCATAGCGGGCAGATCCATCTTTGTTGAATTGAATTTGGGCCAACCCTTCAAAATTCAATGAATTGAGAATCATTCCAGCGGATTTAATCTCTTGAGTCCCTTTGGTATCATTAAAGCGAATTGTTGTGGTGGACGTATCTGGCGATGGCAAATTAGATATAACCGTTCTAATGAAATTACTCTCTACAATGTTCCACTTACCTTCTAGGCGATTGTTTCTACTTCTGAACGATATCGCGGGGTCTTCGCTGCCTTTTTTACATGAGAAAATGGGCACGAGCACCATGGCTATTAGGGAAAATAAGGTGGATTTGTTTGTCTTCATATGAACAATGATAGTTTGACTTTCAACGCGATGGAACCGGCCCAACGGGTTTTTGACACTAAAATGACATTGTGCGCATCGCAATGGCGAATTTATTCAATTCTAACAAATCCAAAGCGATGGTTGGCGCATTTTGTAAAATTTGTTTTACATTTAGTAAAATAAACTTTACATTTGTTATCTGATTATTCAAAACCATGAACAAGCATCTCTTATCAACACGTTGGCTAATCCCGTCGGGCATAGTCTTTTACACCTCTACCTTCATTGGCATCCTGTTGATGACATCCACAATTACTTTGGATACTGTTATTATTGAGGTCTCAATTCCCAATTTATTTAAACTTGACGACCCTTTGGTGGGACATCAACAGACTTGGATAAAAAACAATTGGATGGACGAAATCCTCGGTTTCCTACTTTCTTTTTCGGGTTTGATACATGGATTCTCTGCAGAATCAGATGAAGACGAATATGCCAATTTCCTGAGATTCCAAGCACTCAAATGGTCATTGATCATAAATTATAGTTTGCTAACATTGGTATCATTGTTCGTATATGGTTTCGCTTATTGGCAAGTGATACTAATTTCAATGTATAGTGTATTGGTTACCTTTATCGTTTGGTTTAGAATTTCTATCATCCGACATCGACGTTAATGAAAAATAACATCCGAGTTAACCGCGCGACAAACAAAATCTCGCAAGACGACCTAGCCAAATTGGTGGGGGTATCACGACAAACTATCAATGCCATCGAAAATAACAAGTACTACCCTTCTTTAGAATTGGGCTTAAAACTATCAAAAATCCTGAAATGTTCTGTAAATGAACTATTTAGTCTGGACGATGAATAACCGAATATCACAATATTCAAGGCAAGCAATCGTTATTCAAAAACTATAAACTTAGAATGAAAAAACTATTTCTATTTCTCACGATGTTGAGTTCGGTATTGACCGGATACTCACAAACCGACAGTACCATTATTCAATACAAGTATATTGAAGACAAAGACTTGATTAACATTTGTGAGTTATCAGATATTCAAATTCAAAAAATCTATTGTGAAGACACTTTATTAAAGGGACGGGTTTTTAATTTCATTATCAAGGAATTCAAAAAAGGAAAAATAAACTCTACGATCAATTTAAACATCAGTGCAAAAAAACAACGATTTCCTTTTGTCATGAATGGAGATACTATGTTTTACGAGATCGACTTCACTGATAACACAGGCTTTGGGGACTCAACAAAATCTATGACAATTACATTTGCCGGTATACTTAAAAACGACAAATTCAACTTGACAATCGGCTTCCCAGGAATGAAAATCATTAAAGAATTAAAAGGAAAAAGTAATTATTCTTTGCGATTGGCGAATTCCTGTTCTGACAACAAAATAAAGGTCCCAATCAACCAGGCATATCCCATTCTGGCCTATTCTCCCCCATTCGATACTGGTTCAAACATACAATCCTATTGTTTGTTGGGCGAGGAAAACATTCACGATTGGTACAGCAAGTTCAAGGTGAAACATTACTACGCGATTTATGTTGAAATCAAATAAAATGGGGAACTTGTGAGACACAATTCCTGATACTGACAACCTTTTCCATGACATAACAAAACAACAACAGCATGAAAAAACATCTTTTAATCGCAGCAATAGCAGCCTTGAGCCTATTTGTAATCAATTCCATTTTTCAGGACTCAAGCTCCCGAAATATAAAAAAATATAGCGGCAAAGTTTTGAATATAGAAGAAGGTGGGATAAAGGACGCAGTATTTAAAATCGGGAATAGCAAAAACACTTTTTACATCAACAGAGGCTTTGAAGCATCTAATGCCGTTGAATTAAAAACACTCATTGGAAAAACCGTAACAATTTATTATTCAGACTGCTGGACCATCCTTGACCCATTCAACAATGGTAGTAAAAACATCGAGAAGCTCGCGGTCAACAACGCTGTAATTTTTAATACCAATTAAAATTATTAAAAATTAAATTCTCATGTGGCTGATTCAAATTCAAGATTGAATCATCTACTCGGCGCAGCGCATACAATCCTAGTCACCCCTTTGTTTTTAACAACAGATTTCAACATCCCAATGTTACTCAATTCAATCCATCAACCAATGAAAAACCTAAAAAACCGCTGCTGTGCCTTAATTGCCTTGTTTACAACCTTGTCCGCAGCAGCCCAATCAACGCCCCAAAAAGAACCCAAATTCCCCTCTCCTGCTTTTGGAAAAGTTACCCATTGGGAAACCGCATTGTCCCAAGCCAAACAAGAAAACAAATGGGTGATGATTGATTGCTACACCGATTGGTGTGGATGGTGCAAAGTGATGGACCAAAAGAACTTTTCAGACACCCAAGTACAGCGAAAAATGAATGGATTCCTCAACAGCTATTCACTGGAAATGGAAAAAGATTCCATCGGAAAATTGTTGCGATTCCACTATGGCGTGAACGGCTTCCCCACTTTTCTGATATTCAATGGCGATGGAAATTTTATAGGCAGTTATGCTGGATACTCTGAAAAAGCCGTTTGGATGCACTACTTAGACTCCATGCAAACCCTGAAGGAATCAACCGCCAACCAAGGGAAATATTCTCGTCCGGGCGTTCCCTCGCTCAATGCCAACAACATCCCATCTTGGTTTCACGGATTCATTTTCAAACGCGATT
>JACCDV011081831.1_pt1 | contig 15174 bp, 11 predicted proteins | sample 7446131 | NCBI WGS metagenome assembly JACCDV01 (sample SAMN15323448, study PRJNA562643) | freshwater metagenome | isolation source: river surface water | place: USA:Blue River Watershed | collected 2017-08-17 | reverse complement strand
ACGCACTCTATTATATCGCGAAGCGATAGAGAATATAATTACGACAACCACAATTTTTATTAGAAACATTTTAAAGCATATGGATATTCATTAAAATATGGATTTATAATATAATTATCTCTTTGATTTGCAGGATGTGAATATATTCTTTTGACATTCATACGAAATTCATTTATATTAAAACGAATTACATTATTCATTTTATATGTAATATTATAATTTTTTTTAATTGTTTTTATATTGCGTAAAATTAATATAATATGTGAATTATTTCCAGATTTAATTTTAAATTCATAAAAATATAGTGTCATAACTTTAGAATTATAAACTGGTTTTAATTCAACTAGCTTTGTATAACTGTCAAAAGTTAGATTATTAATAATTTTTGCGACAAATTCAGCAGCAATATGACTGCTTGTTTTTTTCAAAAATATACATTTATTTATTCGCATTTTAGCATCGCATAATTCATCCAGTTCTTCATCCGGACAATATAAAAAACGTATTTCTTTGTTTCCATTTGAACCATATGAATTAAATATTGTATTTGGATCCACATTAAATCGTATTAAATTAGAATATGAACTATTAAAAATATTTATGGTTACAACACATTCATCGTATAATGGCTTTTCATTTTTCTCGATAGCTGAATGTATATATAAATAAGCTTTATCATTGTTTTCTAAATCACAAAACAGTATTTCTTCTTGGAAATCACATCCGCGATCACACGTGATATTATATGTTTTATCAAATAATAATTCTCCCAAGGATTTATTATTTAATTTATAAATTTTATTTGAGTCATATAACCAGTCATCTCTATTATCTGGTTTCATAATTATTGTGTGGTCAATTATACCATTGTAATAAATCGTAATATATTCATAAGTATAATTAATAATAATTTTGATGACATTCGGCGTTTTATTGAAATTATCTAAATTGTAAATATCTGGGATATCCATTAATATTAATAATAATTGTTAATAAATTAATATATCAATTTTTATTAAATAAACTTCAAATTAAAATTATGGAATATGGTTTTTCAATTACACGTTTATAAATTCCTTCTCTATAGACAATCGTACGTATGTCTATTGGTACACCCAAACCATTATTAACCAAGTAAGCTAAATATTCACGCTTTGTTGGTTTTCTTGTAGTTTTATAATTTATTGCAATTGGATAATGCACATATGGAGTATTATGAGTTAAAAAGAAATCCCCATATTTATTAAATTCAAATGATTCCATTGCATTATTAATACTAAAACTGTCATTTTTAAATTTCAATATATTTAACATAAATCTGAATACATTGATATTATGTAATTTATATGATATATACATAATTTCATATATTCTTTTATGATATAACATATTATAAAAATCACAACTCATACGTTTAATAATTTCTAAATTACTAGAAATACATGCTATATAAAATTTATTAATACGCAGCGAATCCCAATATGAAATGTTAAAAGGACGGTTCTTACTACGTTCAAGGTCTGTTAATTTAACAATATTTCCTTTCCTACAATATTTATAATATTTTTCAAAATATTCTAAATTATTTTCATGTGTTTTTAATTCTTTAATAGTATCGCCATCTATTCTTATTTGAATTTTGGAATTTGTAAATGTTTTTATACCTAGGTTTGACATTAGGTCAGGAAATAGTATATTGTAGTAATTCACACTTATAGACATTATGATATTAAAATAATTTAATTAAACTATTAATAAATCAATTTTTTATTTAAACGCTATACATATATTTAAATATAATTGATAATAATATGACGACAAATATAGCACCCACAGAAATAAGTCCGCATTCGGCGCGTTTTAATGCCATTCCATATAGATTAGATACCATTAAAACAATGGTAGAAGGAAAAACTTTAGATAGTATGATTGACTTTAAAAATGATGGTAATGAAGTAATATCATCCTCAGACGACATTAGAGAATTATTACCAAAAAAATATATTGATTTTAACAAGGCGATTAAGGAATTAGGAGGTAAATTATTATATATTAAAAGTGGCTCAACTGGACACACTTTTAAGGGAGTATATCCTCCGCCAAACAATGAAGGAAAACCAAATTATGCCGTAAAAATAGTAGCATATCCAAGAAAAGAGAATTATGGGGATATGTTTAATGTTAAACGTCCAGAAAATGCAGAACTATTAATGATACGATTGTTATCCCAATTTGTCAAGAGCAAGATGACCCCTCATATAGTATTACCCATAACAACATTTAATACCAGTATAAAACCATTTATAAGTTTACCCAAAGATAATATTGTAAATAATAAAAAATATGATATGTTTGTAAAGCGATATAAAAAAGGAGAATATTATGATAACGTTTCTGTATTGATATCTGAATGGGCAAATTCTGGTGATTTATTGGAATATATTAAGACAAATTATAAATCATTAACAATAAAAGAATGGAGAGTTTTAATGTTTCAAATAGTATCCGTTTTGGCAATTATTCAAAATAAATATCCTGGATTCCGCCATAATGATATGAAGGCGAATAATTTATTGGTTCATAAGATAGATATGAATAAAGAAAATACCAAATTTAAATATAAAATAAATGGACAAATTTATATAGTACCAAATATTGGTATTATGATAAAGTTATGGGATTTTGATTTTGCATGTATACCTGGGATAGTGGATAATAGCAAGGTTGAGGCGGAATGGACCGATAAAATAAATATTAAACCGGAACAAAATAGATATTATGATATTCATTATTTCTTTAATACCCTAACTAAAAAAGGTTTCTTCCCCGAATTTCATACGGATGAAGCCATCCCTGAGAAAATTAGAGAATTTGTTAAGAGAGTTGTTCCTGAAAAATATGCAAAAGAAGGTAAATATGTAACTGACCGAGGACGTATTCTTATTAACGATGAATATATGACACCTGATTATATATTAAAGAATGACCCCTTATTTAAGGTTATGCGAAATTAGAGCAATCGTATCGGTAGTGTCGTCTTCACTCGTCAGATGAATAATATCTGGTATCATATCTAAAACATCTAATGTATCACGTAGTGAATCACTACGTGAATTTGCATCCTGCATATCATTATTTGGATTTATAAAAATATCATTCGTATCAATAGTTACTTTCTTTGCTTGTTTTTCAGATGGAACACGTGTTTCAACTTTTGGCGGATTATTATTAAAATCTTCTTTATTTATCATATGCATTGTTCCTTTTTCAAGTGACACTATATCCATTTTATAATTGCCATGCATACCTAAGAGAGATTGATTACTCATATAATGGTCTTTCTCAAATGGGACAAATAAAATATTAACTTTATATGGGCTTTCTGTAAATGAATTAACATTATATTTATAACATATAATGTCAAGGTCATTGATTTCGTATCCATTTTCAGTCTTTGTATAAAATATTTTCTTTGGGATAATAACATTATCATCATATTTAAACGATGCTTTTATAAAATTCAATAAATTAACATTATCTTTCTCACTCAAGAAATTTAACTTATTAGATTTAACACTGTTAAATATATCTTTTAATTTATTGGAAAATTTTTCCATATTATTATCAATACTAAGTATATAAATAATAATAAATACAACTGCAAGTAATATAATTGATGACACAATATAATTCATATAATATATACTATATATATTATATAAATAAACGCGATTATTGATTATTAGTCCACTTATTATCTGGTGGCGGGAAATGATTTGGAACCACATTTTGTGGAATAATATTTGGTGGAACCACATTTTGTGGAACCACATTTTGTAGAACCACATTTTGTGGAACCACATTTTGTGGAATTATAATTGGTGGTGCATAATCTTGAGGTAAATTAAAATAAGGATTATATGGTGGTGGATATCGTCTCAATATATATTCTAATTTCTCAATCCTCTCTGTTAAATCATTAACTTGCTGGGTTAATGTTTCTATTTTATTACCGTTAGTAAATATATTCATTAATATTAATAATATTTTGTTTTTAATATTAATTCCTTTTGGGAATAAACTTAATCCGCAAACATTTTCGCAAATTCATAGAAATCACACAATTCCCTCTTAACAGTCGCAATATTCTCATTGCTATTGAGATATTCTCTAACACTTACCGTTAGTGAATCATTATTAAGAACATAATCGATAAATTCATTTGTATTATGTAGATTCTTTGCATTGAACTTGCGGACAAGCATAAACATACACGCATTGAAATATTTATCCTTTGTCGTCAAATCTGAGAATTCAGAAAGATCCATATTTGGGATAACATTTTTGAATTGATTAATCGTCATATGATCAAGTCCCGCGAAAAGAGTAGTAACATCCGGTTCCCTTAGGAATCTTTCACGGAGAACACGAGTTCTCTCGCATTCCTTGACATATTTCGCTTCAATTGCCATTTTATCCTTAATAAGATTATCGGCATAGTCTTGGAGTTTTTCATTCATACTATGTGCCTCCTGAAGACGTGTTTCAAGACGAACAACCAGACGATTCAATTCACTAATTTTTTTCTCATCATTAACTGTTTCAACCCGTGCAATGGTTTCATTAATCATTTTTGTGACGTGTTCTTGTTCGGTATTATGTTTTTCTTCCTGACATTGTTCAATCTTAACATTAGTATTTTCTTGTTCAGATGTAAAAAGACGGGCTACAAGTGAGTAAAGGTAAGACATTAATATATATATCATTTCTTTCCAAATAGTTTATATATCAATTTTTATTAAAATATCCTTAAGGATAGTTTAATAAAGGTAATAGCAATAATTTTAATAATCATAATTCATAAGGTTCTCAACAACATCCTCATTTGGATCCCCATCTTCGTATAAATCATTTTCATCATATTCATCCAAATCTAATGCATTATTCTCCTCATTCATATCTTGTTCCTTTTCTTTATTAGCCTCTTCGTCAATCTCCTTAACATTAACAAGTTCCTGGTAATAACCAACAACTCTTAAAGACTCGTCAATATATGGCGCTTCAATAGACAATATACTGTCAAATTTACGGACTTGGGAATTTTCAAGAGGGGTATAATACATACTATAACAATATTGGATAATTCGCACCAAGAGGAAGGTTATATTGGTTCTTATAGCGGGTTGTTCATTATATTCAATTAATTTAAACATATTCATAACATAATAAAATAATAATAAACTATCCGTATTATTTAATTTTTGTAATACTTTCATATTGATATAATTATTCGCGACTGTAATATTTAATTTTTCAGGTAATTCTTTGAGACTGGGATTATTGGTAATTGTATAGAGATGCTTAAAGATGGGACCGTGGTCTGGGTGATTAGTGGTAAAATGTTTTAATGATTTTTGGAATTCACCCACTAAATTAAACTCTTGCATATTGTATGGATTCATCTTATTTGGGAATGTATTATTAACCTTCTCTATAATACTATTAGTGCGCTGGATAATGTGTTTCAGATTATTACAACGTAATCGGATAATTTGGCGTATCATATCTTCATTATTATTATTAGAATTAGTATGATTTCCTTTATTTAGATGATTAATATTATAATATTCGTGTTCCAATCCCATATTTAATAACATATCACGAATACTGTGAACAACTTCAATATACATATTACTCTTATATTGTTCAAACTTTCTATTATCACGTGAATAACCTAAATAGTTCTTTGTTAATGCATCATAGAATACATAAGCACCGTGAACCTTATCATTATAAAATAATACATTGCGTTTATAAAATGGATGATCATTCATATATTGTATTTTATCTTCACTAGACATAATAACAATTGAATTTTTAATACTATTACCAAGATAGTCATTTTTAATAATATAAGTTGTGTCTTTCAGATGAACCGCCATTCCTTCTGATTTTATCTTTGTTCCGACATTTGATATTAACATATCAATAAAATCATCAATATAATTAACTATCTTACCATTTGTATATTTATTATAACGTTCATTTAATGTCACCATAATCTTCATATCGTGTTCGCGTTTTCTTTCAATCTTCTCAAAATGTTTCCTAATATTATTTAATTGAGTAATTGCCTTATTCTCATTTAATTTTTTCAAATTTTTCTCTAATTTAAATAATTCTTCTGAGGTATATTCGTGTTTAGCTACATTAATCTTGCATCTTGAACAAATATTGGTATTTATATCAATATCATGTATCTCACCTGAAATACAATAGGTATTTGCCAATTTTCTTAAATATAAACTCTTAACCATATTGACTCGGCTAATATTCCCGCTACTACTATGTTTTTCTTTTAATAAATCACTATAGTGTGCCCCACATAAATTACATATAATACCTTTGTTCTTATAATCCCATTCATGGAACTTACCATCTGGACAATTAGTAAATATATCAATATCATAATCAAATTTAGTATGTTCTACTTTTTCTAACTTATCTTCTTTTGACAAACATCTAACGGAACTATGAATAATTGGCTTAAATTCGACATCATTATTATTCAAATCAATGATCTTTTCTTTCTTAGATACGTAACTTATTTTATTAGTAGTACTATCAACTCTTATCTTTTGTTTCATTTGTTCATCAATCATATTATAGGCATTCATATCCATGTAAGTATTTTTTATCTTGTGCATAAGACGATTAACAATTAATTCATATTGAAAGTTCTTGTCCTTACTCATATTTGCTTCAATCATTGTATTGAGAAGATCAACCATAGTGTGGATAATAATCTTTTGAACATTAATAACACTTTCACTCTTATTCGCACTATTCCAAAGCCATATATAGTTATTAGAAACAACGCAAGCAAAATAATAAATAACATAGGCTAACAATGGAATATTACTAATGGCAATCTTTTCCTTTTCATTCAGACGGAGATATAAATTACTAAAAATAGAAGTGCCTATTTGTGAATAAATAAAGAAATTGCAACGTTTATCATCTTTAAAACTAATAATTTGCCCAATATTAATATCAGCGATTAACATAAGTATAATGTAGGCAATAATATTATTATATTTGATAAGTTTATAATAATCGGTATCTGTTGAACTGGTAAGGAAAATTTCATCTTTCAATTCAAAAAAGAATAAATTAGTAAGGTCTTTATGAATATTATAAGTTGCAACCGCTTTTTCAACTCTATCTTTTGGTTGATTTTTAAGATATTCTGTATGGATGAGAACCATATCAATAACATCTTTAATAATCATTTTGCGTCTTAATTTAATGGTTGGTGTATTACCAATGTAATAAGATAAATTCATAGCATAACACAATTTCTCAATATTCTTCTCAATATTTCTTATTGAACGGGTATATTTAGTATATTTGGGAATTGATTCTAATTTACTGTTAACAGCGAGATTAGTAGTAAGAAAAGTATCAAGTTCAGCCACATAGGTTCCTTCATACACATATTTCTTCAAATCCAATAATTCTGAGCAACTCTTGCATTCATACTCGCCCTTTTCATTTGTTTTAACATATTGTTTAACAAAATCAAAAATAGCTTGATTTAATTCTTCATCATTCTTTCTGGATATTTTACCTAACTGCATCCATCTAATATAGTGATTACAAATAGGTTGAGTTGTAATACTTTCCAAATTGATATCAATTTCCTTTAATCCCAAAACAACTGTTTCATCTTTTTTCTTAATGTAATCAGTTGTTGGAATTTTAAATATATCCTTTTCTTTTTCTTTTGGTTCTTTAACTTTCATATCTTTTACGGTATCCATATATTTCCCTAATAATTCATAATTAAAATCAACCGGGATATTAACTGTATAACGATACGATGCTTGATGTTTTCGAATGATTTTCATTGCTTCATACATATTATCTGGTTTCTTTTTTCTTAATTCTGAGAAAATAGTATTCCTGGTGATATCCATATAATTATTAAATATTTCAGCAACTGTATTTTCCACTATTCTCATCCCATCTAATGAACTGACATTCTTATATTGTTCTAATTTAACTTTATCCAATTTTGTATCAAATAACCAATAATATAAATTACTTGATTTTTTATTTTCTTCCATTAATTGTATAAGAGCATCATAACCATTTTTATTTATATCTCTAATACTTTTAAGATTTTCGACATCTAAACATTCTAACATCTTACCAGTTGGATTAAAAACTAAACCTACAATATTAAGTGGTAAATCGCCGTGCCCAACCCTTAATTCAAGCGGTCTATTTTTTGGTGTTTTATGTTTGATATTTGACATACGGACTGTCTGAGTAGGAATCGAAGGACGGAACCGAAAACCATCCTTACTAAAATCTTTATAATTAAGGTAGGCATAACTACGCATATTTTCTAAATCAACTAAATAATCTAAATCGGTTGTGTTTTCACTGGCACTCAATTTTGTCACAATTTTAATTTCTTCCAAGTCATTATATAGAATGGCATCTTTATATTCTAACGATTTATAAAATAAGTTCATTGCCTCTAATTTTAATTTTTGATTTTTCTCATAAATATTGGAATACATATTCATTACTCTATTCATTTTATTCATAATATATTTAATTTTAGTTGCATCGCGTTCCTTCAGCTCACCAGTAATATCCTTATCATATTTTTCTGTATTTTTGTGATAACGGAGGAAATCATCTGAAATAGGAATAAGTATTCTATTGGTGAGGAGAAAGTCAATCATCTTGGTGTTCCCTATAATACGTAATTCTTGTTCCTTTTTATGGTCTTCTAAAAATTCATAATATTCATTAGCAAGATTAGATTTAAATAGTTCAGAACGACTTAAACCTTGTTGGATGATATTTTGGAGAAAAGTAAAATCAATTAATTTTTCTTCTTTAGAAACAACAATATCAATATATTTATATTCAGCTTCTTGGAGTTCAGATTCTTCTAATAATTTAATAATTTCATTCTTTTCTTCCAATAAATAAATTTGCCTAAAAATAAGGGTTTTTAATATGTTATGAAAATGATCATCAGCCATAAAGTAGGTATTGAAATAATCCTCACCAATGCTATTTAGAAGATTAATAGTGTTACCAAAACGGATTGGCTCATTATTAAGGATAATTTTAACACGCTCAATGGTTTTATATTCCTTCAGTTTTATAATATCTTTAACAATCGTATACATTGTTATAATTTTTGCATTATTTTCACTATTGTAAAAATTGCTTATACTAAAAGTACCATCTTTTACATTCTTACTGGTTTCAATTATATTTGTTATATATAAATCTCGATCACCTTTGTAATAAAATGCAATACCAAGATAAATATAAAAAGCACAATATCTCTTAATAACTTCTACTATATATTTAACGTGACTCTTACTTGCTATTAATGTTTCTATTTCCTTCATATTAATTTCATTGATGAATAATCGAATCATTTCAACAATATCGTTCATATACTTTACAAAGTTTTGGTCTTCGGCAAATCTTTTAAAAGCTTTTTTACTTTCAAGAAATGTATGGAGTTTATTTATAACCCCATCAAATAAACTATCAATCATATTTACGTACATGTTATTATAATGATATGGATAAATATATTTTAAACAAAAATATATTTAAAAAAATTTTTTTCTCGATTAGTTTATATGAGTTCGAATTTATACGCAAAATCTGATTTGCATGATGTTCTTACATCTACAGTATCCAATGGTGTAAGTGATTGGCTTACCGTTAATTCTCCCGTTAATATGCGTGGTGGAGCAGATAATAATACTGCTACTTCGGATGTTTTTATGTCCCAAATAAATACTAACGAAGTTAACCAACTTGTTAACATGCTCACTAGTGATGTTAATATGCTTGGTGGTACTGAAATTGTAGATGATACCGTTCGTGTAAATACAGTAAATGCACAGACATTCAGTGTTACATCTGATGGTGTTCCAATGACTGATAACTTTAGTGCAACATCTGCTCTTAATATGACTGGTGGTGCTCGTAAATCCAAGAAAGGGAAACATCACAACACATTAAGTGCCACATCTGAAGGGGTCCCCGAAACTGCAGAATTTAGCGCAACCTCCGCCATGAATATGACTGGTGGTGGCATGGAAGAAGGCACTTGTGGTCGCACTATGACTGGTGGTGGCATTGAAACAGAAACTGAAGCACTTGAAAATGAACTTCGTCGTCTCCTTAAGGGTGGTGCGAAGAAGTCTTCCAAGAAGTCTTCCAAGAAGTCTTCCAAGAAGTCTTCTAAAAAGGGTGGTGGTAAGAAAAAATCTAAGAAAAATTCAAAGAAAACCTCGAAAAAATCTAAAAAGTCGTCTATGAAAGGAGGTGCTAAGAAATCATCTAAGAAGTCTTCCAAGAAGTCTTCCAAGAAGTCCTCCAAGAAGTCTTCCAAGAAGTCCTCCAAGAAGTCCTCCAAGAAGTCCTCCAAAAAGTCCTCTATGAAAGGAGGCGCTAAAAAGTCTTTGAAGAAGTCCTCGAAGAAGTCCTCGAAGAAATCCTTGAAGAAATCCTCTATGAAAGGAGGCGCTAAAAAGTCTTCGAAGAAGTCTTCAAAGAAGTCCTCAAAGAAATCCTCAAAGAAATCCTCAAAGAAATCCTCAAAGAAATCTTCTAAATCTGGTAGCCACAGAGGAGGCAATCCCAGCTTTATGGCATTATTAAAGTTTAAGAAACATATTGCTGAAACATATGGTATTCCCAATGGTGTTCCCCCAATGAAAGTCGCTAGCAAAATTATGCGCAAAATTAAAGAAAGCAACCCTAATATGAGCCCCGAAGAAGCTCTTAAACATGCGATGAAGGAATTTGATAGCAATTCCGCTAAATATAAAAAAGACTTATAAAACTATCTAAAAATTAATAAAAATTATATTATATAATTTTTATTATTATTTTAATATATTAAATTTATCCCCATCATTTAATATTTCTAGTACTTGAGCATTTCTTGCTTTAGTATTAGGAAAATACATATCGAAAGAATGTGACATACCAACGTCTGTCATCCATACTCTGTTATTGCATTGGCTCATAATTCCAGTATTAACTTGTGGAGTATGACCAACGTAAATATTATTTACATTATAAATATCTTTTAATGGTTGTAATAATTCAATACAATTATCTATTTTCAATCCGAACATTCTTGTCCATAATGGGGATGTAGAACCATTAATAAATAAATCATTAAAGATATGAGGATTATCTATTTCATTTAATAATAACAATGACATAATTGCATTGATATCATCTACTTTATATTTATGTGCAATGACAGGGAGAATCCCAGCATGGACAAATAAATTACTCCCAATAATTAATGCAACTTTACGGGTACAAGCAAGAAAATTTGCGATTTCATTCCCTGGGCTGAATATGAATTTACGTGCTTCTTTTCCATCTTTTATAATATTCCCATCGTATGTTTTATAATTAGAAAGATGTACAAGATTTTTGTGTGATACATATGACATATCACCAGTAACGTTCATAAATTCATGATTACCCATCAGACTATAAACTGCCCCACCATGACGTGATGCCATTGTATGTAGTTCAGTCATAAAATATAAGATATTGATATCTTGAGGATTATCATTTTCTGGTGTATATGTATTTGGGTCATCACATCTATCCACTCCATTATTCCTACAACTATCAATTTGATCGCCAACTTGAACAACAATTGTATCCTTACCTGTCCATTTCCATTTTGATCCATCTTTTCGTATTAATTTTGCTATTTTTAAACATTCTATTAATTTATCCATATCACCATGAATATCACCAATCACAATGATTCTTTTGACTGCCGGTAAAATAGATGGTAATTTATCGAAATGTTTACACTTAATATTATATATATCATTAAATCGATTTATAAAGTCATTCATTATAATTATATTATAATAATATAGATTTAAAATTTAGGTAATCCAGGTATTCTCTTTGTAGGCATTGGAGCCTTTACAGGTGCAACTGGGGGTTTAATAGGTACACTAGGTGCCTTTACTTGTGCGGTACTTGTAAATGGTAGTTCTATTTTATTTAATAATGAATTATTTGAACCAGTATGTGGTTTCGGTCCTTTACGTAAAAGAAAGACAATCGCAACAACCGTGAGTAAAACAATACCGGCTATACCAATATACATAACCATATCAAAAAATGAATTTACAAATGAAGTTGTTTTTTCCTCACTAATATTTGTTGCACTATTTGTCATTTTCATTGTAACATCTACACTTATTTTTGACTCTGCTGAGGTATCTTGTTTATTATCTACTTTAGCCATTGCAGTTCGTAAAGTAGTATTTGATATAAAATTTTCGGTTGTACATGTAATAACTGTATCAACTAACATATTAAAATTTACAGTAATCTTAGTATCTTCAGCATCAACACCAAGTAGCTTAGCCATTTGCGAATTTATATTAGTGGATTTACATGTATTATTATTAGTTATTTCATTGTTACTTTTAAATAATGTATCAATCATGTTATCTATTATATTTTCATTTGAAATGCGATTTGTAATAATATTTTTTAATTCTGTATCAACTACATTAGTTATATTAGTATTTGTGCTTGAATAATCAAATAATCCAGTTAATTTATTAATCATATTATTCATTTCTCCTTGTGTTAATTCTGATTGATTATTATTTGCCGAATTCATACTTGCCAATAATGCTTTAAAATCAGTATCTGCTTTTATATTTGTTTTAATTTCATTTTTAATATCATCTTGAATTTTAGAATCTGTAAATATCTGGGTCATTGTTGTATTAAATGAATTTTGTTTGGCTGTACTCACTAAATTAAAATTTGCATCTATAGTTGCGCCTTTAAATTTAGAATTTTCTATGATAAGAACTTGTGAATTTGATCCAACATTAGATGTATTGCTTATATTTGCCTCCATTTTATCATCTACCATTTTTTTAATTGATTTATTAATATTTTTTGCTAAAGTGCTAACGTTACTCTCAATCTCATTACTGAAACGCTGATTTATTTCATTTTTAAGTTTCATTTTATTTGGTTCAGATCCGCAAAATAATCCTTTAAAACTAAATCCCATTTATATTATAAACTAATAGAAAAAATCTATATAATTATATAATGGGAAATATAATTTCACAAAACAGTGCATACTATTTTAATGATGTTACAAATATTAAAAATTTAGATATAAAGAACACTAGATTAGGTGATTTAGTACGAGAGTGGACAAATACATATGATGATGGATTAAAATATGAAAAAATATCACCTAATGCTGACTATGCATATGATAATTTATTAAAAAAAAGAGCTTGTTGTACCAATCAAACAAGTATGAAAGTTAATTTACCCTTACTACAAGAAAATAAATTATTAACTGATTTTCAATTTGGTACAGTTAGTATACAAGTTATAAATGATAAGGATGCTGAATGTACCAGTACTGCAAAAAATCCTCTTGACACAAACCCTACACGAAAAGATGCAAGTGGGAAAAATTACAGGTATAATTATAATAGAGGAACCGAAAATGCACCAAATGGGTGTGTTGCATTGTATGGTGGGGAGCCAGGAGAAAAACCACGTCCTATTATACCTGATGAATTTTGCAGTCATGTTAAAATGGAAAGAAAACTGATGGCAGAAAATAGTACTTTAAATGAACAAAAAGACAAAGTATCTTTTACATCATATGGTAAATATTATAACGATGGACTTCCATCGAGAAATGGATATATTGATTGTAACTGTGCAAATTCGGCTTACTATGATTATCGCATTAAAGGTGTTACGGCAGACAATATTAAAAGTGAATTGCCCGGACATTATTTAGCACAATTATTAGATGATAAATGCAGTATATATTTAACTCAAGCATATACAAATGAAAAAGCACCTGCTATTAATTGTTTTCAGATGCAAAGTGTCCAAGATAATGTAATTCAAGATAGTATAATAAAAGCGAATCAAGACTGTAAAGTAGAACAAATTAATAATGCCACCGATGGGACTGTTAGTCCCAACATTAAAGCTTCACCCAATCAATCAATACCAACTGTTCAAAATTCATATGAAGAAAAACCGATAGAAGAACCTACATATGATGCGGATGAACAACCAGATGAACGAAAAAATGGTCTTCCTGTTAATTATATAATTGGAGTCAGTGTATTTATTGTTGTTATGTTTATTTTTATAAAGTTTTTTATATAAATAATACGTTTATATATTAAAGAAATATATCTTTTCATAATAATGACGGAAAGTTTTGTTTCAAATGACTTTTTATCAAAAGATAATATCGGTGTTCTCTATAAACATGTTACTATGGCGAATAATATGAATAATCTAAATAAACAACAAAAAGATCAAACAATTGGAATAGTTATAGACACTATGAAGAAAGTATTTAAGACTCTCGACTTATCAAAAATAAATAAAACAAATATGATTGGAGTTAAAAAACAATTCAACGAAATTGTTATAAAACAAGCATCTGAAATAGTTAAAAATTCCTTAAATAAACCAGATACAAGTATGAATGATAGAATGGCACAGCGTGATTTCAACTCGGTTGTTCGTCCCATGCCAGTACCAAACGATAGACCAACTGCTATTTCATTTGGTGGTAATCCACATGGACCAGCACCAACCCATGCAAGTGTTGATTTTATGCGTAATGCAACAGCTGATCTTAGTACTCGTTTAAGAGAAATTGAAGATGCACGGCGTGGTGATATGCGACCTAATCAACCACCTGAGGTACCCGATTTTCTTAAGCCAACAAAAGTCGGTAAACCAAGTGATAGTATGCCACCACCTGGTATGGGAATGAATTTTGGCGGTTCAGCACCCAGTGGTGGAAATTTTGGTGGTTCTGGACAACGACCACTACTTGGATTTAATAATGATAGTGATTCTAATTTCAGTTCGAATGTTCCACGTTCTGACCCATCAAAATATAATGAAAGTCTATCAGTAGCAGATAGATTGAAACAAATGGAGGCAGAACGTGGTGCAGTTGTACCCGTTGCCCCTCCTCCAGGTGGAAATGTGAATAATCTTTTTAATCAACCGGCAAATTCAACCGCAATGCCAAATACATCTGCCATGTTT
>JACCDV010191204.1_pt1 | contig 15175 bp, 6 predicted proteins | sample 7446131 | NCBI WGS metagenome assembly JACCDV01 (sample SAMN15323448, study PRJNA562643) | freshwater metagenome | isolation source: river surface water | place: USA:Blue River Watershed | collected 2017-08-17 | reverse complement strand
GAAGGTGTTCCGTTGATATAAATCGCGTTACTGTCGCTTGCTCCCCCTGGTCCACTTGCTCCAATAAGTGTAGAGAATTGACCACTTGAAGAAAGACTTTGCCCGGAACTGACCCAGGATCCAGAAGAATAAAAGTAAATTTCTTGGCCTCCAGTTGTTCCGGTATTTACCCACACATCATTTTCTTGAGAAACTGCTGACGAAGGCTCAACCGCAGAAAAATACCAATTAGCAGCACGATCACCAGTAATTCCAGGTTGACCGTCCCTTCCTGCTTGTCCTCTTAGACCAGTAGGACCAACGTCTCCGATCGGTCCTTTCTCACCCACTGCGTTTGACAAAACCTGGAAAAAATTAAAATTGATCTTATCCAGAATTTCATTCTTATTGTCACCAGGAAAAATATACTTAGTGTTAAAATCAGCCATATTCTATTAAACTAAGGTTCCACATTCACCGGAGCAGGTGGACCAATAAATTTTATAACTGGCTGCGGATGCAAGCCTAATAATTGTTACCTCAACAAAAGATGCAGGGGTTGTAAATATGTCATATGGTGCAATAGTTGAAGGTGGGGGTCCACTGAACCACGAAATTCCATCGAAAGGTTTTGTAGAAGCTGCATAATATCTTAAGGTAACTGACTCATAATTGGCTAAATAACCTATCCAACCAGCACTTCCAGAAACCATAGGGATACCAATAATTCTTTTGTTTGCAGTTGTCCAGTCTGCGTACATAACGTTGCCTTCACCGAATTCATATACGCTTACTCCTCCGGAAGTTCCAGATCCAGGACCGTAATACCAGTTACTATAGGTTGTTCCAGAGATAAGAACCGTATAAGATGCGGTGCTACTTGTTTTGGAAGATGTGTAGTTAGCAGTTCTATTAAATGTTACTTTCCCATCATTTCTTACCGAAAATCTCTCTATACCTACTGAAATAAGTCGGAGAAGAAAATTAGAAGTTGATGAGCTGGCTGATTGTATGAGTAGAGAATCACCGGTTCCGGTATTAATTAGATTTAGTAATGTTCCAACTGGGGATGTTCCAACTATGGTTAGTGGAACTCCTAAAGACATCAAAGTTGAAGACAAGTTGAACTTCTGAGAGGTAAAAGTCATTATTGATGAACCTGAAGAGAAATTCATAGCTCCAGTAGAGGTAGCTGTTAGACTCGATCCGGAAGTTATAGTGATACCCGCGTTTCCAAGTAAGCTTACTGTGGAAGAGGTGGATTGTAAAGTTAAAGAGCCACCCGTTCTTATCTCGAAAGAATCTTGAGGTACAGAGAAAAGCAAATCGTAGTTTGATCCTGATGGGGATAACCATCGAAACTGTGGGTGTCTATTATAATCAGCTGGTGTACCTAACCCGGAAGCATTAGTTTTAGAGAATTCGAGGATCGGATAGTCATTGCTGCCGTTTGTAGAAATCAGAAGTTTAGAATATGTGGGATTTACTGTAGAAGTACTTGGAATTGAATCACTAAGTACTACAGTATTTAAATTTGGAAACGGTGAGCTTATGACGATAGCGTTCTTGTTCCCAGTAGGCCCAGAAATTCCAGAAACCAACTCAAAAACTTCGGATGCTTGCATATTAAAACCGGTATCTACCCAGCCAGTTTCAGTATAAACGAAAATTGAATTGTTGTTAAGTGTCTGAACCCAGTAATCTCCAACTAAAATTGGGTTTGATGTCCCTCCGGTAGGTTCGGAACTTTGTACGAACCACCTAGTTCCTCTAGTTCCTTCTTCACCTGGATCTCCCTTGGGACCAGCTTGTCCGACGGCTCCCTGTAGTCCTTGATCACCTTTGTTACCTTGAGGTCCTCCACCGTTAGCAACTATGGCATCGAAGTTGTTGTTTACCTTTTCGATAATAACCTCTTGGGTATCACCAAGATTTAAGCTTTGAATATTAAGGGTTGGCATTTTATTTCATTGACTTTGTTTATATATTCAACTTAGCCAATGACCTTATATTTTTTGTATCTTAAAGCTAAAGGTTGTAGAGTAATTTTTTCCAGCTTCTAGAGGAATTTCAAAAGTATAAGAAAGTGCTGTTCTGCGGGTAAGATTAAAATTTGGCTCCAGATAATAGGAATATCTGATTCTGTCTGGATTTATTAAATCACCTCTGACTAGTTTTTCAGTTGATGATAGGGGAGTTCCAGTCTTTTTAACGTACAAATCAAATGCAAGTCCCTCATAAATTGGAACTATATTTTGTTCGATGTATGATTTAACATCATCATCGATATTTTCTGGATCCCCCACTCCAAACTCGCTTATCATGTTTTCGACAAAGACCTTGCTAATGCCAGCATTCAATAAAAACCTTCTGAGAACCCGATCTAATCTTATTGATCCGATTATTGTATTTGTTCTTGTATTCTTTTGCCAGAAAACTTCCACGTCAGGATAAATTCCTTCATCAAATACAGGTAAATCCACGCTGGAAAGAACCGTTCCGAGTTGTCCTATTCCGGTGTTAGATGTTTGTTGATTTATGTTCTGTATACTTACCAAAGCCGCTTTAGCTTCCGAGTTTATTTTTTGAATATCTGTTTGTCCAGTCGTTCTAGAAATCTCGAGTGTGATGAAAGTAAATGCATTGATTGTATAAGGGGTTTGCATCATTTTAGATCCGAAGAAGCTCTTCCTTTCCGCCATGCTTCTAGTTCCAGCTACTGCTTGATTTGAATTTGCTGAGGTATACAGATTGTAATACCCGGGATCCCAGGAGGACAAGAAAATAGAAAAGTCTTTTCTTGCAACGGGTGTTTGATTGACCAACGGATAAACTGGTCCCAAAGGTAAATTTGAAGATTTCTCCAAAATATTTTTACCAAGAGAAACCTTACTGTAGTTCAAATTTCTAAGTACCCCAAAATTGGTCTTTTCCGGTGCAAACGTACAATTTCGGTAGCTGAGATCAACCGAACTAAATCCAGAAACAAAATCATTTTTGTCGTTTTTAAACAGCATAATCTTCCTGAATAAAGGTTCGTAAGGTCCGGCATATCTCAGCAAATCAGTGGCATAAGTATTTCCTCCAACTCTGATTTCATAGCCAGTTGGTTCGTTTTGTCCCAAAGTTTGTGGACCTGAATAATCAGCAACTGGGAAAGTACCGTTTGGTCTAAATAGTGATGTCGGGGGTGTTAATGAAATCTGGAAATAGTCAGATCTCATTTCAGTTGTTTGAGTTTCTTCATTCCAGACGTAAGAAGAATACTTCACGTAAGGGCTCTCGTTATTAACGCGACTAGCAATTTGAGAAAGAGATATTCTTCTGATTATAAAATCGAAATATTTTTCCCCACCCTCGATTTGGAAAACCGGATTTCCTTGGTAAGCACTTCTTGGACCGACGGGAACAGTAACAGGTGACGCAAAGGCAAAAGGAATTGTAAAGGTGTAGTTTGATCCAACAGGACCAAAAGATGCTAAATTTTGAGATCTCCCTATAGGCCAAGGGTAAGTTGAAGCGATAGCTGGGACCGAGAAACTACCTTTTCCAGTAGGTGATAAAGATGCAGTTCCACCAACAGGATAGATCAAATTAATTTCTTCCCTCAAATCGGTGTCATACAAGTCATTTGGAATAGTATAGATAAATCCAGGATTTGTAGTAGGGGTTACAGAACTTTGGGATGTGATTGAGAGATCTAGTGCAGAACTTAATTTTATGTCATCGATTGAATAAAGTATAGAACCAGAGGTTGCACCCGTTGCTGAAACTAGAGCATCTTTCTTTTTATCGCTAAGACTGTAAAGTAACAAATAATCGAGAGATGGATTACCTCCGGTTCCCCCGGTATATCCTAGCGGAAGTGCTCTATAGTCCTTTATAACAACCGAGCAAACGAACAAAATAGATTTTTGCTGGGTGTTTTCAATAATCTCGTAGGATACAGGAGACTGTATGGTGTTATCTGTTTCTGGAACTACCCTCAATATAGAAGCAAAGACATAATCCTCAAAACCTCTGAAATTTGGAACATACTTTTCCAGATCATTTTGCGGATTTTGTAAATTACTTCTTCTTTTTAGAGATATTTTAACACCCCTAAATAGAGTATCATAGAATCCAGTCGATTGGTTATAAAGAAATGGAGTGAATAATTCCTTTACTGTGTTCGTTGTAGTAGAATATGGTGAAGGATAATCCGTTGGATCTACCGTGAAGAAGGACGAAAAATATAAACTATCGTTTGGATTAGCACTTCTTATTTTATCCAAATCAACTTTGCTTGGAAGATAACTATTTTGATTTCCAATTTGATCAATCGGGAATTCTTGCGGAACTCCTTCCAATAAGCACCATTCATGGGTTAAATATCTTGGATCTGGATTTTCTTTCTGAAAACTAGGCGAAAAGTTGGTTGGGCTAAAAGCAGGGGAAACGTTCAAACGGTAAGAATTACCTCTGGCATCGCTACCGCCTAAATAGCCCCATTTGTTTATGAAAGGAACGATCCTTGACCTACTTGCTCTTGGCTTGGTGAAGTTCTCCTCCAGATATTGGTATTCGGTATCAAGCTTTCCATAATTAAAAATGTACTCCTTCGTGTTTGATTGCGAAAGAGCAGCGGAGGAATTTATAGCTTGTATGCCATAGAATCCATCAAACGAATCCAAATTTTGCTCTGCAGGTATGTCCAATGGATTGTAAGTTGCACCTGACGTGGTCCAAGGTATTTGCGTAAAAATAGCGGGAACTACAATAGATTCAACCCCAGTAGAGGAAAATGAAGCATCCTCAAAGAAATCGACAGAAGTTCCAATGAATGCACCCCCCGCGGAAATTAAAGTCTCACCTACGGTACCTTTATTAATAAGTACTTGTCCATTTCTTACAAAATATTTTACACCATTCTTAATTTGTCCAGACTGATTGGGTATAAGCTGGAAATATCTATGAAACTCTGCGGTTGGAGTAATACCGTAATTGGATGACCAGAAATCGAAATCAAATTCTTTGACGTCAAAGAAAGAAAATACACCGGTGTTCACCGATGGCATTTCAAATACATTGAAGTTGTTATTTGAACCAAGAGTGATTATTGCTTGGTCATTTTCGAGGTTTGCAACTAAAAATTCTTGATATCCATTGAAAGCTATTACATTACCACTAGAATCTCTGGTTGGTTCGTCAACGTACCTTGTAATTGAGGAGATCATAGAAACTCCACCAGTAATTCCTCTTCCAGACTGAACTTCTATCCAATATCCTTCCCTGATCTTATCGTCATCTTGAATATTGAAAGCAACTCGGGATAATGGATAATCTGTACCTCCCTCGAATTCAATTGCTCCGGTAATTTGGGAAGCATCTATTCCATTTATTTTTATATAATCAGAGCTGGAAAATGTGTTGTATGGTTCCCAATCTGTTGTATCAAGGGAAGGTGCCGTGTTTTGAACACCCATCGATGTGGCAGGGATGCTGTTTAAAGCCGTATAATAAACGTTATTATAGAAAACTATATCATCTATAGCATAGCCGGAGTTTGTGTCCCAGACGCCTCTATAATAAGCTGAAAATGATTCATAGTCATCGAAGATAGCTATCTTAAATTCAGAATTAAGTTTGGAACCACTAGCTTTTGTTCGAATCACCGAGGTTGCAGAAGAAACAGCAGAATCCCAAACTACATCACTTATAGAAGACACACATTCTGTAAAAGCTTCTGCAATTTGATAGGTTTCACCCTGAATTCCGTTGAAAAAGTGTTGGTTCCCGATATTATAGGAAGAACCTGCTTTCCATCCAACTATAGTTCCACCAAATTCCCCAGTTTTAATTAGATCATAATTACCAGCAGATTCTGATAGTGTTCCGTTCGGCCAAAAAACCTTAAAAACTATCTCATTCTCAAAATCTAAGGTTTTGAGAAATTCAACTCCAGCATTTGCATGACCGTTTTTCCCTGGAAGGATTCCGCCAAAAGATCCTAATTTCTCACCAACTCCAGTGAATTTATTGAGATCAACAGACCTATTAGAAATAACTATAGATCCATTTTGATATTGTGAATTTGCGGTTGTTCCAAAAGTTTGTCCATCATAAGGTCCATATTGAGAAAACAAAGGTGCATTATCAATCCACGTTCCAGTATTAGAATTATAGTTTTCAAACCTTTTCAGCGAATAAAAATTATCGTTCTTGTCAGTGATGTAAAAAAGCTTCTGTGGGTTTAAAACATTAGTATCGTACGATCCCGGTACAAAACCAGTTGCTCCCTGGTAGTAAAGTCTAACTCCACCAGTGCTACTTTGATAAGCAGAAGTATTGCTATTATAAAAACCAATATTATTCCTCGAAGGTTTGGGTAGGTTTAAATTATCTTCGGAGTTTCTAAAATTAAAGAAATAATCTCCATTGAGTAAGAAATTACCTAAATCGTTCTTCGAGACATAAAAACCAAAATATCTGTTGATAGTATAGAGATCAGAATCCGAATCGTTAAATAAAAATTCAAGATTCAATAAATTTGGACAAATAACATTGTTCCTTTTAAAACCATCAGTTACATAATTTTCAAAATCGGATTGAATGGAAGCTTCCGGACTTATTAGGTAATTGTATAATAGTTCTCCTTTACTTGTAAAAACACCGTCCTTCACACTTGCACCGTTGAAATATGTGTAGGTATTTAATTGGAACGAAAAGTCTATCGGGGATTGCTTATATCCCTTGTCATTCACAATCGATCTAATGTACTTTCCGATATTAGTGTCTTCTCTTAGATCGAAGGTAGCTACCACGCTGGCGTTAGGAAGTATTTTAGAATTGAAAAAAGATTCTACATCATTTACTTCGTCCTCATATTTTAACTCGTTGAACTCTGCAACCTTTCCTGTTCCGGTTACTATTTGGTAAGTATCAAATAAAGGGACCCCAGTGAAGATCTCATTTTCTCCATAAACCATTTCGGCTCCAGTATTATCAGTTCCGTAAGAAATAGTGAATGGTGTTGACGAGTTTGGATCTTGTATTACCTTATATTGTATACCGTCCTGAATTGTAGTAACGTTTGTAGTGTAAGGATATGAAAGAGGATTAGGGACTTTGAAAATAACAAAGAACTCCGGGAGCTCATCTCTTAACCACAGAGGTTGAAGGTAGCTAAAATTTTCATTGTAATTTTTGTCAACCAAAGTCGATGCTCCAGAACCATAGAAAAAATCATATTGGGATTGAAAATTTTCAACAGATTTGTTGGATCCGTCTGTGAATTGACCGACCTCAAAAATAATTTCATTAGAAACCTGCCCTTTCTCGAAAAAATTATAAAGATCGTTAGCATATGTTTGGTTGCCAGTAACCTGAAACTTTTTGAATTTTTCAGAACTTAGAGTTGGATTAGCATTGAACGAATTCAACCAAACACCACCAGAGGAATCCACAGTAACTTTGACGTTTCCGGTTAACTTTGGATTTACCCTTGTTAATCCAAACGATGAATTGTAATCAAATAATTTCGGTGCAGCCATTTACTATATCTTTATGATCTTTCTTATCTATTTACCTTATCCTAAATTGGTAGTTGAGGAAGAGAAATTAGGTGAAGAAAGAGTATCGTTTTTAAATTTACCAGTTACCTGGACATCAAAAGAGAACGGACTTTGGTTTCTGACCTGTATATCAACACCGATTTTCTTTGTGTAAGTTACGTTTGTTGGGTTACCATTTGCTCTAAATCCTCCGATGTACCCGAGCTTATCTACTGCTCTAAATTGGAATATTAGGGGAACACTTATAGCATTTGCAGTTCCAGTTTGTACATATTTGGAAGCCAACTGAGTAGATCCTTCAACTTGTATAGACGAAGCAGTTGGAGGTCCTAGAAATAAATAAGATCCGCAAGTGTAACGACCAACTAAATATTCGTCATTGTCTATGAAGCCAAGTTTGTTTGGATACATTGAATCCTCTCTGGATGCGGTTGCTCCCTGAACAAAATCATCCTGTGCTGGTTGATAACCAAGTTGTGTTAAATAACCTTGGACTGTTGTATCCAAGTAAAAATAGTCGGAATGTCTGAAGTAAGGATAAACAACCACACCTCCCGAATAATCAGGCTTTACTAAATTAGTAAAGCTTAAACCTGTTGTTAAAGCCGGGTGGTTTTTATGAACACAAAACTCGCTCAAAGTTCCATTTCCTTCTCCAGAATAGCTACCAGTAGTACCGGTTATACCTCCATTCCAAACGTTTGCATTTGTTCCGGAAGCAGTTGGTACACCAACAACCGAAGGGTCGTAAGGCAATAATTGACTTCCGTTTCGTGGTAATCCTGAGGAATCTCCTGTGTAAACGTAGGAGGAAGAGAATGCGCTAGGAGTAATATACAAATCACTATCGAATCCAACTGACTTCCATCTAGGATAAACAAATTGGCTATTTGAGTTACCCGAAGCATAAGGTGGTGCTTGCCTATATTGTGTAAGGGATTCGTTGTTAGCACCCCCTGTTGATCCAACCGGAATGATATCTGCTGTTGTAAGAGAAGTTATTGAGATAGGGGTTTCACCGTACCTCAAATTAGTGGAATAACCATTAGGCAAGGAATACGTTGTGCTGCTACCTGCAATAGTGTCTAAACCTCCCGGCATAATTGATGCAAGCTCCAATAAGCCAGCAGAAGTGTTTGTTATTCTTATTTCGTATACTGTTGCTGCTATTTTTCCAGCATCTGTTGTAGTTGCATTAGTGAATATCTGGTTGTAATATCCGCCCTGTAGACTTATGGTTGCACCGTTCGTAACAATCTGAGAGTTTCCAATACTATCTACAATTACAACTTCCAATGTACCAGTAGCTCTTTCGACTACAGCACGCAATGAATTTAATTGATCCTGAAGTTCAGTAATTTTTTGGAAAAGATCCAATGGAGCTCCAGAGGAATCATAAAATCCGCTAAGTATTGAAACAGTATCCAAGAAGAAAGTCTTTGATCCAACAGTAACTTGCTTTGTAAGAAGCCCATCAATTCCCTTTGAAGCTAGATCTTGCTGAATTGCAAGAACTGCTTCATCTCTAAGATTAGAGCTCACACTCTCTGTTGTGCTTTGTGTTGAAGCATCTGCAGGGAAGGAAACTATGATTGATTGAGAAAAGTCAGAAGTGACCGGGTTGTCTGGCCATCCTGCTTCAGAAACAGACTTAATTCGAATCTCAACCCTTTCCCCCTTTGTGATCGGAATGTCAAGCTGGTTGATGTTGTTTGCATCAGCATTGTCTGTGTCCTCTGGAGCCCAAACATAAGTTCCTGTATTCGGATCATAAACTTTTTTCCTGATCTCGGTTTTAATCTCGTTCCAGTTGGAGAATGCTCCTGTTTTTTGCTGACCGTTATTATCCAAGAAATTGATTTGTTGGATAGCAGGCGCAGCACCAGACTCCGAAAGATATCTATATTGAACTATGAATTGAATTACATTCTGAGGACCAGTAACCTGACTTTGTTTTGCTGGTGGAATTGCCCAGAAACCTCTAACCCTATATTTAGGTTCAACTTTTAACTGCGGATTGTTCTCTGACAAGGTAGTTATCTCAGAAACAACCGATGCTAATAGTTGTTGTTTTTGAGTTCTTTGCTGGGTCAAAGAATTAAGATTTGCCTGCAAAGCGTTAGTGTTTTGGTTTCCCGCTGTAAGATTTGCCGCGGTAACCGAAGCAATCGTGTTGTTCCCGTTACCAGCCAATACGCTTGGATTAGATACGGAGTTTATATCAGTTCTAGTTTTGGTAATTGAACTGTCAAGTTGTTGTATTTCAGATTGCAAAGTAGACTTAAGAGCAACTTTTTCGCTCAGTGTTTGTGCATCAGTACCCTGAGTCAATTGAGTGTTTATCTGTACAACCCTGAAATTAGTTTCTGCTAAGGTAGGTGCATCTGGTACTAACCCGCTAATTGCGTTAATCTTTTTCTCCTTCGCCATACCTAGGAAGATTTGCCCTAGATCAGCAACGGATGTCAGATAAAACTGCTCTAAAGTTTGTACTCCAGAATTAGTATTGATCCTCAGTTCATTGCTGAAGAAAATAATTCCGGTAGACCATGTTGATCCCACGATGTTGTAATTGTCATCAATCTGCTTGAAGAAAATTCCTTGTCTCTCGTCAAATCCAACATTTACCTGTATGATTTTGGCACTAAGCTGTGCTGAACTCAGTGTGAGAGTATTATCGCCAATTTCAACCGGCTGATATCCTGAGGTTCGTTTTAATTGGACTGAGGTATCCTCAATATTAACCGCTGTGATTTCGTATCTACTACCATCACGAGTAAGCAAAGTGTTTCCGACAGCAAGTGTCCTACCATTCTGAACATTTGATGTTGTATCAGTATAGTTTACTGAGGTTAGTTTGTAATTTCTTCTGGTCTCCTGAATTTGATTGCCGTTAGAATCTGTTATAGTAACCAAGTCATCAAAAAAAGAAACTACTCCAAAGCTTCCTTTGTTTCTAATAGTTCTCAAAGGAAGATCTATGTTATCCTCATCGACAAAGTAATCGATACCAGCATTAACTAGTTCATTGATATAAGCTTGTTCACCCAGATCGTTTCTACCCTTTAAAGTTTGGTCGAAAAATGCTTTTTTCTCGTCAGTGTTTGTATTTGCTATAATTCTTTTAACCCTAATCCTATCTGCTTCATCAGGAACCTGACCAGTTACATCAAGAGTGATGTACAAGAGAGGACTAAGGAAGCTCTCAAAAAACCAGTTATCTCTAGTAGAAAAAGTGCTTGGAACTTGCAAATTTTGAAGAGGGGCAGGATCTTTTATTGGTTCCGCTCTGTAAATCTGGCTATAAGTACCGTCTGGATTTCTTACTGTAGCGAAATTATCTCCCAATCCTGCCAAAGATTGAATGTTGGAATCTAATCTTTCGATTTGGCTTCTCAAATATCCATAAGCAGGGATTGACGCCAAAGAGGGAAGTCCATTTTCATCGAGAAGTTCAATCTGAACATTCTCGTTGGTTGATGTGGCAACCTCATTTAGACCGTTTATAATTTCCAAAGCATTTTTTTGGAGCCTCAGAAACTGAGCTACCAATGAACTTATAGAATTTTGTGTTGAAGCCATTTTATTCTTTTATTGAAATTTTAAACATTGTTTGTCAAGCTTTTACCGATTATGTCTACTTGAAAAATTAAATTCTCATCATCTACACACACGATTTCAAGTATAGGCATATAATCGTATGAAGAAATATCGGAATCTACCAGTGAAATAATCAATCTAGAGTAAGCTACTCCGCTAGGGTTGATTAAAGGATATTTACCAACAGCGTTAGTAAGGAAAGTTATATTAAAATCTCCTGGGAATATTTGATCACCAAATCCGAATTTGAAACTTTGTCCTTTTTTCCAATTAACTGCTGAGTCATCAATTCGAATTACCAAATCCGAGTTTAAAGATATAGGTGTACCGTTGTTTACGTGCTTCACATAATTTCCGAAGCTTCTAAGTGGAACAACATTCGGTGACGAATTTTGAAGTGTTACGACCCCTAGGTTATTTCCAATGTTGTAATCTTGGTTACTATTTGAAATTATCAACTGATTAGGTATCGATCTATCAACCAATACACCGGATCCCTGCTGAATAAGATCTAAGTTGTAAGAAACCTCTACCGAAGTCTCGTTATTAATCAAAGCTCTAATTAATTCATAGTTCTGATTTATCAATCCCATAACAGATTGTGTGTTGTTAAACAGAGCCTGATTTGCAGCTATAGTTTGTTCAAGGGAATTGATTCTTCTATCCAAGGTGAGAGATGTATCGGAAGTCAAAAGGAGATTCTCCATCTGACTTACTCTCTGTTCCAAAGAAATGAAACCAGAAGCATTATTGTTAAGTGTGCTAGAAGCATCCTGAAGGACGTTCACAGCATCCATAAACATTGTTAAAGAGAAAGGAGAATAATCATTTATAGCTTGTTCCACTCCAGTTTGATCTACATCAACGTCAAATTTGATGTTAATCTTTAAACCATAGGAGTTTCCATTTAATTTGGTAACAATGTTTGGTTTGTATTTTTTGAATCTTGGAATGCTGTAAATTCCACTTCCGGAAGTTTGTACATCATCAAGGAAAAGAACACCATATAGGTTGGTAGCCGAATCTTCAGGATTAGCCGGATCGTATACGTCGTAATAAATTAGTACGCAGTTAAAATCAAAATCCTGAGAAAGTGAGGTTGAGTTGAACTCCTCTAATGTTGAGATTGATGCGTCGTCAACGATCTGTTTGTAAGAATCCGGATCGAAGTCAATACCGATTGAGTCTAATCTTGTTCTAACGTATTTTTGGAACCCAACACCAGCAGTTGCTCCAGAAACCGACTTGGAAAGAATTTGAGCAGTTGGATCAGTGAAAGAAGAGTCAGTGAAATATGTGTTTGCTGTATCTCTTGGTGTATACCAATTCCCACTTCCAGTTGCACCATTTGCAGTATCCTCATAAGTTACGTTAGGAAGACCAAGAACATCGTCGTCGAAGATAGCAAGATTTGTCAAACCGCTAGGATTGAGTTCGTCGTAAGATCTTCCAGTCAGATATTCTCTATCCAAAGGATCGGCAGGATTATTGGTCCATTGGAAATCCGGGAAATAATTCTCGTCTACAACATTTTTAAAAAGAACAGTCGGTGTATTTCCGTCTTTAGTAGGAACGTAAACATAAACCTCAGAGTAAGTATTATTGTTGTTTTTTACTGAGTTTACTATATCTAGGTTTCCTACGTATTGAACTACTCTTTTATATCCTGTTGCACCAGTTAGTCCAAACGATCCAGTGCCTCCAGTTGGATCACCTTCAACATATCTTTTTTGGGTTACTGGTAAACCATTTACTGTTAAGACCGTGTTTTGATCTAGAGTTGCAACAACCTGACTCGAAGAAGCTGGTTGATAACGAATCCCACCAAGTTCTTTAAGCCATTTGAAGAAAACCCTTTCTGACACATTTTGTTTCAGATTTGAGTTATAAACATCGGAACTTAAAATAGTTGTTTCTAGATTTAAACAGTAGCTCTGGAAACTTTGAGAAAAATCAATGTTTGCGTTTCCTGTAATAATATTTCCGGCTCCAGTAGCTAAATCTAGAAATGCACTGTCTGGAGCATTCAATTTCAAGCTGTTCCCCAGGGGATCGCCAGAGTTGATATCGGGTATATTCAGTAAGGCAAACTTCGAAAACTTAAATTTGTTTATCGAATTATTGAACGTAAAAGACAAATCCTCAGCAGCAGAAGAAAAAGCGTAGAATGTTCCACCCTGTACTTGAAGAGGTCTTATAAATGGGGTTTTTGCCATTTATTATAATTTTTTTATTAGGACCAAGACATATTAGTAGCTGACAAAACCACCCAAGATCCTTCTTCCGAACCAGTCCCTTGACCTACTCTAGGTTCCCATTGAAGTTGTATAGATGCTTGGTATGGTCTGTTAGCATCAACAGTAATACCTGTGGAAGGGAATTGTCCGTAACCAGATACTGTGTTAAATCCAGTGTAGTTTGATCCTTGAACTCCCGTCATGATAGTTCCAGCAGAAGTTTCAGTGTTGACTATAGTAACTCTTAAACCAGCAGGAATATTTGAGGCTGAAGCTCCCGTACCACCTACACTCATGTAGAAACCAGTTGAACATTGAGCATAAATAACATCCTCCAGACCAGTAATAAAATAAGGATTGCTTATAGAGGTTGCACGACCGCCACCACCACCGGTGGCAGAATCTGGGAAGGCAGTACCTGCTGTTGCTCCACTTGCTCCAACAGAATTTTGAGATGCAAAGTTTCCTAAAGGACCTAAGGTTAACCTCGAATTCAGTGTTGTTGCACCACTAAGTGTAGTAGCCCCCGAAAAAGTTGAGGTTCCTGACTGCGTCAAAGTTGATCCAGATCCAAATGTAATCGCCCCACTTGCAGTAAGTGATGTAGTGGAAAGACTAGCAAAAGAACCAGCCCCTGAAGAATTGATCTGTGCCAAAGCAGTACCACCACTCGGAACGATTATAGAATCAAATTTACCTGTTTTTGCTGAGACCCTGCCTGTGGATGCACCTGTTAGGTCCATAATACCATTTACTGTATCTAGACCAAATACGGTATCGAAATTGTTTATCCAATTTTGTAAAAGCAAAAAATTGGAATTAATGGTAGTTCTTGATCCTGAAATTGAATCAGATCCAAGAATGGAAGTTGTATTTACTGTTGACATCGTTTAATTTTTTTTTCTTCCTTGTATAATTTGAAATATATATCACATCATTTCCAAACACCAAAACATGCTGAAAGATAAACTTCAGATATTTCACGGGATTTTTCAACAATTAATTTTCTGTATAGATATATCTTTAAATCGAAAGAACGATCTCTCGGTTTTAAAAATTCATGTTTGTCAAACTAAATAAAAATATAAATGACCGAAAAAAGCAAGTTCTCAATCCCGTTGTCGGACGAACAAAAAATTGCCAAAGCTAAAATTTTAGAGCATCCATTCAACTTTGTGACAGGAAAAGCTGGAAGTGGTAAAACTTTGCTTGCAGTACAAATAGCCCTGGATAGACTTCTTAAGAAGCAATGTGAAAAAATAGTAATTACAAGACCGACCGTTTCTAATGAGGACAATGGATTCTTACCCGGATCACTGGAGGAAAAAATGGAGCCATGGTTAGTTCCGATTAGGTCAAATATGAGAAAAGTTTATCCGAGGATAGACCACTTAGAAAGACTCGAAAAAGATGAAGCAATCGAATTAGTCTCCCTGACGCACTTTAGAGGAAGAACGTTTGAAAACGCTGTAGTGATAGTTGACGAGTTTCAGAATCTAACTAAACAACAACTTGGGATGGTTCTAGGAAGACTCGGAAAAGATTCTATTATGATATTGTGTGGGGATGGTCAACAAATCGACCTAAAATTCAACAACGACTCCGCAATTCACGAGGTTCCGAAACTAAAGGAATCTAAATACGTTTACACCGTGAGTTTGAGAGATAACCACAGACACGAATCCATCGACGAAGTACTTAGACTTCTTTATTCCTATAATTAAATTTTTAATTTATCGGATTAAATGTTGCATCCGGGTTGTCGGTAATTATCAAGGCAGATCCAAAGGGAACCATGTTTTCAAG
>JACCDV010638417.1_pt1 | contig 15178 bp, 11 predicted proteins | sample 7446131 | NCBI WGS metagenome assembly JACCDV01 (sample SAMN15323448, study PRJNA562643) | freshwater metagenome | isolation source: river surface water | place: USA:Blue River Watershed | collected 2017-08-17 | reverse complement strand
TCCACCTCTGCGGCTTCAATGCCGGCGCGCGCAATGGCGTGTTTGACGACGTGACCACCCAAGGTTGCACCGTGGGTCATGTTGAAAGAGCCCTTCCAGCTTTTGGCAAGTGGTGTGCGGGCGGTAGAGACGATGACAGCGTTGGTCATAGAGGTTCCTTAAATCTGTTTCAGTTGAAGGTTTTGCCTTCGGCGGCGAGCTTGGCGAGCAAAGGCGCAGGCTTCCAAAACTCAGCGTCATCGTGCGGGTTGGTGGCAAAACGTTGCATGGCTTGCACCACGTTGAAGAGGCCCAACTCATCGGCGTAATTCATGGGGCCGCCACGGAAGATGGGGAAGCCGTAGCCGCTGATGTAGACCATGTCGATGTCACTGGCTTTGCTGGCAATGCCCTCTTCCAAGATGTGGGCAGCTTCATTCACCAATGCAAAGTTCAGGCGTTGCACGATTTCTTCATCGCTGATCTTGCGGGGTTTGATGCCGAGCTCTTCACGGTGTTTGGCAATCATGGCCTCCACCTCTTTGTTAGGGATCGCATCGCGTTTACCCGGTTTGTAGTCGTACCAGCCCGCACCAGTTTTTTGGCCAAAGCGTCCTTGCTCGCACAACAGGTCTGCAGTTTTGCTGTAACGACGCGTGGGATTTTCTGCGTATTGGCGTTTGCGAATGGCCCACCCAATGTCGTTGCCCGCCAAGTCGCCCATGCGAAATGGGCCCATGGCCCAGCCAAATTTCTCAATCGCGCGGTCCACCTGCGCGGGCGTACACCCCTCGTCCAGCAAGAAGCCGGCTTGGCGACCGTACTGATCAATCATACGGTTGCCAATGAAGCCATCGCACACGCCAGAGAGCACTGCGATTTTCTTGATTTTCTTGGCCACATCCATGGCCGTGGCCAGCACGTCTTTGGCGGTGTCTTTGCCACGCACCACTTCGAGCAGTTTCATCACGTTGGCGGGGCTGAAGAAGTGCAAGCCCACCACGTCTTGCGGACGCTTGGTGAAGTTGGCGATTTTGTTCAGGTCCAAGGTTGAGGTGTTGGACGCCAAAATCGCGCCTGGTTTCATCACCGCATCGAGTTGTTTGAACACCGCTTCTTTGACGCCCATGTCTTCAAACACAGCCTCAATGACGAGGTCGGCATCTTTGATGTCGTCATAGCTCAGCGTGGTGCTCAGCAGCGCCATGCGCTGGGCGGCTTTGTCTTCTTTGAGCTTGCCTTTTTTAACGCGGTCTTCGTAATTCTTTTTGATCGTGGCCACGCCACGGTCCAAGGCTTCTTGCTTGGTTTCAATCATCTTGACTGGAATACCCGCATTCAAGAAGTTCATGGCAATGCCGCCGCCCATGGTGCCCGCACCAATGATGGCCACCAGCTTGATGTCGCGCACGGGTGTGTCGCTGGGCACATCGGCAATCTTGCTAGCCGCGCGTTGTGCGCCAAACAAATGACGCAAGGCACGACTCTCTGGGGTCCACATGAGGTTGATGAACTGCTCGCGCTCGAACATCATGCCCTCGTCAAACTTTTTCTTGGTGGCCATTTCCACGGCATCCACTGCCTTGGGCGGCGCAGGATAGTTCTTGGCCATGCCTTTGACCATATTGCGTGCGAACTGAAAGTACGCATCGCCTTGCGGGTGTTTGCATGGCAAGTCGCGCACCTTGGGCAGCGGGCGTACATCGGCTACTTCGCGTGCATAAGCAATGGCCTCATCCATCAAGCTTTTCGCCGACATGGCCATTTGGTCAAACAGCTTTTGGCCGGGCAGCATGCTGAGCATGTCGCTCTTGATGGCTTCGCCACTCACGATGAGGTTCAGTGCAGGCTCAACGCCCAAAGCACGCGGTAAGCGTTGCGTGCCACCTGCGCCAGGAATGAGGCCCAACTTCACCTCGGGCATGCTGATGCTGGTGTCTGGTGCACAAATTCGATAGTGGCAACCCAGTGCGAGTTCCAAGCCACCGCCCATCGCCACGCTATGCATGGCAGCCACCACAGGCTTGCTGCAGTTTTCTACGCAAGAGATCACGCTCAACAAGTTTGGTTCTTGGAAGGCCTTGGGCGAGCCAAATTCGCGCACATCCGCGCCGCCTGAGAAAGCTTTGCCGTGCCCTGTGATGACCACAGCTTTGACGGCGGCATCGGCTTGCGCTTGCGCAATGCCTGCCACAACGGCGCGGCGTGTCTCGAGCCCCATGCCATTGACGGGCGGGTTATTCAAAGTGATCACAGCCACATCGCCGTGTACTTGGTAGTCTGCACTCATTGCATTTCCTTCATTAAACAAATAGGTGGGGTTAAACGGTGGGCAGCTTGTAGTCTTTGAGCTGTTCTCTTAATTTGGTTTTGAGCATCTTGCCTGTCGCTCCGATAGGGATGGCATCGACAAACACCACGTCATCTGGAATTTGCCATTTGGCTGTTTTGCCCTCATAGAAAGCTAACAATTCTTCGCGGCTCACTTGGGCATCTGGCTTTTTCACCACCGCCACAATGGGGCGCTCATCCCATTTGGGGTGAGCAACACCAATGCACGCGGCCATGGCCACAGCAGGGTGCGCCACGGCGATGTTTTCAATGTCGATGGAGCTGATCCACTCGCCGCCCGACTTGATGACGTCTTTGCTGCGGTCGGTGATTTGCATGAAGCCATCGGCGTCGATGGTGGCCACGTCGCCGGTGGGAAACCAGTCGTGGCCGTCTTTGTCTTTGACCAGCGGGTTGCCCTCGCCTTTGTAGTAATTGGCCACCACCCATGGGCCGCGCACCAGCAAGTCACCATAGGCTTTGCCGTCGTGTGGCTGTTCGTCACCCGCATCGTTGACAATTTTCATGTCAACGCCGTAAATGGCGCGGCCTTGCTTCATCAGCAATTTCATTTGCTCTTCTTTGGGCAGCTTGAGGTGCTTGTTCTTCAAAGTGCATAAGGTGCCCAAGGGGCTGAGCTCAGTCATACCCCAAGCGTGCAGCACCTCCACATTGAAATCTTCACGGAACGCGTCAATCATGGCGGGTGGGCACGCAGAGCCGCCAATGACAGTGCGTTTCAAGGTGCAGAACTTCAAGCCATTGGGTTTCATATAGCCGAGCAACATTTGCCACACAGTAGGCACACCTGCCGCATAGGTGACGCCCTCGTTCTCGATCATCTCGTACACCGACTTGCCATCCATGCCAGGGCCCGGAAATACCAGCTTGGCACCCGTGAGCGCTGCGCTGTACGGAATGCCCCAAGCGTTGACGTGAAACATGGGCACCACGGGAAGGATGGCATCGCGTGCGGAAATGCACATCACATCTGGTAGCGCTGCGGCATAAGCGTGCAAGGTGGTTGAACGGTGGCTGTACAGCGCAGCTTTGGGGTTGCCGGTGGTGCCACTGGTGTAGCACATACTCGATGCGGTGTTTTCGTCAAACACGGGCCACTGGTAGCTGGTGCTTTGGCTGCTCATCCACGCTTCATAGCTGATGAGCTTGGGAATCCCGCTGTCGGCTGGCAATTTGTCTGCATCACACATGGCCACCCATTGTTTGACGGATGCGCACTTGCTGTGCACCGCTTGGATGATGGGCAGAAACGTCATGTCAAAACACAGCACTTGGTCTTCGGCGTGGTTGATGATCCATGCAATTTGCTCTGGATGCAGACGCGGGTTGATGGTGTGCAGCACACGGCCTGAGCCGCTAACGCCAAAGTAAAGCTCGAGGTGACGGTAGCCATTCCATGCCAAAGTGGCCACGCGGTCGCTGAAACCCAGCTTCATGCTATCCAATGCATGGGCCACTTGGCGTGAACGACGTGCAACATCGGACCAGGTGTAACGATGGATATCGCCCTCCACACGGCGCGACACCACCTCGCCATCACCATGGTGTTTGTCTGCAAATTCAATCAGGTTTGAAATGAGCAGCGGTTGGTTTTGCATCAAGCCAAGCATGAGGGTCTCCTGGAGCTTTTCGCACGGTCGTGCTTTTTTATCTATTGTGCCAAGACTTTTTGGCTTTTGTTGAAAGCCCACAAAAAACCAGCCTATGGATAACCCGACACAATGCAAGACATGTTTCATACCCCCACCCTACCAATCGCAGACGTGCCATGGCTGCACAGCACGCAAGCAGGCTTGGCGTCGCTGGGTGAAACATTTGCAACACCCACACCGCCTACGCCTTTGCCTGCGGCCCATTGGGTGGGCTGTAACGACCCACTGCGCACAGCGCTTGGTCTACCCACAGGTCTTTGGCAGCAACAAGAAGCCCTAGAGCTGTTCACCGGTAACCGTGCCATGGTCACCCCCCCCACGTACGCCAGTGTGTACAGCGGGCACCAGTTTGGCCATTGGGCAGGGCAACTGGGAGATGGGCGTGCCTTGAACCTCGGAGCCATTCAGACGCCCATGGGTTTGCAAGAGTTACAGCTCAAAGGTGCTGGGGCGACACCCTACTCACGCCGAGGCGACGGTCGCGCTGTGTTGCGGTCGAGCATTCGTGAGTTTTTAGCCAGTGAGGCCATGCATGGTTTGGGCATTCCCACCACACGGGCCTTGTGCGTCACGGGTTCGCCAGCCCACGTGCGGCGTGAAGAAATAGAAACCGCCGCCGTGGTCACCCGTGTGGCGCCCAGTTTCGTGCGCTTTGGACACTTTGAGCATTTCGCATCCAACGGTCAAGTCGAAGAACTGCGCGTCTTGGCTGACCACGTGGTCACAAGTCATTTCCCCGAGTTGCAGAACATCCAGGGCACACAACGCTATGTCACCTTGCTGCGCGAGGTGACCCGACGCACGGCTCAACTGATGGCCCAATGGCAAGCCATCGGCTTTTGCCATGGCGTGATGAACACCGACAACATGAGCATTTTGGGCCTCACGCTGGACTACGGTCCGTTTCAGTTTCTAGACGGCTTTGATGCGAATCACATTTGCAATCACTCTGACACCTCGGGTCGCTATGCCTATGCCCGTCAACCACAAATTGCCTACTGGAACTTGTTCTGTCTTGGCCAAGCTTTGATGCCGTTGATTGACACGCAAGCCTCGGCCTTGGCTGCTTTAGAGAGCTACAAGCAAACGTTTCCAGAGACCATGGATCAGCGCATGCGCGAGAAGTTGGGTCTTTTCAACGCACACGAAGGCGACCGCGCCTTGGTAGAAGACTTGCTACAAGCCCTGCAACACGACCGAGTTGACTACACCGTGTTTTGGCGTCGCTTGAGCATTGCTGTACGCGAGTCAGACCTCAGCACACATGCATTTGAGCCAGTGAGGGACCTCTTTCTTCACCGCGACATGTTTGATGCATGGTCCCAGCGCTACCAAGAGCGCTTGGGTTCAGCCAACCGGCAGTCAACTGGCGATGCCATGCTGCGCACCAACCCCAAATACATCTTGCGCAACCACTTGGGCGAATTGGCGATTCGCCAAGCTAAACAAGGCAATTTCGCCATGGTGCAAGACCTGCTGCACGTGCTGCAAGCACCGTTTGACGAACATCCCAGTTACGAGGCTTTGGCCGGGATTGCGCCAGAATGGGCCTCTTCTATTGAAATCAGCTGCTCCTCATGACTATCCAAAAAACCGAACAAGAGTGGCGAGCCCTGCTGGCTGCCAAAAACGCAGAGTCTGTGGCCTTTGAGGTCACGCGCAAAGCTGCCACCGAGCGTCCTTTCACCGGCAGATACGAAGACCATTGGGAAAGTGGCAGCTACCACTGCATCTGTTGCGATGCCAAACTGTTTGACGCCTCCACCAAATTTGATGCGGGCTGTGGCTGGCCCAGCTTTCACACGGCAGCTAGCGAAGACGCGATTGCTGAACATCGCGACACCAGTCATGGCATGGTGCGTGTTGAAACCGTGTGCCGTCAATGTGGCGCGCACTTAGGCCATGTGTTCAACGATGGACCTGCCCCCACCGGTCTGCGCTATTGCATGAACTCAGCTTCGTTAGACTTCGTGCCAAACAAATAAAGCCTTTATGAAATTACTGCTCGATTTTTTTCCCATTATTTTGTTTTTCGTCACCTTCAAAACCTGGGGCATCATGGCTGCCACAGCCGTGGCAATTGCAGCCACAGTGCTGCAAATTGGCTACTTATGGCGCAAAAACGGCTTTGTCGAGCCCATGCAATGGGTCAGCCTGGGCGTCATCGTGGTGTTTGGTGGCGCCACGCTGCTCACGCAAGATGAAACCTTCATCAAATGGAAGCCAACGGTGCTGTACTGGTTCATGAGCGCTGCTTTGTGGGCGGGCCTGTATGTGTTCAAGCGCAACTTCATTGAAAAACTCATGGGTGCCCAAGTGACATTGCCTGCCCATGCGTGGGGGGTGTTGCTGCACAGTTGGGCTTGCTTCTTTGCGGTCATGGGTTGTCTCAATATTTGGGTGGCCAACCAATTTGACACTGACACCTGGGTGAGCTTCAAACTTTTCGGTGGCTTGGGGCTGATGTTGGTGTTTGTGGTTGCTCAAGGTGTGTACATGAGTCGTTTCATTCAAGAAAAGCCAGAGGACCAAGCGTGAATATCACATCACAAGCGCTGACACAGCGATTACAAGAGCGCTTAAACCCTGTTTTTGTTGAAGTTTTAGACGAAAGCGCAGCCCATGCAGGCCATGTGGGGGCGAATGACAGCGGCATGGGAACCCACTTTCGAGTTCGTATTCAAAGTGCCGTTTTTACTGGCAAATCGAGGGTCGCACGCCATCGCCTTGTGTATGATGCGTTGCAAGAATTTATCGACCAAGGCTTGCATGCCTTGGCCATTGAAGTCATTGAAACCCCTTGAGACTCGACATGAAAAAACAAATGATTTGGACTGCTGTGGCAGCCGCTGTTTTGGCTACTTTGAGCATCAGCGCAAACGCACAAAACATCGCCATCGTCAACGGAAAAGCCGTGCCTAGCAGCCGTGTAGAAGCCTTGAAGCAGCAAGTAGCGCGCTCGGGTCGTCCCATGACGCCAGATGTGGAAGCTCAAATCAAAGAAGAAGTCATTGCGCGTGAGATCTTCATGCAAGAAGCACAAAAACGTGGTTTAGACACCAGCGACGAATACAAAGCCCAAATCGAATTGGCGCGTCAAACAATTTTGATTCGCGAGTTGTTTGCCGAGTTCCAAAAAACGTCTGCGGTGACAGACGCTGATGTTCAAGCTGAATATGACAAGTTCGTCGCAGCCAATGGTGGCAAAGAGTACCGCGCTCGCCACATCTTGGTCGAAACACAAGCCCAAGCCGAAGCCATCCTCGCTAGCCTGAAAAAAGGTGGCAAGTTTGAAGACATCGCCAAAAAGCAATCCAAAGACCCTGGTTCAGGTGCCAACGGTGGTGACCTCGATTGGGCGGCTCCTGGCAACTACGTCAAAGAGTTCTCTGATGCCATGGTGGCATTGAGCAAAGGCCAAGTGTCTGGCCCTGTGCAAAGCCAGTTTGGTTTTCACATCATCCGTTTGGACGATGTGCGAGAAGCCAAGTTGCCCACATTGGAATATGTAAAGCCACAAATCGTCCAACAAATGACACAACAGCGCATGGCCACGTTCCAACAAGAGTTGCGCGCCAAAGCAAAGGTTGAGTGATTCATCTCTACCTCATACTCACAGCGGCCTTCGGGCCGCTTTTGTTTTTCAGATAATCCCTCTATGTCTTTGCTCAACCACCAACTCGAACTGCTCGCCCCCGCACGTGATGCCGACATCGGCATCGCGGCCATTCACCACGGTGCAGATGCGGTGTACATCGGCGCCCCTGCCTTTGGTGCGCGCGCCAGTGCCAGCAACACGCTGTCAGACATTGAACGCTTGTGCAAAGAGGCCCACCGTTTCAACAGCAAAATTTTCATCACCCTCAACACCATCTTGCGCGATGATGAACTCGAAGCCGCACAAAAAATGGCGTGGGACGTCTACCGGGCAGGTGCAGATGTGTTGATCGTGCAAGACATGGCCTTCTTAGAAATGGACTTGCCACCCATTCAATTACACGCCAGCACACAAACCGACATTCGCACCCCTGAAAAAGCGAAGTTCATGCAAGACGTGGGCTTCTCGCAAATCGTGTTGGCGCGTGAGCTGACGCTGCCGCAAATCAAGGCCATTCACGATGTGCTCGACATGGACCGTTGCAAGCTGGAGTTCTTCGTCCACGGCGCACTCTGTGTGGCCTACAGCGGCCAGTGCTACATCAGCCATGCGCACACGGGACGCAGCGCCAACCGAGGAGACTGCAGCCAAGCCTGCCGCCTTCCCTATCACGTCACCGACGCTCAAGGCCGCTTCATTGCACACGACAAGCACGTACTCTCGATGAAAGACAACAACCAAAGCGACAACCTCGCTGCATTGGTGGATGCAGGTGTACGCAGCTTCAAAATTGAAGGCCGCTACAAAGACATGGCTTATGTGAAAAACATCACCGGCCACTACCGCGTCTTGATCGACGAACTGATTGAAGCCCGTCAATACTCGGCCGACCCAGAGCGTCCACCGCTCAGCCGTGCATCCAGTGGCAACACCACGCTGTATTTCACGCCCAACCCCGAGCAAAACTTCAACCGCGAATTCACCGACTACTTTGTGCAAGGCCGCAAAGAGGACATTGGCGCGTTTGACTCGCCCAAAAACCCAGGCATTGTGTTGGGCGAAGTCATGGGAACTGGCCCCAATTGGCTCGAAGTTCAGCCTTACGACAAAGCAGCCGTGCTGCACAACGGCGATGGCCTGTGCTACTACGACCTGCAAAAAGAACTGGTGGGCGTGGCCATCAACCGCGCCGAGCCCAGCCCCAAAAAAGGCGTTTGGCGCTTATTCCCCAAAGACCCGATGGAAGGCTTTCGCGATTTGCGCGCCGGCATGGTCATCAACCGCAACCGCGACATGGATTGGGTGCGCAGCCTTGAGAGAAACTCCAGCGAACGCCGTATCGGCGTATGGGTGGAGTTTGCACAAAGCCCGCAAGGCTTTGTGCTCAAGCTCACCGATGAAGATGGTCACACGGCCAGCGCCAACATAAGCTGCGCCAAAGAACTCGCCAAAGACGCGGTACGCAACGACGCCAACCTGCGCGAGCACCTGAGCAAATTTGGTGCAACGGTGTTTGACGTGCTCAACCTGCAAATCAACATCAGCCAGCCTTGGTTTGTACCCGCCTCATCACTCAATGCTTTGCGTCGTGATGCAGTTGCTGCCTTGGAGCTTGCGCGCTTAAACGCATACGACCGTCCGCAACGCGCGGCAGCCGCTGAGCCGCCTGTGAGCTACCCCGAAGATTCGCTCACCTACTTGGCCAATGTGTACAACCAAAAAGCCCACGACTTCTACGCCAAGCACGGTGTGAAAGTAATTGAAGCTGCTTATGAAAGCCACGAAGAACTGGGCGAAGCCAGCTTGATGATCACCAAACACTGCGTGCGCTTCAGCATGAGCCTGTGCCCCAAACAAGCCAAAGGTGTGACGGGCGTGCAAGGTACCGTCAAAGCCGAGCCGCTCATGCTCATCAACGGCAGTGAAAAGCTCACCTTACGCTTTGACTGCAAACCGTGTGAGATGCACGTAGTGGGGAAGATGAAAAAATCCGTGCTCAACCAACGCATCAAAGAGATGGCAGAGTCACCGATCACGTTTTATAAAACACGACCTTGAAGCAAAACAACATCATGGCCAAGGTATCCCTCTTCATCGGTCAAGTGCAAGCCTTGCCTGTGTCTGGACGGCCAACCGCCATGTACAAAACACGGGTGCAAGGCCCTATCCAGTTAGGCTTTGATGGTTTTGTCGGAGACCAGCATGCAGACCTGCGTGTTCATGGCGGCCCAGACAAAGCCGTGCACCTCTACCCCAGTACACACTACGCCAAACTAGCCGCGAAGTTTGACGATGCTGCTGGCTGGCTCGTCCCCGGCAGCATGGGCGAAAACATCGCCACGCCTGACTTGGACGAACACGATGTGCGCCTAGGCGACATATGGCAACTAGGCTCCGCACGCATCCAAGTATGCCAACCCCGCAACCCTTGCTGGAAGATTGATGAGCGTTTTGGTGCTGACGGCATGGCCTTGTTCATTGACCAACACCTGCTCACGGGCTGGTATTGGCGTGTGTTGCAGCCGGGCATAGTCAACCTCAGCGACAGCTTGCATCTGCACCAAGCCGCCAGCCACGCACCAACCCTGCATGAAGCCATGACACTGTGGCGGGCGCACCCGCCCCAGCTTGCCCAATTGTCTGAGTTGGCCCAAGTGCCAAACATTGCCAAGTTGTGGCAAGACAAGATCAGGCAGCGGGTGAGTTATTTGCAGCGCAGTGGCTCAAGCGCTTAGCAGCAGATTCACCAAATATTTACCGCGAGCGTCACGGTAAATATCAAAGTCTTTGTCGATCGACACCACATAAGCAATGCCGCGTTTTGCCGCTGTTTCGGCAATTGACGCATCCGCTAAATCCAGCGGCAAGTCGGCAAAGCGCTGGCTAATTTCCAGAACTTTGGCCAGACTCCATTTGTCTGGCGCATCGACCACGACGCCGCCTTGTTCGACCCACGACAAAAAATCAAGCGCGGCACGGTTATGAATACGCCGTGCCAGCAACGCACACACCTCGGTCAAAACGGGCCATGTGGTCACCAAACGAACCTGCTCATTGGCTTGAAGCCATGCCAGCACGCGTGCATGCCAGTTGTCAGCACTGTTGAACAAGGCTAACAAAGGCCCACTGTCGATCAGTGCTTCACGTGCTGAATTGGCTGCCAAGTACGATGGACTGGCTTCTTCTAGGGGCAATGAGTTGCTTGCCATGTCAGTGACGCTTGCTGCCCCACGCGTCGGCCAATTCGGTTTTGCGGTTTTGCGCCAAGTCGGCAGGCCCTTGATAGAGGCCAAAGCGGTTTTTTCCTAATTGCCAAGCGGAAAGAGTCTCGGGCTCTTTGGCTAAGTAAGCCGTCAAAGCATCGCGCATGACCTCGCTCAGGCTGCGGCCTTCTTTGGCGCAGCGCTGTCGAAGTGCATTTTCTAAGTCCAATGTGAGTTTGACAGTGGTTGTCATGGCCTACTCCATTTAGGGTAATACCTGAATTATTACCCAATCAATGTCGGTTCATCAACCCCTCTTTAACCCACCCACTGACGCGCATTGCGCCACATGCGCATCCAAGGGCTGAACGCATCAATACCCCCTGATGCGTTCAAATCGGTCCAACTCATTTGCACGTTGCGAAACACCCGCTCGGGGTGCGGCATCATGGCCGTGAAGCGGCCGTCTGCTGTGGTGACCGAGGTCAAGCCCCCTGCGCTGCCGTTGGGGTTGAACGGATAGGCTTCGGTCGCTGTGCCGTGGTTGTCCACAAAGCGCATGGCGGGCAGCACCTTGGCGGCGTTGCCACGTTGGCCGAAGTTGGCAAAGCCCTCGCCGTGTGCCACAGCAATGGGCAAACGCGCACCGGCCATACCTGCGAAAAACAAAGATGGTGATTCCAACACTTCCACCATGCTCAAACGTGCTTCAAAGCGCTCGCTTTGGTTGGTGGTGAAGCGTGGCCAGTGTTCGGCGCCAGGAATGATGTCTGCCAACTCGGCAAACATTTGGCAGCCGTTACACACGCCCAAGCCGAAGGTGTCCGAACGTGCAAAGAACTGCTGCATCTGCTCGGATAACACGGGGTTAAAGGTGATGCTGCGCGCCCAGCCAATGCCTGCGCCCAAAGTATCGCCATAGCTAAAACCGCCGCACGCGACTAAACCTTTGAAGTCTTGCAGCTTGGCGCGGCCTGTTTGCAAGTCGGTCATGTGCACGTCGTAGGCATCAAAACCAGCCTCGGCAAAAGCGTACGCCATCTCGACGTGAGAGTTCACGCCCTGCTCTCGCAGCACCGCCACTTTGGGTTTGGCGGCCACGTTAATGAAAGGCGCAGCTACATCGTCCAACACGCCTGTAGGCAAATGCACATGCATGCCGGGGTTGGTCGGATCCCCCGCAGCCGCATGCTCTGCATCGGCGCAGGCGGGGTTGTCGCGTAGCTGGCAAATCTTCCAGCTCACGCTGTCCCACACTTGGTGCAGATCGGCGAGCTTGGCCACAAACACTTCTTTGGTGTCGCGCCACACGCTGATTTCGCCTTTGCCCTTGTCCATCGCGGACGACTCGGGACGTGTTTTACCGACGAAGTGGCTGTGCTTAGACAGGCCATGGTCACGCAGCACTTGCATGACCTCGTTGCGTTCAGCGGTACGCACTTGCAACACCACGCCCAACTCTTCGTTGAACAAGGCTTGGAGCGTGAGTTCTTCGCGACGGGCGCTCACTTGCGTGGCCCAGTTTTTAGAGTCGCCGTATTCGGCCCGGCTGTCGGTGATGCCGTCGCCCTCGGTGATGAGCATGTCCACATTCAGCGCCACGCCCACTTGCCCAGCAAAAGCCATTTCGCACACGGCCGCCAAGAGGCCACCGTCGCTGCGGTCGTGGTACGCCAAGATCTTGCCTTGCGCGCGCAAGGTGTTGATGGCCTTGACCAACTGCACCAAGTCTTGTGGGTTATCGAGGTCCGGCACTTGGTCGCCCGCTTGGTTCAGCACTTGGCCCAACACACTGCCCGCCATGCGGCGCTGGCCGCCGCCCAACTGCACCAACACCAAGGTGGTGTCTTCCGAATTATTGAGCTGCGGCGTGAGCGTGCCACGCACATCGGGAATGGACGCAAACGCGCTGATGATGAGACTCACCGGCGAAGTGACTTTTTGGGTCTCGCCGTTGTCGGTCCACTGTGTGCGCATGGATAAACTGTCTTTACCCACAGGAATGGAAATACCCAAAGCGGGACACAGCTCCATGCCCACGGCATGCACGGTGTCGTATAGCGCAGCGTCTTCGCCAGGTTCGCCACATGCGGCCATCCAGTTGGCACTGAGTTTGACGCGCGCCAACTCGATCGGCGCAGCCAGCAAGTTGGTAATCGCCTCAGCCACGGCCATGCGGCCCGAGGCAGGCGCATTGAGCGTCGCCAAAGGCGTGCGTTCGCCCATGCTCATGGCTTCGCCGGCAAAGCCTTGGTAATCGGCCAAAGTCACCGCCACATCGGCCACCGGCACTTGCCACGGGCCCACCATTTGGTCGCGGTGGGTCAAGCCACCCACGGCGCGGTCGCCAATGGTGACGAGAAAGCGTTTACTGGCCACCGTGGGGTGGCTCAACACCTGGATGACGGCTTCTTGCAAGCTCACACCGGTCAGGTCCATGGGGGCGCTGGTGCGCTCCACACGCTTCACATCGCGGTGCATCTTGGGCGGCTTGCCCAGCAGCACGTTCATGGGCATGTTGACAGCGGCCTGTGCTGTCGCGCCTGTGTGATGCCCCAGCGTGACATCTTCGTTCGCCACCGTCAGGTGACGTTCCTCTGTCGCCACGCCCACCACCGCAAACGGGCAACGCTCGCGCTCGCAAAACGCTTTGAATTGTTCGAGCGACTCTGGCGCAATCGCCAACACGTAGCGCTCTTGGCTTTCGTTGGACCAAATTTCTTTGGGGGCCAAGACCGACTCTTCGAGTGGCACCGCACGCAAATCAAAGCGTGCGCCACGGCCTGCGTCGTTGGTCAGCTCGGGGAAGGCGTTGGACAAACCGCCCGCACCCACATCGTGAATGGCGAGGATGGGGTTGCCGCGACCGAAGGGGCCTCCATCACGGCCTTGCGCCCAACAATGGTTGATCACCTCTTGCGCGCGACGCTCAATTTCGGGGTTGCCGCGTTGCACCGAATCAAAGTCAAGTTCGGCTGCGTTGGTGCCGCTGGCCATCGAGCTGGCTGCACCACCACCCATGCCAATGCGCATGCCGGGGCCGCCGAGTTGAATCAACAAAGTACCGGCGGGGAATTCGATCTTCTTGGTTTGTTCGCTGTCAATCACGCCCAAGCCACCCGCAATCATTATGGGCTTGTGGTAGCCGCGTGTCACACCCGCCACCTCTTGTTCGTACTCGCGGAAATAGCCCGTGAGGTTAGGACGACCAAACTCGTTGTTGAACGCTGCGCCACCCAAGGGGCCTTCGGTCATGATTTGCAAAGGACTGGCCATGTGTGAGGGACGGCCCAATTTGCTGTCCCACAGCTTAGACACAGTAAAGCCACTCATGCCCGCTTTGGGCTTAGAGCCACGACCGGTGGCGCCTTCGTCACGAATCTCGCCGCCGTTGCCGGTGGATGCGCCGGGGTATGGCGAAATCGCGGTGGGATGGTTATGGGTTTCGACCTTCATCAACACATGGTTGGTGGCCGACACTTTGGTGTACTGAGGCAGGTCTTTGCCATTGTTGACGGCCACAAAGCGCTGCACGGCGTGACCTTCCATGATGGAGGCGTTGTCCGAATACGCCACCACCGTGTATTGCGGGCTGGTTTTTTCGGTGTGGCGAATCATGCCAAACAGGCTGTGTGGCTGCGCCTCGCCGTCGATGGTGAACTCGGCATTGAAAATTTTGTGGCGGCAGTGCTCGCTGTTGGCCTGCGCGAACATCATCAGCTCCACATCGGTAGGGTTGCGTTGGAGCTGGGTGAAGGCGTTCACCAAGTAAGCAATCTCGTCCTCAGCCAAAGCCAAACCCCAGCGCGTATTGGCATCTTGCAAAGCCGCTTCGCCGCCCTTGATTACATCCACGTGCTCCATCGGGGCGGGGTGCAGCTCGGTGAACAAGCCCAGCGCTTCGTCGCGTTTTCGCATGACAGACTCGGTCATGCGGTCATGCAACACATCGGCCACGGCAGCCAGTTGTTCGGGTGTGAGCGTGGCTTTGCTCAGCAAGCCGTCTTTGAGCGGAATGTGGAACTCGGTGATGCGTTCAATGCGCTTGAGCTGCAAGCCGCAGTTGTGTGCAATGTCAGTCGCCTTGGAGGCCCAAGGCGACACCGTGCCAAAACGTGGCGTCACCACCAGCAAAGTGCCAGCAGGTAATGTGTGGGCAGGCTCGCCGTAGGTCAGCAAGGCAGCCAGCGTTTGTTGCTGCTCGGCGTCCAACTTGGCCTCGGTTGCAGCCAAATGCACAAAGCGGGCACTCAGGGCTGTGATTTGTGGGGAGATTGCCGCCAAACGGGGCAAGAGCTGTTGAACACGGAAATCGCTGAGGGCGTTGCCGCCTTCGAAAATGCTGATGTGCAGGGACACGAGGGAGCCTTGAGAAAAAGACGGAAATCGAATCG
>JACCDV010153464.1_pt1 | contig 15182 bp, 3 predicted proteins | sample 7446131 | NCBI WGS metagenome assembly JACCDV01 (sample SAMN15323448, study PRJNA562643) | freshwater metagenome | isolation source: river surface water | place: USA:Blue River Watershed | collected 2017-08-17 | reverse complement strand
TGGCGTAGAGCGAAATGGCGCTGTTAAGCCCTGTGCTGCTCAAGCCTGCGCCTAAATTGATGTTGTTGGCATACACATTGATGGGGCCAGCAATGCTGGTTGCGCCGCCAATGGTTACCGTATCTGTACGGGTCGTGCTCACAGTTGAGCGACCCACCGTGAGCCCTGTCACATTGGACGAAATAGAAAAGTCTGTGATGGGCCAAGTCACCGCCGAGCTAAAGCTGTCGCTGTAGGGCTGCACCGTCACCGTACCAGCCGTGTTGACTTGCAAGCCCTTGCCCGCAGCAAGGCTCAAACTGTCATTGGTGATGGTGATGTTGCTGGTGGAGCTGGTCACATCAGTGGCTGCTTTGTAGCCAATAGTGGTCACTGCCGTGTCGGTGTTCAACGGGCCAGCCCCTGAGCCAGTCAGCGTAATTGCCCCGCTGGCTGCCAAGATGTTGTGCGCTCCGATCAGCACGAAGTCTTGGCTAGAGCCCGAACCTGTAAGGGTGACGGAGCCTGTACCCGTCGCCTCGACCGTGAAAGGCTTGGTGGCATTGCAACAGAAAATAATGCCGCGGTTATTTGTGGCATTGGTTCCTGTGCCGGTGATCGAAATATTGCCATTGGCTGTTTTCAACAAGCTCGTGGCAGTTCCTGTATTACTCCACATGCCCAAGTAAAAACCACCCGAATAGGTGGCGCCGCTGGATGCGCCTAGCCCCTCTAGCGTGATGTTACCGTTGGTACCGGCATCCATCGTCAAGCCTTCCAAGGTGGCAATGCCATTGCTTTCACTCGACTTGCTCGAGGTGGACTTACCACGCACCGTGATATTGCCGCCTCCTGAATAAAACTTGTTGGCAGAGTCATGGGCTACGTTGAAGTAACCTAGGGACACCCCCCCAAAAAGCGTGCTGCTGTTTTCTACCGCATACCCCGTAGGCACCACAGTGCCCGAGGCCAGTGTGGTGCTGGCACTGCCGCCCCCCAAGGTGATGGAGCCACCACCACTGGCTGTGCTGATGAGGCTGCTGCTGCGGTTGGCATTGGTGCGGCTGTCTAGCGTGTTGCGGTCGTACACGTAAATGTAGCCAGCGCCAGAACCATCGCTATCGCTCCAGAAGGTGATGTCACCGGCGTTGGTGGTGTAGTTGACATCGCTGTTAGAGGTGATGTTGCCTCGGCTCTTGAGCAAGATGTCGCCACCTGAGGCGGTGCTGGTCAAGTGACCGTATTGGTTGACCGTGATGTCCCCGCCGTAAATAGAGATGGGCCCAGCCGCCGTCAAAGCTTGGTTGATGGTCAGGGCTTGTGTGTTGGCATCGTTACCAAAAATCAAACCGCCCATGGTCTGGCCGTTGGCATTCAAACCAAATTGACTGATGCTGAAAGTCTGTCCGAACGAGGCGGTGCCATCCACGCCTTGAATTTTGACTAAGCCCGATGTGCCAATCGCCATCGTAGGGCTGCCGCTGAGTTTCTTGAGAAATACGCTCACATCAGAGGCGCTGGTGGTCAAACCTGTGACGCCTGACTTAGAGCCCAAGATAACTTGGCTGCCGCTGGAGTAGATGCCATCGGTTGCATCAGAATTGAGCCAACGAATGGGGCCAGACACAGCCAACATCTCAATCGGGCTATACAGCGTGGTCGACCAAGTGGGTGACACTGCATTGAAAGTGATACCGCCCCCTGCCGCAGTGGCGTAAATCTTGGTGTTCAAACCACGCACTGAAATACCATGGTTGCCAGTGCCTGTGATAGTGATGGCGTCAGATGTGGTGTTGGCCGATTGAATAAAGGTGGTGGTCACACCATCAGATGTGTAGCTCGTATTCATGCCAAAACCCACGCCTGTGCGGGGGCCTTGGCCGTTGATGTTGATGAGGCCTGTCCCAGAATTGATGTTGATGATGCCGCCACCTGCCGTGCGAATACCACCCTGAATGTCCGTCTGTGATGCTGCTGCGTCAACCAAACCCACCACATCAATTCGACCACCACTTGTGATGAGGTTGCCCGTGCTGGACGCCGCAGCCGAAAGCAAAATACCGTCTTTTAAGTTAGACGAACCACGCAACAGCAGCGAGCCAGCGCCCGCATTGAGCGTGAAGCTATCCGTGGTGGAAATACCTGCTGCGCCCACGCCACGGGCGTAACCATCGGGTGTGCCATCGTTGGCAGTGCCACCGTTGCCGCCGTCATCAGCGCCACCGGCGAGCACCAGATTGCCACCACTGGTTTGAATGCTTGCGCCGCCGAGTAACGAGATGTAGCCCCCGCCGCTGGTATCACTGTCAGACCAAAGCGTGGTTGCAGCGCCAGATGTGGTGATGGACTTGCCAGCCGCCAAAGTGATGTTGCCACGACCTTTGAGCAACACGCCAGCCGTGGCGCCGCCCAAGGAGGTGTCCAAGTTTTGGTTCACGTTGATGGCACCACCGTACACGCTGACGGGGCCTGAAATGCCAATGGCTGAGTTGAGCGTGATGTCTGCCGTGTTGGTGCTGCTGCCCAAGGTCAAACCCCTGAGGGTGCTGGCCAAGGTGTAGCTGGGCGAGAAAGCGGCAGCAAATGTGCTGCCCGTTGCAGGTGCAATGGTCACGGTGCCCTTGCCAGCAAAACCGCTGGTGCTAGGTACCGTGTTATTTGCGTAGGTAATGCTGCTGGCCGTGGCACCAGATGACAAGTTAGTCACACCCGTGTAGGTTGCGCCACCTGTGAGCGTGAGACCACCTGTTTCCACCGTCAAAGCACCCGTGCCGCTGAACAATCCAGAGTAGCTCAGCGCATCGCTGCGGTTAAAGATAAGGGCGCCGTTGTTAATCACAGCAGCGCTCAACGCACCTAGTGAGCCAGCCAAACCGCCCGTGCCCACCTGCAACGTGCCTGCACTGATGGTGGTGCTGCCACCGTAGCTGTTGGTACCCGTGAAGGTGAACTTGCCGCTGCTGGCGGGATTGACCGTGAGCGATCCCGTGCCGGTGATGTTGCTGCTGATGGTGGCCGCCAAGGCGTTGAACGCCAAGGTGCCGCTGCTGTTGAAGGTCTGCAAGGTGTAGCCCGATGCCGTGCCAGTGCCTGTCGTCACAGTGCCACCGGTGCCAGCGGCCCCGCCCAAATAGCGAACCACCACCACACCCGAGCCGCCAGAACCCGCGTAGGCGTCCGAGCCTGCATAACCAACCGCACCGCCGCCGCCGCCCGTGTTGGCTGCGCCGCTGGCAGCCGTGCCGCCTGAGCGGCCAGCACCGCCACCGCCTAAGCCTGCTAGACCAAACCCTGCTGCAATCGCGGTGTTGTTGTCAGAGGCGCCACCGCCGCCGCCCCCGTAGTATTGCGAAGTGCCCGTGATGCTGCTGGCCAAGCCAATACCACCGTTACCTGGGCGAGAAGCGCTCGTGCCTGCAGTACCTGCACCTCCAGCACCGCCACCACCGCCACCGCCGCCACTGGGGCTACAGCAACCATTGCCACCTGCGAAGCCCTGACCTGCGGTACCTGCAGCACCTGTTGTTTGAGTTTCACCAGAACCACCGCCACCTGAGCCGCCCGTTTTCGCAGCCGAAACAGCACCTGTATTGCCAGCCGCCCCACCACCGCCACCGATGGCCACAATGCCACTGCCTATGGACGAGTTACCGCCGCTTTGACCTGCAAGGTCACCAGTAGCAGTCGTTGTACTACCGGCCGTGCCACCCGCTCCTACCGTCACAGCGTAAGACGTGTCACTCAAGGCCGATGTGCCAGTCTGCACACCGCCGCCACCGCCACCACCGCCGTTGTCACCACCACCACCACCGCCGCCGCCTACGACGAGATATTCCACATTAGCGTCATAGCCGATGGTGGCTGCACCATCCAAACGGATGTTGTTGGAAAAACTGGTGAGACCGCGGCCCAGCAACATGGTGCTGTTGTTAGCCATGATGAGCATGCCCGCGCTGATGGCAGACGTGTTGTATAAGCCTAAAGTGCCGCCACTGACAGTAGTCGAGCCACCGTAGGTGTTGGTGCCCATCAGATTAATCTTGCCGCCCGTGGCGTTAGTGGTCAAAGCACCCGAGCCGCTGATGTTGCCAAGCAAGGTGCTGTTGATAGCTGACATGCCCAAGGTACCCGAGGCATTGAACGTCACCACCACCATACCGGCCATCGGGCCAGAGGTGATGACGTTGGCCGCACCACCCGTGGTCAGCACGCTGCCACCCGCATAGGCAACTACCACAATGCCTGAGCCGCCAATGGCACCATTGTTGTAAGTCACGTTAGTGGAATACGCGCCACCGCCACCGTTGCCCGTGTTGGCTGTGCCCGCCACAGGGCTATTGGCGTTACCGCCGGCGCCATATGTGACAGCAGTGTTGGTGATCGAGCTAACCAAGCCTGGACCCCCTGTGTAGCCTGAAGCAGCGCCACCTGCGCCAGCACCGCCCACGTTGGCAGAGTAAACACTGCCAGCGCCACCTGCGGCAGTCACAACGCTACCGATAGACGAGCTGCCACCTGCCACAGTTTGGCCACCACCCGCTCCGACCGTGATGGCGTATTGGCCCCAATCAACGCCATAGCCACTAACAACTTGACCGCCTGCACCACCACCACCAGCTTGTGGGTATCGTTCCCATGAGGCGTTACTACCACCGCCACCACCGCCAACGACCAGATATTGCATGGCTATGCCCGTGGCAATGGTGGCATCACCGTCGAGCTGAATGTTGTTGGCCAAGGTCACATTACCCAGCTGCAATGTGGTGCCAGAGCCAAGTTTGACCAAGCTGGTACCCAGGCCTGTGTTGTTGTAGACCCCTAAAGTACCTGCGCTCACGGTTGTGTCGCCGCTGTAGGTACTGGCGGCCATCAGGTTCACGCGGCCAGAGCCCAATTTGGTCAGTGCGCCGCTAGAAAGGCCAAGCCCACCCACCGAGGTAGCGCCAGCCCCATCAAACGTGAGGCTGTAGTTACCTGTGATGGCACTGCCCGTGCTTGGCACCAATGAGAACGAGCCTGCGTCAGATTGAATTTTTGTATCGCCTGTGAGAGTGACCGCCCCTAAAACCGAGTTGGTCCCCGAGAGGTTGCGCAGCGCCCCGGTGCCCCCCATACCCGTGCCTTGCACCGTCAGGTTGTCCGCCGTGGAAACGCCGCCGCTGAACTGCAAAGCCGCGCCGTTGGCCACCGTGGTGCCAGCAGCTGCAGAGCCCAAGGCGTTGGAATGGGCCACGGTCAGCGCACCCGCGTTGATGCTGGTCAGCCCTGTGTAGTTGTTGTCGCCACTGAGCGTGAGGGTGCCTGTGCCTTCTTTGGTGAGGCTGCCAAGGCCCTGCACCACGCCTGAAAGCGTCAGGGCGTTGCTTCGGTTAACCGTGAGGTTGGCGGCGGCAGATAGCAACAAATAGTTGGCCCCTGCCCCAAACGCACCAATGGTGCCACCGTTACCCAGCAGGAGCGAACCGTCATAGACCATGGCTGCGCCGGTATAAGCCGAGTCGCCAGTAAGCGCGAGCGCACTGCTGCCTTCTTTGATGAAGTAGCCGCTGCCCGACATGGCACCGCCCCAGGTTTGGGCAGCGCTGGTATTGAAGATGAGCAAGCCATTGTTTGAGACGCTACTGCCGGCCAAGCTGCCAACCTCTAAGCTACCCAAGGCTGTTTGGCTGTATTGGGGTGCGCCTGACGAGACTGTGGTCGTGGTGTTTGAGAGCGTCACCCCTCCCGTGAAGGTGTTGTTGCCTGTCAGCGTCACCTTGCTGGCTACGTAAAGAATGTCAACACCGTAGCCTGTGCTCGGCCCAGTTGTGACGGCAAGGCCCATACTGCTGGCACCAATCGACATGTCGGTACCCAAGTAATTGCCAGTTTTGTATCCAGCCCCCGTTCCGGTGTTGTTGGATGTATCCGCCAGCGCCTGAACGTTGTTGCCGTTTTGAATCAACTTGACATACACAAACTTGGTGTACGTGCCGTCAAAAAGCTGCACTTGTAAATTGGCCGTGTTGGTCAGCGGGTCAAATCGCTTGACGTAGACACCGGCCTGATAGGGTGTACCCGAACCAACGGCTTGCCCGTTCTCTCGGGCACCCGACAGCCGATACAACACCTCTGCCACCGTGGTGCTGGTGGCAATGGTTTGCGCGCTGGTGGTGAGGAAGCCACTGAACAACGCCGAGCCGCGCGTGACACCCGTCACTTGCACCCCACCCATCCCGCCGATGTTGTAAGCCCCCGTCGTGTCAGCGTTTGTGTAAAACGCCAAAGTGCCGTTGTTGACGATGTTGGTCGATGCCAAGCTCCCCGTGCTGCCGCCATTGCCCAGCTGCAATGTGCCTGCACTGATGGTGGTGTCGCCCGTGAAGGTGTTGGTGCCTGTGAGCGTCAAGGTGCCTGTGCCCAGCTTGGCGAGGGTACCGCCCGAGCTGGTGAGTGCGCTGGCCCATGTGACGTCTCGGCCGTTGGTGTCTACGCTGTAGGCTTGGCCGGCGGCATTACTGGCGCGTGCCGAGTAGTCGGCGTTGTTGTTGGCGCTGTATTGCAAGGTGCCGCCACCAAAACTGATGGGGCCTGACGAGCCAAGGGCACCGCTGCTATTCACGTTTAAGGTGCCAGCGTTGATGTTGGTGCCGCCTGTGTAAGTGTTGGTGCCACCGACGATAGCTGTACCTGTACCCGTTTTGGTCAGGCTGTACGCGCCTGAGAGCCACTCATTGAAGACAAAGTTACCCACCCCTGTGAGGGTGACATTGCCTGCAACGGCGAGTTGGTAGTTTGAGCGGGTGTCGCGGTCAATCGTCCAGGTGACGCCTGCGGTGGCGCTGTCAAAGGTCGCACCGCCTGCGCCAATGGTGAACTGGCGAGAACTCATATTGGTTCCTGCCGCGCTGTTGGCGGTGGTACCTGATTGGCGAACCGTGCCGCCGTTGATGACGATATTGGTAGCCTCATAAAGCAAATGCCCTAGGTTGGCAGCCCAATCCCAGCTTTTGATATCTAGAACAGCACCACTGTTGATGGTGATGGGGCCGTACTGACCTGTGCTGGTCGATGAGTAGTAAATCTTTCCCGAGCTGGGTAGTGCCAAAGTGCCACCGTTGATGGTGGTTGCACCTGTGTAGGTATTGACACCGGTGAGTGTGAGGGTGCCTGTGCCCTCTTTGGTTAGCGTTCGCGCACCACTGATGACATGGCCGAAGTCAAAGTTACCCGCGCCCGAGAAGGTCAGATTGCCGTTGGTCACGACCTTGTAACCCGCCACGCCAGAGTCCCAAAGACTCCAGGTAACACCAGCTGTGGACGAATCGAGCGTAGCCCCTAAGCTGCCCACCGTAAATCCACGGCTCGCGCTAGCCCCTGCGCCACTGGCACCTGAGTAGCGCAAGGTACCGCCGTTGACCACGATGGCTGCCGCGTCAAAGTAGCGTTCGCCAAACGAACCACCCCAAGCCCAGTTGTTGACATCCAGCGTGGCGCCAGAGTTCACGGTGGTGATGGACGAGCCCGTGTAGGCAAACTCAGCGCCCGAGCCACAAGTGCTGTCGCAATTAATGGCACCTGTGATTTTGAGCGTGCCCGCGTTCACAGTGGTCGCGCCGGTGTAGCCGTTGATGGCCGAGAGCGTGAGGGTGGAGGCCGAGCTGGTGTCTTTTTGTACGCCCCCTACGCCAGTGATGGCACCAGACAAGGTCTGATTGGTAGAGGATGAATACAAAAAGCTACCAGCATTGGCAATCGTGCCTGCATAACTACCCGAGCCCAATGAGCCCGCACCGCCAATTTGGAGTGTGCCGCTGCTGATGGTTGTAGCGCCCGCGTAAGTGTTGGTGCCTGTGAGGTTGAACTTGCCGTTCGCCGTTGGATTGGCTGTAAACGAGCCTGAGCCGCTGATGGTGCCACTGAAGGTGGCAGAAAGTGCATTCAGCGTGAGCGTGTTGTTGCCCGTGGTGGTGAACTTTTGCAGCGTGTAGCCTGTGGCCGCGCCTGTGCCAGAGCTCACCGTGCCACTGGTACTTGCTGCAGCGCCCAAATAGCGGACGATAACAATACCCGAGCCACCCGCGCCACCATACTCAGAGTTGCTGCCGCCGCCACCGCCTGAGCCTGAGTTGTCTGTGGCAGCCACACCATTGTTACGGGGTGCTGTTGAGCTAGCTTGTTTAGGCGCGCCATTACCTCCGCCCGCCTGACCTGTACCAGGGGTACCAACAGAATATCCCCATTGACCATTGATACCGCCACCACCGCCACCTGCATACATCACGCTCGTGCCCGTAATGTCGCTTGCTTTACCTGCACCGCCATTGCCACCCGACTGTGAATTGGTATCGCCTGAGCTACCTGCGCCTCCGGCACCACCACCACCACCTGCAACGGCGGTAGCACTGCTGCCTGCAACACCAGCGCCGCCCGCTGAGCCAAAACCACCACCCGTGGGCGAAGAAGTGCTTGCACTGCTAACTCCTCCAGCTCCTGCACCACCGCCTGAACCACCCGAGAGGCCAGAGTTGGTCCAGACGCCGCCAGCACCACCACCTGCCGCAGAAATGCCAAACGCAGAGCTGGAGTTGCCCGAAGAGCCAAAGGTGTCCCAACGGCCCCCAGCACCACCCGCACCCACCGTGACGGTGTAGTTTGTGCCCGTGACCGAGGTGCTGCCAGTAATGAATTCACCCGCACCACCACCGCCACCAATGCCGCCTGCGCCGCCGCCGCCGCCCGCAACAATGAGGTAGTCCACATCGGTGTCAAACGTTGCAGTCATGTTGCCTGAGAGGTTGATGTTGTATCCAAAGGTACTAATGCCACGGCCGAGCATGAGCGTTCCACCTGCTCCGGTAAAGGAGCCTGTGCCAAATGCACCATCAACGTAGTAACCCAAGGTGCCTGCATTGAGGGTGGTGCCGCCTGTGTAGGTGTTGACGTTGGTCAAGCTCAAGCGACCCGTGCCCGATTTGGTAAGCGTGGCGTTGGTGCCCGATATCACGCCGCTGTAAATCGACGTGCCTGACTGGCTCATGGTCAAACCGCGGCCAGAAGCCAGCGAAATATTGCCCGAGCCGCTGACGTTGCCCGTTAAGGTGACATCACCCGTGCTGGTGTTGCTTGTATAAAGGTTGTAATTGAGTGCGATGTCGCTGGCAGTTATGCCAATAGGCCCTGTGCTGTAGATGGCTGTGCTGAGACTGACCGATGAATTTCCGCTGTAGCGGTAGACACTCCAAGGGTCGGCGCTCGTGCCTACACCAGTAGGTAATAAGAGAGAGCCGCCATAGTTGCTGCCAGCAACGGGTAAAATAGATAAAAAAGTATCGGTTGAGTTTCTAAAGCTCAAACTACTACTCGCGTCATAAGAAGAAAAATCTACCCCAAAAGTCGTGTTGAGTTTGGTCACATTGACAGGTGAAGCACCTAAGGCCACTGTGTTTGACTTCAACTTGAGCACATCAGCAGAAATATTGGTCAGCTGAGCAACTTGATCAATCCACCCTAGGCTGACCCCAGCACACCAACTCGCAGCCGTGCAACTGGCATTGGTGTTACGCCCCCACAACTCAACCGTCGCGCCGGTTAGTTTGGAACCGTTCAAAAACGTGCCATAGCCCATGGGGGCGTTGGTTGTGTAGTACGAGGATTCACCAGCTATGAAGAGGGTGTTGGTTGCTTTCAGGTCAACTTGTGCGGTACTTCCCCAGCTAAGTTGCTGGCCAACCCCTGCGCTGCTGATGCCATAGAAGCTAACGTTGTTGCCCCAGACGATTGAACCGGAAAACAACACATTACCGGCATAACCGCCTGTCGTTTGGGTGTTCCGCCCTGCCACCACCACATCACCGCCAACGCGAATATCAACTGCAGACGACACGCCGAGTCGCACCCCCGCATATGGCAAGGTGGTCGAGGTCTGGGCATAGCAGGTGGTTAGACAGCTGCTGTTCCAGTTCGACGAATTGATGCTTGTGACAGCTGAGCCGCCCATATAAAGCGAGCCCGTGCCAGTTGAAGCCGTGTACGTAGCGCTGTTGGATGTGTTCAACCAAATGTTGTAGCCACCCGTCATATTGATGGAGCCACCGGCAGTAAACAGCAACTTGTTGTTGGTGTTGGTGGCGATGTTGGCCGAAATCACAATATCGCGATCCGCGCTGATTTGCACATCAGCTGTTGCCAAGCCAGATACGATGGTGGCGGCCGAACTGGCATCGACCGTCACATCTGTTGGGTCAATGAGCCATAAACCGGATTTGCCGTTTGGGGCGTGGGCATTAATCTGAGCCCCAGAGATGGACAGCGAATGCCCCGAAGTCTCTATATGCCCGCCACCACCGCCATTCGCACCACCTTTGGCGTAAAGCGCTCCGTAAGCGGTAGTCATAGAGTTCGCATTTTTAATGTCACTCCACAACACCACTTTGCCGCCGTTCCCATTGTCAGTAGCGCTGGCGTCAATGACGCTATCGGCGCTCATGGTCACAGTAGTAGCCTGGCGCATCGTGCCGCTGCCCTGCCAGTCTCCACCCACCAGCACAGTGCCGCCGGCGCTTGCACCCGTAGCTTCGATGCGGCTGCCAGTGTCTAGGCTGATGTCATCGCCCTCCACTTCCACGCGGCCAGCGTGGGCGCGGTTGCTGTTCGCACGCAAAACTGTGTTGGTGCTCAACAGCACCGCGCCTTGAATAGGTTGGCTGGGGCTTTGGTTGGTTGGGTCCACAGGCACGGGCACGCCATCGGCTTGGATGTGAATGCGTCCCGCCCCACCCTCGCCCGAGGTGTCAAGCACGGCGGTGGTCAGGTCTACACGGCGTGAAGCTTGTAGGTGAATGCTGCCGCCCAAGGCGTTGGCCACGATGTGGGCTGAGTTAGTGACGATGCCGTTGGCAAAAACGCGCCCGCTCATGGCGATAGCCTGTGCGGCCACGATGTCAATGTTGCCCGCCTGCGCGGCGATGGCCGACACGTCGAGCAAACCGGTGCCGGTTTGGTTGAAGGTGTCGGCGTTAATCTGGATGCGGCCAAGTTCTGCCACCACGTTGCCGCTGGAGGGGAAAGAATTTGCCGCTAAGTTAGTGGCTGATAGCGTTCCAGAGCTTTGCACATAAGGTGCGTTGAGGGTGATGCTGCCCACTGGCCCACCGTTAACACCGCTGGTGGCGTCGGCTTTGATGACCCCGCTGTTGAGGACGGTGCTGCTGGCTTCTAGCAAGATGCGGCCTGCGCGCTGCACCAAGCCCGTGGCTTCAATGGTGCCACTGTTGTTGACAACGCCGCTTTGCAAGCGGCTGGCGGCTTGGGCCGAAAGGATGACCAAACCGCCCGGCGCCTTGATGGCGTATTTGTTTTCTACCAAGGTGTTGATGTTGGCGGCGGTGACCACCACGCGGCTCAAGACGCCGTTGCCGTCAAACTTGAGTTCAAAGGTTTCGCCCGCAGCCAAGGCGACGGTGCCCAAATTGGCCACGATAACGCCGCTGTTGCGCACTTCGGGCGCAAGCATGGCGATGTAGCCGCCCAGTGCGGCGCGGAGCTCGCCCTCGTTCTCAACCTTGCCGGTCGAGCCGTTGCGGCTGAACTTGAGCAGCCCGCTCATGAAATCTTGCGCCGTGGTGTTGTGTGTGGTAGCGACTAAACCACCGACATCCACACTGGATGACCTACCAAAGTACACACCTTCTGGGTTGACCAAGATGACCGAGCCCGGTGCCGTGATGCGCCCCAAAATTTGGCTGGGCTGCATGTCCATGACGCGGTTGAGCGTGGCAGACTGGGCGTTGGGCTGCTGAAAGTTGACGGTGGCGTCTTTACCGATATTGAAACTCGTCCAGTCCACCACCGCGCGCTGACTGCTTTGTTGCACATTGAGCGTGTTGCCCGATTGGCTGATGGAAGCTTGGCCTGCAACCACTTGGCCACCCGTGGGCAGCTGATTGGCAGCCACAGTAGGTGGTGTGGTACCTGTCGTTTGCGCCAAAACAGGAACCGAGAACAGGCCCACCACGCCTAAAAGGTTGGCCAACACCCGCACAGGCACGCGCGGCTTGGCTCCAAGGCGTCGAATGACGTCTGTTTCGAACGGGCGTGTTTCTACAGGGCGCGGCATAGCCATTCCGACTCGGAATGGCTGCACAAAACTTGAGGGGCTATCGAAAGGATTGTTCTTACGCCAGGATTTCATGCGCTAGAACGGCAGATTCAGCTGCAGCCAATATCGATTGCGGTCACGCGTACCGTCTTGGTCTTTGCCCGTTTGGGTGGGATTGGGGTTCTCGCCGTCTTTGCGAGCCCAAGTGGCTTTGAGCGTCAGACCGCTGCTGGTGGTGTAGCCCACACTTGCGCCAAAGCCTTTGTAAATGAGGTCATTATTTTTGGGAGCCCCAGGGAACTGGGTGTCATGGAACTGCCAGACCATGCCCCAGTCGTAAAAGCCCGTGAGTGTGACGCCAGAGTCGGTGATGTGTCTCATTTCGAGCTGAATCAACTGACCATCTGTCCCTGAACCCTCGCCCGTGGGGTAGGCGCGTACGCCGTTCATACCGCCGAGCTGCATTTTTTCAGACGAATCTAGGTTTTTGTCTGCCAATTGGCCGGTGTAAGACACAAACGCGGAGGTGTGCGGTGTGATGGCTTGTTGCCATGTGCCACTGACTTTGAGCTTGTTGAAGGGACCGTCGGTTTGCGCGCCCGTTCGGTCCATGTTTTTCTGCATGTCAGCAGAGCCGTCCAAAATTAGCTCACCATGACTCAGTTGTAATGAATAGGTACCCGTTCCGCCGCCGGGATTGAGGTCGCGGTAAAAGCCGGAAACCTGTGCTGCGACTGTTTTGGATTGATAGTCGGACATCAAAATGTTCTGAGCCGACGTGTTTTTGAATTCTTTGAGGTCGGCCGTGAGTGCCACAGTGGAACTGCTGTTATCGCTGCGGATAAGCGGATAAAGCCATTCCAAACCTTGTGTGACGGCTTTACCGACAGCACCAACCACGCCTTTTTCACCTTCAATGACTTCGTATTTCATGATGGAAGCGTTCACGCCCATGCGCCAGCCTTCCACGCCCACGGGCATGCTGTAGGCCAAACGGGCGTAGTCGCTGCCTTGTGTGTGGACAGCAACAAGGTTGAGCAAGTCAGCCAAGTCGTTGGGGTTAAACCAGGTGAACGAAGCCATGAGACGCTGGGCACCTGTCGAGCGGGAGCCGCCGTTGTCTAAAGTAAGTTCGGTTTGGCGGGTACGACCTTGGTAGAGTTTGAGCAAGAGTTCAGTCTCCCCCGCTTCACGGCCTTGGCGCAGTGAACCTTGGGCATTCATGCCAGGCAAGTCATTGGCCAAGGCCAAGGCACGATCCAGAGATTTGGTGTTGAGGGGGTCGCCGGTTTTTTGCTGGTTCTCAATGAGCGCCGTGACATGTGCTTGAGTGTTAGGGAGGTCTTCGAGCTCTTTCTCGATCTCCACTTTGGAGAAAACGGATTCGATGACGTCAACAACTAATACGCCTTCTGTCAGGTCTTGAGGCGGCAAGATGGCACGCGCCAAGTAGTTGTTCTGGCGGTAGTAAGACTCAACCACCATACCAATTTCGAGCATTTGTTCATAGCTCATAGGGGTGTTGAGAAACGGCTCCATGAGGCCATAGAGTTCCATGTCACCCAGAATAGTGACGCCCTTGAACTTGATGTTCTTGAGGGTTATGAGCTCTTTGGCGGCTTGTTCGACCTCTTGGGATTCGATGACTTTGTCCATCGCGGCTTGCAAAACATCCCCTGGCTTGGCGGACTTGGCCGGTTTGGCAATTGGTGTTCCTGTGATCGTCTGTGCCCATTCGGTCACTGGAAGGTCAGTTGTTTCCTCAAGCGCGCGCAGGACAGCGCCCGTGTTTTTGGGCAAAACGGGGTCGTAGATGGTCAACGACCCACCCAAAAGGCACAGAAATACCGTCGCAGCAATGATTCGCGAGCGTGTAATTTTCACAAAACGAGAACTAAATCAACCATAAGGGCTGAGATAATGCAAGTTCCGTGCCTTGCCGCTTTATTGACGGTTTGAAGGGTTTTGCAACGGATTTACGTTGCGAGCCTTTTATTTATATGGCTCTAATAAGCCATCTCTAGTATTTATTGGGAGGAATACTCTCGATCACTTGAACCGCTAGCTCTGGACCAGCCAAATTTTGACGAGGAATGTAGACCTGCACCAACCAGCCTGTTTTGCGGTATTCCTGCGAAATAGCATCAGTCAAATGGTGCAAATCATGCTGATTGAGCGGGCGATTGGCGAATGAAGCAGCTACCGTCTGCAATTGCTCTGTGCTGAGTCGCTGGTTGCCCAAGAACTTGAAGCGCTCCACTGTGACCAGGGTGGCATCGGTCAGGACGGCCTGCTGAGGCAGAGAGTCGCGCTTTTTTGTGGCCTGCTGCAGCTGGTTTAGCCTGATGTTTTGCTCGGTTTGACGCATCAAGGCGCCTGCGTCGGGGATGGTTTGGGCCGTTGCGCCCACACTAAACAATGCACAAACCGCGACAAAAGTGGATGCATGACGCATAAAAGCCCCTTTAAAAGTATCAGTCAGCCAAGATTTTTTTCTTGAATGACTCTGGCAAATTACATTCCGCAAGCTCGGCTTCTAATTGCCCGTCACCCACAACGAAGTCACCACGCTTGGCGTAGTTGGATTTGAACCGATTGCTGTAGGTTTCGGACACCTTGGCCACATTGCGCTGGACAGTTTTCATCGTGTCTTTACTCTTTAGACCTCGTTTTCTGTCAATTTCCCGCTCATTGGCCTCAGACAAGACCATATAGTGCTGCGCCAAAGCTTCAAAATCTTTGGCCCCTTGGGCTTGGCCCTTACGTGCCAACAGGGCCGAGACATTGAGCTGCAAGGCAGCGCAACGGTTGTACAGATAAGAGATGCGCGTTGGATCTTTATAGGACTGGTACTGGCCGCGAATCTCGTCAAAGGTTGCCAATTCTGCGGCCTGAACCGAACAAAGAGCGCTCAATGCCACAGTTAAGAATACGGTGAGGCTTTTCATATTTGTGAGTTACACCTGTCAAAAAATACTGGCACGGATCATGCTTTTGTAAATGGCAAATTGATTTTTAGGAGCTAACCATGACATCTCAGCAACACCTCTCTGGCGCAAAGCTAACCACTTTCACCTTGAACGAACTTACAAAAGCCGCCGACATGCTTGAAGCATCAGGCCGC
>JACCDV010481878.1_pt1 | contig 15183 bp, 13 predicted proteins | sample 7446131 | NCBI WGS metagenome assembly JACCDV01 (sample SAMN15323448, study PRJNA562643) | freshwater metagenome | isolation source: river surface water | place: USA:Blue River Watershed | collected 2017-08-17 | reverse complement strand
GGTGGAGAAATTATTTGATTTATTCTTCGTATTCCTTTCTTTTCTTTATTTCCTGATTTTTTTTTTGTTTCTCTATTTTTTTTCTTTTTTCTCCTCTCTCTTTTTCTTTTTTTTTTTTTTTTTTTCCTTTTTTTTTTTTTTTTTTTTCAATTTATGATAAATCAAAAAATTTATGTAATAATTTCTATGAATACATTCACAGTCATTGTCCTTATGTTCTTTTATTATATATTCATTATTTGCATAGAATCTATTCAACTCCATTCTATTTGTATCTCTAAGAATGTATTTTATATAAAATATGATTAAATCGGTAATATCTTCATTTATTTCTGTAAATATAGGTGTTGATATAATTTTATTAATCATATTTTCATCAATAAGATGAATACACGGACATCTATAAATTATATCTTCCATTTGGAATGTATGTGAATAACTAAATAATATATATTTCATTTTTTATAGATTTAAATAATATTTATAAAAAATAAAGAAATTAATAATAATATTTAAATAAATTTATTTATATATGACACATAATAAAATTATAATATATATAATCCCATATTTCAATTGGAAGCCATTTATCTTGTTTTTTGGATGTAATAATCATAATTAACAAATTTTTTTTTGGTGGTTTTATATTATATGCTCTTTCAACATATTTAAAACTAGTATATTTAATTTTATCGTGTTTGAATTCATGATAATTATTTATATGGTCATATGACACGAAATACCATTCGGGGGGAATGTGCCTACCGTTATCCCAAACACATATAAATTTACATGGGATATTTGTATCCCAAATACGGATATTATTTTTTTTAATTCCTATATGGTATGATATTATATATTTATATTTACCGCATTTAAAATCTATATTTTCTATTAAATTAAAAAGAGCTATTTCTATATGCACCATATTTGGATATCTTGAATGTATATGTTCGCAATAATAACTAGAATCATAATAAACAGCATTTTTTTCATCAGTGAAATATTTAGAATGATAAATATTATCACCATATACAGGATTAATTTTATGTAATATCATATGTATTATTAAATTATGTGTTCCGTCATTCCCATAAGTTTCCGCAAATATTTTTTTTAGTTGAGAATCTATTTCATTATAATTACCACCATATATTCGCGAAACAGAAGTCTCCATTCGCAAGTAATTTTATCACAATGCAAAAATAATTCATTTTTCACCATTAAATATAATTGCCTTATAAAAATCAATATTCTTGCAATAATAACAGTCTATTAATATAAAATTATCTAAATAATAAAATCAATCTGCGCTCCCCCGTTTTGCTACATACATTGCCTATGGCGACTTTTATCAATCTTGCAATATGTATGTTTAACCTTTATTAATAAAAGTATATATTAGGCGAATTCATTCATATTTGTTGCTACATCTAATGTGTTGATGCGATGCAATATATATGTTGCGACAAATATGGATGAGTCCGCTTTGTATTTATATTTATTTATTGCTGTTAATTATAGACTTATCAAAATGGATAACTATTCGCAATCGGCATTATTAAGACTTCACGAAGGAAAAGAAACATAGCAATATATAAAGAATATATTATAAACAGAAAGATGCAAATATGAAATCAATAAAACGCGGATATATAATATCCATCTATAAATAAAAAAAAAAATAATAAGATTAATTAAATAAATTTATTTAATACGTTCATTTAATACGTTTATTTAATAAATTCGTCGTATATATAGTTAAATATCTCGTGTGGCAACCATATATTATGTTTTTTTTTCAATGAAGCAATAATCAATGTCGCTAGTTTTCTTATATTTAGAACAATCGTTAGGTTATACGCCCTTTGAATAAGTAGGCCTCCTATTTTATATATGTGTATATTTCTATTATCTTCAATATCATATGTAATAAAACCATAGCTATTCCCTGAGTTTTTAAATGTACCGTCTCCATAGATTACGTCATCATTATGGGTGTCTATATTTAGACATCCATAATGATAATATAATTCATATTGGCATGGTTGTATATTTTCTTTTTTTTTATAAATAATAATATGAATTGGCTTATTATCATAATCATCCAAAATATTAAAATTAGAACATAAACACACACATTGACATTGATAAATAATATATTTTTCACTAGCAAAATAACTATTGTGTCTATTTTTTATATCATCATATAATATATATTTTATATAATATATAATAAAATCAATTAGACAAACATCTATATTAATTTCTAATAATCTAGAAATAATTTTATTTTGAGAATCCCTATTTAAAATAGGCTTATCCATCTATATAAATTAATATTTTTTTTATATGTGGTTCCATTAGTTAATTTTTTCATTTTTTATTAAACATATATTTTTAGATATATACCTTAATTAACAAAAAATAATGTATTTATTTTACAAAATTGATAATCATTTACAATTGGCGTCATATATATCAATTCTATAATATATATAATCAACAAAGGCGATAATTCATAAATGTAGAATGAATTCATCCTAAGTTGTTATTACATTTAATGTTATTGATATTTATGATGCAACAAATATTAATGAATCCACCTAGCATCTATAATTTTTAAATATGATAGATTATAAATCTAGCAAAATAGATAATTATCTCTTATTGATATTATTTAATTTGCAAATATATTGAATTCCTAATTATAAGGTATGTTTTTTAAAAATTCGAAATATATAAATTCATATAATTCACTTGGTAGAAAGGTATTAATGTATTTTCGCTTACGAGTCATCGACAGTAATAGCGTAATTAATTTCAATTTATCATTAAACATATTTAAATTTATAAAAATGTTAGTATGTTTATTTACTAATTTATTGATAAATATATCGTTATATAATTTATCTATATCAGCAAATGTATTTATATAAGCGCCCTCTAATTTATCGATTTTCCCCATTCCTAAATAACGATATATATTTAGATTTCCCGCATGTGATATGTCATATAAGCTAAAATTTCCTAAATTACTGATGATTTTTTCTCTCATATTTATTGAATGATACATTATTATAATCCCAATGTCAATATCTTTCTCCTTGAAAAATCTTGATAAATTAATCTTAATAAGATTATTATTATCTTCATCATGAAAATATAAATTTATTTTATATTCTTCCAAATTACAGAACATATTTACACAATATTCCAATGCATTGAATATCATCAACAACGTATTTTGGATATTTGAATCTATTATTATATTATTGCTAACTGATTTTATATATATATTTAAATTATCTATCTTAACATATATATTATTTGAATAAATTGATTTTAGTTTCCATTGTTCCATGATCTTTGTAGTTTCTTTTTTTATTTTTCATTTCCATTTCCATTTTCATTTTCATTTTTTATATTTTTCGTAGGAATGTTAAAGATTTTTATATCTTATTAATGTATTTTTTGCTATGTTTATAAAAAAATAAAAAAAATGAAATAATTCGAAATAATAAGAGTAATAAAACTACTCCTTAAACACTTACATACATATTTAGGTTTAATATATAAATTCATACATATAGACATATACTATTGAAAATAATATTGATTATAATATTAAATATAATATCGAACGTTATATCGAGAATAATATGGATTGTAAATATATTGAAATTGGAAGTATAAAACAATATTATAAACTGCGTAAGAAAAAGAGATTTAAACATATAAATAAACATATACGTTTTACGTATGATTTTAATGAATATATACCATTAGACATTTTAAAAAATGTTAGCTCGATTATTTTCGGTTATCATTATGATAAACCATTAATAACTTTGCAAAATACAAAAATAAAATCAATTTCCTGTGTATGTCATTCAAAATATAATCAAAAATTGCCATCTTTACAAAATACAAAAATAAAATCAATTATTTTTGGGGGAAAATATAATCAACCTCTGCCCTCTTTACAACATACGAATATAAAAAGAATTATATTTGGTTATTGTTATGATCAACCATTACCATCTCTGCAAAATACAAAAATTAAAAAAATTTCTTTTGTATTAAATTCAATATATAATCAACCATTACAATTTTTACAAAATACAAATGTTAAATATATTGAATTTGGATTTTATTATAATCAACAATTGCCATCCTTGCAAAATACAAAACTGAAATATATTAAATTTGGATATTATTATAATCAACCCCTTCCTGATTTGCAAAATACAAACCTAAAATATATTAAATTTGACGTGTATTATGATAAACCCCTACCCAATTTGCAAAACACAAATGTAAAAGCCATTCATTTTGGAATAGAAAACGGTGAATCCTTACCATCTCTACAAAATACAAACGTAAGATATCTCAATTTCCGGCGTTTATGTAAATTTTCCGTTCCGCAATATGTTAAACTAAAATATATTGTAATTCAACATCTTTATATTAGCGCGGATTGTATCATCGACTTGAATAATACAAATGTTAAATATATAAAAATATATAATTATTCACGTAAAATAAATACCAATGCAAGATTAATAAATTCATATAACTTAAAATCAATTTACTTCCAAAATAAAACCCTAGTTAATATAAATATATATAACAAAAAAAAAATGATATTTAAAATAATAGAACACGACGAAGGATATAAAGTCGTAAAAGACCTAATACAATATATAAAATACATCGTATATAATAGACATTTCATGCCTTACGAAATATATAATTATATATTTATTAATTTTGATTTCCATCATAATACGCTGTTTTAAAGAATACAGTTAATAGTATCGCAGTAATTTTTTAGTAATATCCAAATTCTTCTTTTTTCCAATATGTTGCAAGATTAATGGCATATGGGAGGATTATTGTTAATTCGGCATATCGTAGAATGTAATTATTTCGAATAGGGATGAATTACCCAATTTGGGGCTATATTTGGCGACTTGAATTAGGTTTCCTAAATGGTCATATTTATTATCCCGCAACTTAATATTATCATATTCCATTGTAATTTGCGACTGCGTTTTAACCATGTATTTCCTGCTATTTTCAAGCCTTACATATTTTGTTCCGTAATTATAAGTCGTATTAAAGGGTGTCGGCCTACTAACAACGGAAATTGTATTATCATCATCATTTATTCCAAGATACATTGATGAAGCGGTTGCTAATGATATATATATTGTAGTGGCCGCCGAATCTGCCGTATCATTTCGCTGGATTACAAATCTCGTCGCTTCCTCGGCGTCATATGTAAACCCTAGGCTATTTTCTTTAATGCGGAAATATGCTCCATCATGGGCCTTAATATTTGCATATTCAACAACATCCGCAACCTCCATTGTAAAAGAGGCCTTTGCAAGAAGTGCATCATCCCCGTTGTAGAATTCCCTCTCACGCATATTATTCCCATCATGGAAGAGTATTTTAATAGTATTATCGTCCATGCTATATGGTTTCGCGGGGATTGTTGCTAGAATTGTCGCCGTGGAGGAAGCGGGTGATTTAAGCGGAACGAGGGCGATATCTCGTATATTGCCTATTGTCCGCGACAGTTTAAATGTGGATGTGGTCCGCATAAGGTAATACTGTTCTTGGCCGTAGTTTGCGGATTTCATGGCGAAGAGTGGTATATATATATCGTTATCGGGTATTCTAATCTTTGTCATCAGGAAACAGTTAGCAAGTTTGGGCCGCGATACGGTGCGGAAACCGATGCGATGCTTACTGTCGGCCGTTAATAACTTACCCGCTTGATTGCGAATAATGTATGCCTTCGCCGTGTTGAAACTGGCGAATTCGTGCTTGCGGAGGAGGTCAATATAGTTGTTATTATATATGCGGTTATTGGTTATAACTTCTTCCGTGGAAGGCGGGGATTTCTGTCTGCGAAGCATCCGGAGCCCGCTGGGTTTGAGTATGAAGCTGTCATCCTTGAATAATTCGGCGTATATCTGTGCATAGGGAGGTGCATCTGCGGAATCCGGTATGTGATAGTTGAAGGCGACAAATTGGATACCGTATTTGATGATTTCGATGGCATCGTAGTTGGAGTTTGGTTCCGGAGCCATGATGCCGAGCGCGATTTTATTGTGATTCGTAATCTGGTCGGTGATATTATTCGCGGCGAGTATCTGCATTATGTCAGTCTGCGGCGTTATATCCTTGCGGGCATGGAAAAGCTTATTGAATGCTGTTGCCGCCCGCTGTTCTTCTTTTGCGGTGCTAAGTGGCTGGTCGTTGAGTTCGGCGGGGGATATATATTTAAATACGTTTGTTGTGGGGATGAGTATGTCGGCGAGTTTGCTGTCTTTGAAGGAATTAAAGGAGAAAATTATTACTTTGTCGCGGAGATTACATAGATATTCCATGGCGAGAGATGTCTGCATATATTTGCGGGGGGAGAGGAGTTTAGATTCGCATGATGCGACGATTACATTATAGAGTTCGTCTAGGGTTATTGGGTCATCGGTATGAAGTTTTAGATTGATGAAAAGGGGATATGCTGGTTTGTGGATGAAACCCATGCGAACCGCTGTTGAGAACACATCCGCGGGGGATAGTGTATTAAGGCTATATATCCAATTTCCCCGCTTTTCGCCGATTGCGACAACCGGGAGGCTGCCCGCAGTAGGTGTTTCGCGGCATATTTCAATTTCTATGTAGCGCGCTCCACGGCTAAGGGCTTTTTCAAGCATGGTAAGGGATAGATAACCGTATTTATATTGGCCTGTGTTGAGGGTATTGGCGCTTGATGCGATATAATAATCGGCGAGGATAGTATTTTCGATGGGTTCGGGGCTACATTGTGGGGGTGTTGTATTGGTGGGTCCAAGTGTATCAGTCTGCGGTAGCTGCGGTTTAATATTTCCCTTAGCGAAGAAATTAATATATGTGAAATAAAGCGCTATTATTAAAATAGCAAATAATATGTATATTACTGCTTTATTATATGTCGTTATTTCCATGCCGCGTCCTATGCTAGATGGTTCCTTTATATATCTCTTTTCTATTTTTTTTCGCGGGATTTAGTTATATTTCTTATTATTATTTGTTTTATTATTGGGGATAGATAGGGATTAGGTAGAGTTGTGGGTGTTCGCAAGTTGATATATAATTTTACATTTTATGATATTTATATATTTTTATGGGTAGTTTAATGAATTCAGTTTGTATATATTGAATTTTTACGTAATGAATAATTTCCTTATTTTTATGCATGTATGATATTATTTGATATGTTGCTTATATTTTATTTTCATATTGAAAGAAATCCCCGATAAATAATAATGTTCGTGGCTATATTATTTTAATATACTGATATTGAATTAAATTAATGGAGCCTAATTTTTTGGCTAAATTAATATTTTTTACCAAAAAATGAAAAAAAATACTGAATATAAAACATTACTCTATTCGCCATGGCAGCGCCGTCATTCTTGCTGATGACGTCTGTTTTCCTCAAGGATTTGGAAAAAGACGTGAGCCCCCAGAGCGCTGTCGAAGTTGTGCAAGACGCATTCAACCTCTCGCGCGATAAGAATGGTCTTATCATTCTTGCGCACAATAGAGATAACTTGCGTCCCTTTGTCGCTGAGGTCCAGCGCCTCCACCAGGAGAAGACAAAGACCCTTCTCATTGAAGGGAACCAGACGTCGACCGTTGAAACTTACATCAGTCTGGAGAACCTGAACGCAGTTTGCAAGGCATGCGGGCTCTTGTGAAACAATCTTCAAGATTTTTTTTTTAATTAAATGCAAATTGTATTAATAATATTGGTTTCTATTCAAAAAATGTTAGTATATACGATAAATAATTATTTCAATACCATTTATATTTACAACAATATTATTAATCCATTATTTTATAATAATGAAAAACTTTCACCAAATAATAAATTGAGGTCTAAAAATTTGAATATTTAAATCCTATTTAAAGAGTTATTTATTAGTTATATAAAAAACCATAATCGTAAGATATCAATGTAAAGAAATTTATGTAAAGTAAATAAAAATATAAGTTCAATATAAATGTTAATAGTAATATTCTATATAAATTATTGCTGAAATAATTACAATAATTAAATTATTTATTTTTTTAAATTATAAAATTTATAATGAGTAATTATAAATAAAATAATACATGAGAAAAATTAAATGGTGAGATTATACAAATACATATTTAGATGGGTATATTTTTTAAAAGAGTAGTTGTAAGTGTTATCCATCCACCACTTTTTTTTTGGCAATTTGCCTTAATATAGTTAATATTTTTTTTCAATACCTCGACAATATAATTAACATCCACATTATCATTTGGTTCAATACATATTGAGGATATAAATAATTTCGGTGTGTCAATAAGCGGCTTATAATTTTCTGGATTAATAAAGGAGGGTATATATATTACATGTTTTGCATTTGGCAATTTTAAAGACTGTGTTCTACCATATGCATACCACGTAGCATATTGTTTTTTCCCTTTATCCCTTTTATCCAATTCGTTTTTGTGTTCTTGTAAATATTTATATGTTTGTGGATTTTGTTTTGAAAAAGAGGTCTCATCTATTATTTTTGCATTTTTATCATAAGGATAGATAATCCATTTATCTAGATATCCATTTGTTATTATCTTCCAACATGGTTCATCATATAGTTTTATATTATGTATATATATTGAATCCCGCAATGTTGCTATTCCATTTCTAATATTGCAAATATCTTTTAATTTAGTTATATTTTTATCAATGTTTTTTATATCGAATATGTTATATGTATCTGTATTAATGTCAGCGTATTTTATTATTGTATCGTTATATATAATGTTATCCGTTTCGTTATTTTTTTTAAATATCGTAATGCAACAATACGTTGAAACATTTGGGAACACTTTATTATCCTTGAAGTCTATAATTTTATATATATATTTGTTTTTCATTAAATATTCTCTTAATGGAATTGCAGACTTATTATAAAGATATGAATTTGGTGTTATCGCAACCATTATTCCATTTTCATTAAGAAGGCTTATACATTTTAATATAAAGGCGTAATAATAATCAATCGAACCACATTGGAGTATTTTATATTCATTTTTTAAATATTCTCTATATTCAACTGACAAATCTTGAATTCTTATATATGGTGGATTCATTATTATGTTATCATATTTGACATTTATTGGAAAAACATATTTAATAAAATCTGCAACATGGGGATTTATATTTTTTTCCTTTGGATATTGATTTATATATTCCTCATTTATATCAAATATGTCAATTGAATTGTAATTAGATATATTTATATGTTTTATTAATTGACCACTCCCGACAGATGGTTCTAGTAAATTCCCATATTCATTTAAATATTTTGCCATCATTATACTTATATTATCTGGTGTAAAAATATTTGATTTATTGAAAATTAATAAGGACTTATCAATCTCCATAATATGTATTATTATATGTATATTATTTATATGCTATATATATAATTTATCTATATATAAATATATTGATGTATATATATAAATTAATATATAGATTAATATATAAATGTGTTTATGAAATTTACTTCACATTAAAAATTCATTTTTTATATTTATATTTTATTTTTCATAAATTATAATTATAATACATAAATGGTATATTACTAAAATAAAATATTAAACGTTTGCAAACTTAAATAAACATTTGTTTTTTATAAATGGGATTGAATAATATTAGATAAAATTGTTTATTGGTATATCAAAATATAATATGCAAATGATATGTATTATATAAAATAGTAGAAATGTGGTTATTTTAAACCAAAATTGAAATAAATCAAAGTATAGAAAAATTTTATTTCACAACTATGAGCCAAAAAGGTCGGGAATCCAAAACACTTCTTTGGCTTGAAAGGGAAAGAAAATTTGCGCGGGATGCGCAAACTTCTTTTGCCATATTAGAGACTATATACCTTGCCAAAAACAGAGGGGGGAAGAAATTTTCCCCGGATGAGGAAAATGCGCATGACCGCGCTATTCAGTGTCTTATAAATTATATTAGTGGTGCATGTGCTCTCGATGCTACCAACTTAACCACACACAGAAGAGAGATGTCAGTGAAATTCCGCAATTTGATAGCCCTCCACAAGAGGGCCCACCTTTATCTTGAATCATCATGCATTTAATGCATCCTGATGATTTTTTTTTGTAGGATTTTGTATATTTCTTGTTATATTTATATATATTTATATTACTATTTTAGCATTTTATCAAAATACAAGAATATATATTAATAATTTTGTCATATAATTAAATTATAGTTTTAAATATATATTTGAATTTAAGTAATATATTTTAATACATGTATGTAATTATATAAGATGATATACATTTAATATATTTTTTTATTGTTATAACCGATAACTATATTAAAATTTGGTTATATATATCTGCATATTACCTTATTTTATATGTTATTTTGTTTATAAGTTTATAATTAAATTATTAAGACTTATTTATTATGTTGAATAATAATTTAATAAAAATTTAATTTTTTAATAAAATAGTATTTTTTTGTTTTTTTTATCAAAAAATGATAAAAAAAAACATAAAAAGATAATATACTTGTTCTTCCCGCGCCGTGAGTGAGGAATGGCGGCTTCAAACCACCTTGAAGGGATGAAGATTGAACTCCTTGCCCTCCTTTCCAAAAAGGCCATCAACTCGATGGATGACATGAACCCGGAAACCGACCGAATTATTCAGGTCATTCAACTCTCTTTCAGTTTGTTGAAACATGGAGAGGGAAAGTTTCTATATGAGAACAAAGAAACACTCGCACCCTTTGTTCAGGATGCTTCGTGCAGCTTTGATGGCAACTCACATATGACGGATTATCTGGAAAAGTCGCACATCGAGGCCATTTGGCTAGCTATCAACCGCGACAGCTAGCCACCGATGCCAACAACTTTCAAGAAATGAACACACACCTCATTTTTTTTATTCTATATATATTTCTTTTCTATTTTTTGTAGGATTTATTTATATATTCATATTGTTTATATATGTATACTACCGTTATAGAGTTCTATTAAAATAAGAAATAAATATTAATAATTTTATCATGTAATTTAATTATATTAAGGGTTTAAATAATATATCTTAATTCTAAATACATATTTACATCAAACATCTGTTTTTTTTATAACAAATAACCATATTAATATTTATTTATATATCCATATATATTACTTTATTTCATATATTATTTGATTTATTATTATATTGTTAAGACATAATGTTGAAAACTTTTTTTTTTTAAAAAACAGTTTTTTTTTGGTGGTTTTTTATCAAAAAATGATAACATTAATATGTAATTTTACATATTACAACGCATCTCGCTCACCCAACACGATGACATCTCAACAGAAGCCATTCGCGGTGATACTCGCGCTTACAGAGTGCGGGTCCCCAGAGAATCCAATTGACAGGATGATTCAAGTCATCCAAGAGTCCTTCAACCTCATCGGCGAAGGACACAATGCCTTTCTATTCGAGCACAGACAAAAAATTTTTCCATTTGTGGAGTTGGCCATCCAGAAGATTCAAGATGAATACGTGGCGACCTTTCTTTCGCTAGACGATATTCTTGAAGTCAATGCAGTGCTGCGCGGGTGGTAAATAGCGCTTGTGCAACTTTTTTTTTAAGACAATATTATATATTTTTTTTTTATGTGATTTAGCTATATTTCTTGTTATTTATATATACTATTTTAGTATTTTTATATTTTATAGTCTAAACAATATATATCAATTGTATGATGAAATACAAATATGAAAACACAAATAAAGAATATATATAAATAAAAATACAAATGTAGTTGTCATAAATATAAAAAAAATAATTTTAAAAGATATAAATAATACATTTAAAAAACATATACTTATTATAATAATTTCTGTGAAAAAAACGGACAAATATTAAAATACTATTAATAAGCATTAATATTATCGATTAATGAGCCTATTGAAATCATAAACACACATATTGGGATGTGGAAACGAATTTTATTATTTTACCTTGAATTTAAATTTTTTTTTTTACATTTAAAATTTTATGTTAAATATAAGTATAAAATATTATATTTTTTCTTAGCTATAAGGGTATGATAAAATCCAAATTTTTTAATTATTTTATAGATAAAAATATATAATTATTCCCGTGGAAAAAAATAACAAATATTAAAATACGAGCAATATATTCGTGTCATAAATATTATAAATTAATGAGTCTATCAAAATCATACACACATATATTATACATATTTATATAAATGATTGTTTATTATCTCAACTTATATTAAATGATAAAATACATGTATGAAGGGATAAAAAGAATATATACAGATATAGATGAAGATATAAATGCAAACACTGATAAAAATAAAAAAACAAGGAAAATTAAATGTCCAAAAGATGTGAATAATACATTTAAAGAGGGATGCGATGGATGTTGCAATGGTATGGAAAAAACTCGTAAATATTGCAGAGAATATGTTAAACATCAAAAGGAAAGCGAAAGCAAAACTCTATATATTATTTCACCTGTAAAGAATGACCACAAGAAATATTATAAAATAAATTATAATGGGCTTAATGAGTATATGGTAGAAATTGGTAAAAATAAGGATTCTATATTTATATATAAAAACTATTATGACGATACGATATTTAAAAATTATAGGAAGGATTATTGGATTTTCCATAAAAAGATGGACAATATTGGGAAAATATTTTTCGGTAAGAGTCCATATAATTGTTTAACGAAAATAACATGTGCATATGGAAAATATTATGATGGAAATACAATATTAGTGAAAATGAAGGGACATAAGTATGTGTGGATATGTGATGACCTATTTCAATTTGATACGCAGAATGATGAAATTATTAGATTTGTATCGTCCATTGGACCTAATGATGTTCCCTATCCCGTTGCATTTGGTAAAATAAATTCATATGTTCTATCAAGTAATGTATATATCAAAAATGAAGATATCAACAAGTTATATGATACCTATGTGAAAATGGTTGATAATCCTATAATATTTAATGATTATGATTTGAATTCTCTATATTATGAAACAGAAAAAACGAAATTGAAATCATATTGGCATAAATATAAATGTAAAAAAATATGATAATATAAGGATTATTTATTATTATATTGCTCTTCGTTTTAGTATTTGATTGATTGCTTTGTTTTATCGTTTTAAAATAATATTGAGATTGTTTATATGTTGTAGTATTATATATTTTTTTACGGTATATTATTTGTATTTAAAAGTATAAAATTATGTATGTTATAAAATTATGAAAAAAGGGGAAATAAAATATTTTCGATGTTATAATGTAGATAGAATAATAACGGTGATAGTTTTTAGTATATGAAAATTACCTCTATTATTTTTAGTGTAAAGTATAATTAAAAAAAATAAAAAAAAATGGTTTTTTCTAGATATTGTTTGTGTCTTGCTACCTTTGCAAGGGCACACAACAATAACATTGAAAAGAGGGGGTGCTTTCCACTCATCACTACACTCCATGTGCAGCTCTGAGTTTCAAGCGGGGCGGTCTTCCAAGCACCGCGGGCTTCTCGGTTTCCCGAGCCATCAATGTCGCCCGAAGACAACACCATGGGGGTGCCTTTCTTTGTGGTTTCCCACTCCAAACACACAACCAAGGTCGTTGTGCATTTGGCCCTCGTTTTTTCAAGCGAAAACGGGAGCAAAAAACGCTGTGGGGCGCCTCACTGAGAGGACGGGCCAAACGCATGGACCTTGCCGCTGGCGAAGCCAGAGACCGCCACGATGCTTGTCGTCCCTTGCGCACCGGAAGCACCAGCCACAGCCTGCTTCAAGCGTTCCGCATCGGCTTGGCGTGCTCGCTGCAAGAGTGAGCTAAGTGCCGCCGCACCCTTATCGACTTTGGCACTCAGCACTGCTGTGAGCTCCGCCGCAGCTTTTGCTTCGTCGCGTTGGTGCTGCAGCTCCGCTTCGTGGCGCTGCAGCTCCGCCTCGTGGCGCTCTTGCACGGCCGCGATGCGCTTCTGCTCGGTGCCCTGACGTGCCTGCTCGGTGCCCTGGCGTGCCTGCTCCTTCTCAATGATAGCCATCCTCTGTGCGAGGGCCGCAAGCTCGGCTGCGTTTTGAGACGTCTTTTGGGCAGCTTTCAAGGCCTGGACGCTGGCCGTCTGGGCATACTTCTTCGTTGTCTGCTGGTCCAGAGCAGAGGCCACAGCCAAATTGGCCACCTCCGTCCGCGACTTCGTCAGCCAGCGGATAAGTTCTTTGACCTGCCCCATCTGCCTCACAAGCACTGCTTTCTCCGCCTCATCATTGGAGCTCTGGAAAATGCTCGTCAATTCCGTGAGCTTCGCCGTCGCCCCGGCAAGGCCGCCGAGTTCGTTGGAGAAGGCAAGCTTGATGCGCGTGTCCTCCATCTTGTCGAACATCGAGCATCCGGGGCCGCGACACATGACAGTCATCGGGTTGCCATTCTTGCTAACGAACTCATGCGGGTGGGTTCCCCCGCCGCACACGTTGCAGGCAGGAGGTCCGCGCGAAGCCATTTTCGCAAAATGGTCGAAAACTAAATTATAAACATAATCCAAAATTTTTTATTTTTTGTTAAAAAAAGCTATTTTTTCCAAAAAAAAAAGTTTTAAATATAAATATTATAAATTTTAAATGAAATTTATTTTTAAATTATAGTCAATTATTATAAATTATTACGCATTTTACTAATAACGGACAATTTTTTTGGCGATGTTTGTGAATTGTAATATATATTATTATCTTTTCCTTTTTTATTACTTAATAACAAAATATATTTTTTTACAATATTATTTATAAATTTTTGTATTATATTATCAATATCATCTCCATATACATTATTTACAACTTTATCAAATGTAGATATATAAAAATTAAGTATTCCCGTTTTCCTAAATATATCTAGATAACTTAATATATTTATTTTACTTCTTATTATATCTTTACATCTTTCTATATTTTTAATAATTTCATTACTATCTATATATAACATAAGAATTAATATATTATTTTCTGCGAAAAATAGTTTTTTTTTTTCGCAATCATTTAT
>JACCDV010991429.1_pt1 | contig 15189 bp, 17 predicted proteins | sample 7446131 | NCBI WGS metagenome assembly JACCDV01 (sample SAMN15323448, study PRJNA562643) | freshwater metagenome | isolation source: river surface water | place: USA:Blue River Watershed | collected 2017-08-17 | reverse complement strand
CCTTTAAGACCGTGGTGTAAACATTGATACCTTGCGAATAAATAATGTCACCGTACTGAGAAAAAAGGAGTTGTCTGGCCATCTCAGCAACAAAATCAGCGCGAGTATCAAATTCTTTTCCTAGGCCCCGAATCTTAATGGTCTCAGCCATCGCTTTTTCATAATCGGCTGGCGTAATGTATGAGAGATCGCGCATGCGCTGCAAAATATATTCTTGACGAATCTTGGCGCGCTTATAGTTACTAACCGGGTTATAGGCAGAGGGTGCCTTTGGGAGGCCTGCTAGCATCGCCGCCTCTGCAATGCTAATATCCTTGAGTTCCTTACCAAAATATATTTTGGAAGCGCTCGCAAATCCATAGGCGCGTTGCCCCAAATAAATTTGATTCATGTAAATCTCAAGAATCTTGTCCTTGGTTAATTGGGCCTCGATCTCCCAGGCAAGTAGCACTTCATAAAGCTTGCGACTGAAGGTTTTCTCATTGCTTAAGAAAAAATTACGTGCCACCTGCATGGTGATGGTCGACGCCCCTTGGGAGAGGCTTCCTCTTAAATTGGCTAAAGTTGCTCGCAATACGCCCCAGTAATCAACGCCGCCATGACTATAGAAACGATCATCTTCAATCGCGATCACTGCATACTTCAAATAGACAGGGATTTCATTGAGAGGGACAACGCTTCGCCGTTCCTCTCCAAACTCACCTATTAATACCTTATCGGCGGTATAGATCCGTAATGGCTCTTTGGGGTTGTAATCCACTAGCGCTGAAATGTTCGGTAAGTTTGGCTTCGCAATAATGAATGCGTAGGCGACTAACATGGTAAATAACAAGCCAAGCACCACCATCAAAATCAATAAGGCTTTAATTAGTGGGCTGGCACCTGACTTCTCAGAAAAACGAGTGCCCGAGCCCCGTTGGAAAGGCGGTTTTTTGCTCGGTGGATTAGCCATCCCCAAATTATATGGTCCTACAGCATTTGCAAGAATGGCCGATCAATCAATCCGGTTTTGCTGATTTCAATCACTAGCGCCCACCAACACAATAGGGCATGGTCTATCGCAATATCAAACGAGAGGATTTTGACGAAACCTTGCAAAGTCTGGGCAACGATCCTGCTATTTTGGAGCATGAAACCCAGGCTGATCATTTACAAAGCAAGCACCAGGCACCAAGGCACAATCAAATGAGCCAATCCTGGCCAGGCCTTAACGCCTTCAAAGAATTGCCCCTAGCATCGCTTCACCCAGGAATGCTCATTGCTGGAATTAGTTTTATAGCGATTCTTGTGACTTTAGTCTATTTGACCATCCAGGTTCGGGAAATTGCTGAACTTGGCCAGGGTGAACCAAACCAAACAGCTATGAAGAAAGAGTTGTTGACAATTCAAAGCCAAATTGACGAACTTCATAGCCAGGCTGACGAAAATCTAGAGCAGATGATGGAGTTTCTGGAGGAGATCCAAGCAAAGCGATACATTTCTGTCAAAGAAACGAAGCGATCAGTTATCCCCGATCCCGATGAGGTCGATTTAAAGAAATGGCGTCATTTGGGTATTAGCAAGAATAAGGATGGCGCCTTCGTGATGCTTCATGATGGCCAACAAAGTCGACTCTTTGCAAAACATGGGTTTGCTAAACCTTCCTGGCAGATAACCCACTTTGACCAGTCCCAGGTCACCTTACAGGGTCCCGGAGGAAAGCAAGTGGTGCTGATTTCGCCATGAAGCATGTGATATTTCGATACTGTTGGATTTGGCTTTTACTTGGCCCACAAAACACATTTGCATACCACGCGGCCAGTGGTAATGCTGCACTGAATACTCCAATTAGTATTTCAGCAAAAGAGATGCCACTAGTGGATTTGCTCCATGTATTGGGGCAACTTGGCAATACGCATTTTGTATTAAGTCCTAGTATTCAAGGAAGTATTGATGTTCAGCTTGTCGATGTTCCATGGCAAACTGCGTTATCAACGATCTTGGCAAGCCGAGGCTTGCGGTTCATACGCAATCAGGGGGTCTATTGGATTGCACCGCATCAAGAAATCAACGCTTTCCAAAAACAACGTCGGGATGACTCAGCACTCCCCTTTGGGGGCGAGCATCATGGCACACCCCGGCAAATTTTGATTGAGGCGCGGATTGTTGAAGCTGACCATCGCTTTGCACGTAATCTTGGCGCCAAGCTTGGCTTGCGCTCGCAAGCAAAGAATCTCCCCGAAGGGGGCGATCGGGTTCAGGGTTCGTTTGCACTAGGATCACCACTTGGGGCTGGCGGCCTTAGTGGATTTGAGCCAGTGACTGCCGCGGCGACCCTTCTTAGTAAAAATGCCACACGTCTTCTCGATGTGGAATTAAGTGCTCTTGAGAGCGATGGACAGGGCAAGATATTGTCCAATCCCCGCATCATGACCGCCGATATGGTGAAAGCAACTATTGAACAAGGTACTGAACTACCGTACCAAACCTCCTCTTCAAATGGAGGTAACAAAATTCAATTCCGTAAAGCGAACTTGCGTCTCGAGGTGATTCCCAAGATTCATCATGACGGCAAAGTCTCTTTATTGGTTGCCATTAATAAAGATAGCGTGGGCATGAAGACCGAACAAGGTTACGCTATCGATACCAAGAATCTGAGCTCCGAAGTCAGTGTTGAGAATGGCGGTACCGTCATCTTAGGCGGTATTTATCAAACTACAGAACGTGATGACACTATCAAAATCCCGCTTTTAGGTGATATTCCCTTGATTGGGCATCTGTTCAAACATCAATCAACTTTGCGAGATAAAACAGAACTTCTCGTCTTTTTAACGCCTACTATCTTAGATAAACCCGAATAGAATGATGAAATGGACATTAAAAATTCCAATATCTTTCTGATTGGGCTGATGGGGGCTGGCAAATCAACGGTGGGGAAATTAATTGCCCGCAAGCTTGAGCGGCGCTTTATTGACTCTGACCACGCACTTGAAGAGCGCTGCGGGGTCAAAATACCAACTATTTTTGAGATGGAAGGTGAGGCAGGTTTTCGTAAACGCGAGGCACAAATTATTGATGAGCTAACCCGCGAGCAATCGATTGTGCTCGCCACCGGCGGTGGTGCAGTATTACTCCCAGAGAACCGCAAGGTACTAGCTGAACGTGGTACGGTCATTTATCTACATGCCAACCCAATTGAACTTTGGCATCGTACTAAAGGTGGTGAAGGTCGCCCCCTGTTGCAACATGGGGACTCAAAAGCAATCTTAGAAAACTTATACGCCATTCGCGATCCACTGTATCGCGAAATCGCGGACTTTATTATTGAAACTGGTAAACCAAGCGTCAATCAACTTGTAAGCTCTTTACTCATGCAACTTGAATTAGCCCCATGAAAACTCTGAATGTATCGCTCGGTGAGCGCAGCTACCCTATTTACATTGGCTCGGGACTTCTCAAAAAGCCGGAACTCTTTAAACCTTGGATTACCGGCAAATCGGTATTCGTGGTGACCAACACGACCGTAGGGCCCCTCTATAGTAAGACGTTGATCCAAACCATTTCAGGCGACGCGAAGTCAGTTCATGAAATTGTCCTGCCCGATGGGGAGTCGTATAAAGACTGGGTTACCCTACAGAAAATCTTTGATGCTTTATTAACGCATGGCGCTGATCGAAAATCAGTACTAATTGCTCTCGGTGGTGGCGTGATTGGTGATATGGTGGGGTTTGCAGCGGCTAGCTTTATGCGCGGCATTCAATTTGTTCAAGTACCCACGACTTTATTGGCTCAGGTTGATTCTTCGGTAGGCGGTAAGACTGGGATTAATCACCCGCTTGGTAAAAATATGATTGGCGCCTTTCATCAGCCGGTTGCGGTTATTGCTGACCTTGATACCCTCAAATCACTCCCGCCAAGAGAACTATCAGCTGGCTTGGCGGAGGTCATCAAACACGGCGCAATTGCAGACACTGAATTTTTTAATTGGATTGAAGCGCACCGTCAAGAACTATTAAATTGCGATAGTGGCGCCATGAGTCATGCGGTCGAGCGTTCTTGCGAAATTAAATCGGCAGTAGTGGCCGCCGACGAGAAGGAATCTGGGATTCGTGCCATCTTAAATTTTGGTCATACTTTTGGCCATGCCATTGAATCTGGCTTAGGCTATGGAGAATGGCTGCATGGTGAGGCCGTGGGATGTGGAATGGTGATGGCGGCTGATTTATCTTCTCGTCTGGGTTATTTAAAAACCGAGGAAGTAAGTCGTATCAAAAAACTCGTTATGGCAATGGGCCTGCCCGATTGCGCACCCAAGCTTGGAAATAACCGCTTCTTTGATCTGATGCGAATCGATAAAAAATCCGAGGGCGGGGAAATTCGCTACATCACCCTTGAGAGAATTGGCAAAGCAAAAATTGAAGCGGTTGATGATGCAATTGTTGAACAGGTCTTAACGACTAACCAAGTAAATTAATCTCAACTGTCTGCCCAGCCTGGTCACTTACAAAACGGGATAAATCGGCAAGCAACTCATTACCAGTTTTTGTATCCAGCCAGAGTGGCTGGTTCATCATTCCGGCCCAACGGTAATGAAATCCTCCGGCTTTACAGGCCACCCAAATTTCATGGAGAGGTGGCTGGGTATTCACCACAACCACACTACGATCCCGAAAAACAATATTAATCACATTGCCCCCTTGACGAGCAATATCAAGGTCGAGATCTAAACGCTCATCGGCATTTTCCAGCGATAGTTCAATCGATTGCAATAGATGGCTAGCCAGTTGATGAAATTGCTTATCGTCAATTTTGTCAATCTGGGATGAAGGGGTGTTCTGCATGCTATATTCAAATTCCGGTGATTAAACAGATGATATTGATTGTAGTTAAGATTCCAGTTTACGTTGCGTTGCTGTCCCTACTTGGATGTGGGGTTAGAGGACCTTTGTTTTTACCCAATCCACCGCCCGTTCCACCAGCGCCCACCCAACCGGAGCCCAAAGGTACTCTGTACCCTCCTAAAGAATCAGGTTTATCGACCCCCACTAATACGAGCTCGCCAAAGTAATGACGCATTCCATTCCATCATTAACTGGCTTTACTGAACACCATGGAGAGTGGTTTGCTGAAGGTGTTTCGCTATCTGCCTTAGCGAATCAATATGGCACCCCTCTATATGTTTACAGTAAGCATGCAATTTGTACGGCATACCGCGCCTATGATGTTGCCTGTATCCGTGCAAACGGCAGTCGCCGCGCCAGAATTCATTACGCCGTCAAGGCTAATAGTAATCTCGCTGTTTTAGATGAGCTCAAACAATTAGGTGCTGGATTTGATCTGGTGAGCGGCGGCGAACTCGCTCGAGCCCTTCACGTTGGAGCCGATCCAAAAAGTATGGTTTTTGCTGGAGTCGGCAAATCCGCTGATGAAATTAAATTTGCCCTCTCGGTTGGCGTCAAATGCATCAACGTCGAATCCATCCCTGAACTGCAGCGTATTAATTCCATTGCTAAGAGTTTGGGTCTTCGCGCCCCAGTTTCATTGCGCGTGAACCCTGATGTAGATGCGCAAACCCATCCGTATATTTCCACGGGTCTCAAAGATAATAAATTTGGGATTGCCTATTTTGAGGTTCTAAAAACGTATCGAGAGGCGGCGCTACTGCCCCACATTGATATTGTTGGCATTGATTGCCATATTGGTTCCCAAATTACTAGCACATCGCCATACCTCGATGCTCTTGATAAAGTCCTTGATCTCATCGATCAACTCAAACGTGATGGCATTGTCATTCATCATCTCGATCTTGGTGGTGGCCTTGGGATCGACTACGGCTCGGACGCACCACCCGATATCACCGAGTTTACGAACACCCTACTCAATCGTGTGGATGAGCGTGGCTTTGGGCACTTGGATGTCATTTTGGAACCGGGTCGCTCCTTAGTCGGAAATGCGGGAGTGCTATTAACGCAAGTTGAATATCTTAAAACTGGTGCAGATAAAAACTTCTGCATTGTGAACGCCGCCATGAATGATTTAATGCGACCAGCTCTATACGATGCCTATCATGCGATCGTTCCTATCAAAAGTGGAATTGGTAAAGCAATCACTTATGATGTAGTTGGTCCTGTTTGTGAGTCAGGCGATTGGTTAGGCAAGGATCGCGCCCTTGCTGTTCAAGAAGGCGATGTGCTGGCTATTTTGTCAGCCGGTGCCTACGGCTTTGTAATGGCTTCAAACTACAACACCCGGGGACGGCCCGCAGAGGTCATGGTCGACGGCGACCAGGCTTACTTGGTCAGAGAGCGGGAGTCTGTAAATAGCCTCTTTGCGAATGAACGAACGATTGGGCCGAGCTAATTAATCGAAATATTCGATTAACGCAACCCAGCCATGTAATCCGAGACGGCTTTCATTTCAGCGTCAGACATCTTGGTAGCAATCGTGCTCATTTGCACACTGTTCTTGCGCGTACCCTCTCTAAATGCAATCAATTGTGAGATCGAGTAATCTGCCCATTGACCACTTAAACGAGGGTACTGAGCAGGAATACCAGCGCCATTCGGACTATGGCAGCCTGAGCATGCTGGAATACCTTTCTCAGCAATACCTGCACGATAAATCCGTTGTCCCAATGCAATGGTGTCTTTGTTTTGCGCAGTACCCAACTTCAGCTCTTGTTTATTGAGATACGCAGCCAAGTTGAGCATATCTTGATCGGTCAAAGTTGCGACCATTCCCATCATGACAGGATTCATCCGGGTGCCATCTTTGTAATTCTTAAGTTGCTTCACTGTGTAAGCCGTATGCTGGGCAGCCAATTTAGGCCATGACGCAACCCCACTATTTCCATTTGGGCCATGGCAACCGACACAAGAAACGATTCCACGCTTAGGGTCGCCATTGTTATAAAGAACATCTCCTGCAGCAGCATCTGCCTTGATCACTGCTGGAGTTGGTGCACTAGTAGTCATTGTTGGGGCGTCAGCTTTTGCAGGCTCAGCCGCATGAGCGAACGATATAAAACCACCAACTAAAACAGCCATCAGGGCAGAGATATTTAATTTGGAGAATTTGCTGCTATAGCGCATTATGGGTACCTAGCCTACTTTGAAATGTTCAAACGAAATTCATGTGATTTTACAATAGCTTCCATTCATGTCTAAACTGCACCAAGCCCGCTTTTTTACCACGGTCAATGAGCTCCAAACGCTTCCCCAGGGTGAGCTTCCTGAGATCGCCTTTGCGGGTCGCTCCAATGCCGGAAAATCCAGTGCAATCAATATCTTATGCAATCAAAAGCGCCTGGCTTTTGCGAGCAAAACTCCGGGTCGAACCCAGCACATCAACTATTTTGGGATCTATGCCAAGGATGAGTTACTAGCCTATTTGGTCGACTTGCCAGGCTATGGCTATGCCGCAGTTGGTGAGGCAACCCGCTCCCACTGGAACGAGATCTTAAGCCGCTACTTGCAAACCCGTAAAAATTTGGTTGGTTTGATCTTAATTGTGGATGCACGACGGGGTTTAACAGAACTTGATGAACAAATGATTGCCTGGTTTAGTGTGACCCAAAAACCTATCCACATTTTGTTAAGCAAGTCAGACAAACAAACTTTCTCCGAAAACCGCGCCCTGTTGCAAGCCATCTCAGAACAAATTAAGCAATTTGCCCCTGCAGAGATTACAGCTCAACTGTTCTCCAGCACAAAACGGGTCGGTCTTTCGGAAAGCGATACACTTATTCAACAATGGCTTTTTCCAGAGCGCAACATCGCCTAACCCTATCCTGATTAGAGAGTATTTGCATGTCTCAATATCCTGCCTATCGCCCCCGTCGGATGCGCCGTGATGATTGGTCACGTCGTCTCGTTCAAGAAAATCATCTAAGGGTTGACGATCTAATCTATCCCGTTTTCTTACTACCTGGAAATAATCAAACCCAAGCGGTCAACTCAATGCCGGGTATTGAGCGCATGTCGCTTGATCGCCTGTTTCATGTGGCTGAAGAATGCGTAGCCCTTGGCATCCCAGTAATGGCACTCTTTCCTGTAATCGATGCATCACTAAAGAGCAACGACGGTGCTGAAGCATTTAATCCAAAGGGCCTTGTTCCAAGCGCAGTGATGGAGCTCAAAAAACGCTTTCCCACCCTTGGCATCATGACCGATATTGCGCTTGATCCCTATACCAGTCATGGTCAAGATGGTTTGCTCGATGAACAGCATCGGATTTTGAATGATGAAACTGTCACGATCCTCATTAAGCAGGCGCTCTGCCATGCCCAAGCAGGTGTAGACATGGTTGCCCCATCCGACATGATGGATGGCCGAATTGGAGCGATTCGTTCTGCCCTTGAAAATCAAGGATTAATTCATACGCGCATCATGGCTTATGCGGCCAAATACGCCTCGTCGTTTTATGGTCCCTTCCGAGATGCCGTTGGATCAGCGAGCAATCTTGGCAAGGCGGATAAAAAGACCTACCAAATGGATCCTGCTAACGGCGATGAAGCCATCCGCGAAGTTGGCTTAGATATTAGCGAGGGTGCTGACTTGGTGATGGTAAAGCCCGGCATGCCCTACCTCGATATCGTCTATCGCATCAAAGAAGCCTTCGGTTACCCAACCTATGCCTATCAGGTCAGCGGCGAATACGCCATGATCAAAGCTGCTGCCCAAAATGGCTGGCTTGATCATGATGCGGTCATGATGGAGTCACTGCTCGGATTTAAACGTGCTGGAGCAGATGGTATCTTGACCTATTTTGCGCTTGAGGCCGCTCGCCATCTCAAGCGCTAAGATTATTTTGCTCCTAACTCTTGCAGGCGCTCTAGAAAACGACTGGGAGTCATAAAACCCACCACCCGTAACGATTTTTGTTCTTCACCAGCACCATTGAAGAACAAAATTGCAGGTGGACCGTACAAACCAAATTGCTTCAGTAGCGCTTGCGTTTGTGGATTGTTGATGGTGACATCGGCTTGTATTAGTACGAAACGACTCATCGCCTTTCCAACCTCTGCATTGGTAAAAGTAATGGCTTCCATCTCTTTACAAGAAATACACCAATCAGCGTAGTAATCGAGCATGACGGGTTTATTGTCGGCCTTAGCCTTTTGCATAATTCGCTCGAGCTCTTCACTCGATCGCACAACCTGAAATACCAAATCTGGAGAAATTCGTTTTTCAGTACGAGTACTTGTTTGAGTTTGGTTACCAGTTACGACGGAAATTGCTGGCCACACAATCCAAATAGCTAAAGCAACCAACACTAGCCCAAGAGCGCGCTGTAACCACATCATCCAAGCGCCCGTTTGCGGCAAAAAACTTCTAGCGCCCAATGCGATGAGCAATAATGGCAATCCCATCCCTAAGGCCATCACAAATAGTAAGCCCCCACCAAGCGCCATCGATCCGGTTTGTGCCACAAACCCTAAAACACTGGCTAAGGGTGCTGTAATACAAGGGCTTGCAACCAGCGTTGAAATTGCGCCAAGGCTAAAAGCCCCGACAATACTTCCGCCCTTTTGTCGCCCGGCCAATTGATCGACTTTGGTTTGCCATCCTTGGGGCATCTTTAGCTCGTATAAACCAAATAAGCTGCCAGCCAAAAATAATAAAAGGAGAGCAAACAAAATGAGGGCAATGGGACTTTGAAGGGCGCGCTGTACGCCGCTTCCTAATGCCGCTGTTAGAACCCCCGCTAAGGCATATAACAAGGCCATGCCCAAAATGTAGGCCAAAGCAAGATAAGCCGATCGGGTCTTGCTAATTGGGCTGCCATCTTGGCGACCCAAAACAATACTGCTCAAAATCGGGAGCATGGGTAATACGCAAGGCGTAAAGGCAAGCGCAATCCCAAGAATAAAGAATCCGATCAATAGATAAAACGGTTTGGCATTCTCTAAATAGCTTTTAATTGATGTGACATCATCGCGCCCACTCCATAAATCCGTGAGGCTAAATGGTGTTGAGTTTGTGGCGATAGTACGGATTGGCGCTGCATCACCTTCAGGGATGGGCGCCACTCGAACGCCTGGAGCTGCTATGAAGTATTGATAGGTCATGGGTGGATAACAAATGCCACCGTCAGCACAACCCTGCAAATCAATCTCTAGGCGAATACCGCTTTGTGGAGATTCTGGCAACCTAATAAGAACTTCGAATGGTTTTGGAAAAATCTCCATTTTTTTCCCAAAGGTCTCATCAAACTTTTCAACCCCTTTAGGAATTTGAATGCTCTTGGGAGCGCTTGGCTTGTCATTGATCAACAACCGATACTGTAAAGACTCCTGGTAAATGTAGTAACCCGAAACCGGTCGGTACTCAATGGCAATTTCATTGGTATTGGCAAGCCATGTCGCCTCCACAATAAATGCCCTTTCGGGAGGTAGAAATTCCTTGGCATCTACTGAACCAAGGAATGCGACACTCGATAGTAGAAACAGTAAGAGTTGAACCAAGCCATACTGAATTCTCTTCATGACTTTGTCTCCTCATTTACCCAGCGCCCATATGCCTGGGAATATTCAGCTGGTTTTAAAGCAATGATCTCTGGCAACTGATAAGGGTGGTTGGCCCTAATAAATGCCTCAATGCCTTTCCATTGAGTTGTTGCTGTTTTAGCACTTAATAGAACTTCCGTGTCATTGCAAACCTTTCCATCCCATCGATAGATCGATTGCACGCCCTCCTGAATTTGTACACAGGCTGCAAAACGCTCATCGATTAATTGCTGACCTAGTAATCTAGCCGCATCCATCGTGGGCAAAGTCGTGGTTACGATCAGTATCGAATCCATACAAAAGATGGCTCAAGCAGTGGGTTAAATGAAAAAGCCAGACCGAAGCCTGGCTTTAACTATACCCGATGCTAATTTATGCTGCTGCAGGCTCTTGTTGAGGCGCCTCTTCAACTTCAGGGCGATCAACCAACTCAACCAGTGCCATTGGGGCATTGTCACCGTGCCGAAAACCAAATTTCAGAATACGGAGATAACCACCTGGTCGAGTTGCATAACGTGGGCCGAGCTCAGTAAATAATTTGCTTACCATTTCACGATCGCGCAGACGATTGAATGCCAAACGGCGGTTCGCTAAATTATCTTTCTTACCCAAAGTAATCAAAGGCTCAACCACCATCCGCAATTCTTTTGCCTTTGGCAGGGTTGTCTTAATAACTTCGTGCTCGATCAGTGAGTTGGACATATTGCGCAACATCGCCAAACGATGCGATGAGGTGCGATTTAGTTTGCGTAAGCCATTACCATGACGCATGATGCTTCCTTTCTAATTATTGCCCGAGAGTCGCTGGAGGCCAGCTGTCGAGCTTCATCCCAAGACTTAAACCGCGGGCTGCCAATACGTCCTTGATTTCATTCAAAGACTTACGGCCCAAATTAGGCGTCTTGAGTAATTCATTTTCAGTACGCTGAATCAAATCACCGATGTAGTAAATGTTCTCAGCCTTTAGGCAGTTTGCAGAGCGAACGGTCAACTCTAAATCATCAACCGGTCTCATCAACAACGGATCAACCATGGTTGAGCGACTTGGAGCCAACTCACCGCTCACTTGGCTGCTCTCTAAGGCGGCAAACACGACCAACTGGTCAACCAAAATACTCGCCGCTTGACGAATCGACTCTTCAGGAGAGATCACGCCATTGGTTTCAATGGTCATCACTAAACGATCTAAATCAGTACGTTGCTCAACACGAGCAGACTCAACCGCATAGCTAACACGATTAATTGGGCTAAATGATGCATCCAACACAATACGGCCGATTAGCTTAGTCGCTTCATCTTGATACTGACGCATATTGCCTGGTACGTATCCACGACCCTTTTCAACCTTGATCTGCATATCGAGCTTACCGCCAGCTGCTAAATGTGCAATGACATGCTCTGGATTAATGATTTCAACATCATGGGGAAGATCAATGTCCTTAGCGTAAACAACGCCAGGACCTTCTTTACGCAAATTGATCGTCACCTCATCACGAGATTGCAATTTAAAGACAACGCCCTTTAGGTTGAGGAGCAGGTTAACAACATCTTCCTGAACGCCATCCAAGGTGGAATACTCGTGAACAACGCCTGCAATCGCTACTTCGGTTGGAGCAAAGCCAACCATGGAAGACAACAAAACACGACGTAATGCATTACCAAGCGTGTGGCCATAGCCACGCTCAAATGGCTCCATCACAACCTTAGCCTGGTTTGCACCAAGTGCTTCAACAGAAATGATTTTTGGTTTAAGCAAATTTGTTTGCATAGATATCTTTTCCTTAAGAGGTGCAGTATTAGCGTGAATACAATTCGACGATCAAACTTTCGTTGATATCACCGCTGATTTCATCGCGATCTGGTACTTGTTTAAACGTTCCCTCGAGCTTGCTTGCATCAACGCTGACCCAGTTAATTGAACCAACTTGCGAAGCAAGATTTAGTGCTTCTTGAATACGAGTTTGCTTCTTTGCCTTCTCACGAATTGCAATGACATCGCCAGGACGAACCTGCATGGACGGAATATTGACCACTTGGCCATTTACCGTAATTGCTGCATGCGATACCAACTGACGCGCTTCAGCGCGAGTTGAGCCAAAACCCATGCGATAAACCACATTATCTAAACGGGACTCAAGCAGTTGCAATAAGGTCTCACCAGTATTACCTTTACGGCGCTCAGCTTCAGCAAAATAGCGACGGAATTGACGCTCGAGCACGCCATAAATCCGCTTCACCTTTTGCTTTTCACGCAACTGATTACCGAAGTCAGAAGTACGAGCACCTGAGGTGCGACCGTGCTGTCCTGGTTTGCTGTCTAGTTTGCACTTGTCCGATAAAGCACGGCGTGCGCTCTTTAAAAATAAGTCGGTACCTTCCCGACGAGATAGTTTGGCTTTAGGGCCTAAATAACGTGCCACGATTTCTTCCTTTCTATGCCTCGATGGTTACCGAGGTGAGTTCGCTGTAACTACCAACGAACGGTGGGCTTATTAAACAATTGCTGGCAAAGCCAGCGGCTTGGTACTGCAAAAATTAGATACGGCGACGCTTTGGAGGGCGGCAACCATTGTGAGGAACCGGAGTCACGTCCTGGATCTCAACAATCTTGATCCCTAACGAGTTCAATGCACGAACCGCAGACTCGCGACCAGGACCCGGGCCCTTAATCTGAACTTCTAAATTCTTAATCCCACACTCAATTGCTGCCTTACCAGCCACTTCAGCAGCAACCTGAGCTGCAAATGGCGTTGACTTACGTGAACCCTTAAATCCTTGACCGCCTGATGTTGCCCACGACAAGGCGTTTCCTTGACGGTCGGTAATGGTCACAATGGTGTTATTAAACGATGCATGCACGTGTGCGATACCATCGGCGACGTTCTTTTTAACCTTCTTACGAGCGCGTTGTGCACTTGCATTTGCGGCGGTTTGTTGTGCTTTTGCCATATCAGTTCCTAATTATTTCTTTAGTGCAACGCCGGCCTTACGGGGGCCTTTACGGGTACGGGCATTGGTCTTCGTTCTCTGGCCACGCACCGGTAAACCCTTGCGATGACGAATACCGCGATAGCAAGCCAAGTCCATTAAACGTTTAATGTTCATGGTGACTTCACGACGCAAATCACCCTCTGTGGTGCGCTTACCCACTTCATCACGCAGCTTCTCGAGCTCAGCATCGGTAAGATCTTTCACTTTCTTATCGATTGCAACACCCGTGTTCTCACAGATCTTCAGAGCTTGTGCTTTGCCAATACCGTAAATGGCGGTTAAACCAATCACAGTATGTTGATGATTTGGGATATTTACCCCAGCGATACGTGCCATATAAATTCCTCTACTTAACCGAATTAACCTTGACGCTGCTTATGACGTGGATCGGACGAGCAGATCACACGCACCACGCGCTTACGCTTGATGATTTTGCAATTGCGGCAAATACATTTAACGGATGCCAATACTTTCATCATTCACCTCTTTAATAATCCTTACTTCGCACGGAAGATAATTCTTGCGCGCGTTAAATCGTATGGGGTCATTTCCACAGTTACCTTGTCTCCTGGCAGGATTCGGATGTAATGCATCCGCATCTTCCCAGAAATATGACCTAAAACTACATGCCCATTCTCTAACTTCACCCTAAACATGGCATTGGGGAGGTTTTCAACAATTTCCCCTGCCATCTGAATTACATCGTCTTTAGGCATCTTAGAGAGTGGGTCCCATCTTAAAGTTGGCCTTCTTCATCAGAGAGCCGTACTGCTGTTGCATCACAAATGATTGCACCTGAGCCATAAAGTCCATCGCAACCACCACAATAATTAACAACGATGTCCCACCAAAGTAGAAAGGAACGTTGTATTTCAAAACTAAAAACTCGGGCAATAGGCACACTAAAACCATGTAAATTGAGCCAGCCAAAGTTAAACGAACAAGAATTTTGTCGATGTAGCGCGCCGTCTGATCGCCCGGACGAATACCTGGAACAAATGCACCGCTCTTTTTCAAGTTGTCGGCCGTATCGCGGCTGTTAAAAACCAAAGCGGTATAGAAAAAGCAGAAGAAAATAATGGCAGTGGCGTACAAAATGATGTAAACCGGCTGCCCAGGAGCTAAAGTTGCCGCCAAATCTTTCACAATACGACTCACCATATTGGTTGGTTCGCCTGCTGTAAACCAGCCGGCAATAGTGGCCGGGAACAAAATAATCGATGAAGCAAAAATGGGAGGAATCACACCAGCCATATTGAGCTTTAAAGGCAGATGAGAAGACTGACCGCCGTAAATCTTATTACCCACCTGACGTTTAGCGTAGTTCACCAGAATACGGCGCTGACCACGCTCTACGAAGACAACAAAGTAAGTAACTGCAATAACAATCACTACGATAAAAATTGCTGAAAGAATGCTCATGGAGCCAGTGCGAACCAACTCTAAAAGACTAGCCAATGCACTTGGCAAGCCAGAAACAATCCCGGCAAAAATAATGATGGAGATACCATTACCCAGGCCACGTTCTGTAATTTGCTCACCGAGCCACATTAAAAACATCGTGCCAGTAACAAGCGTTACAACAGTATTGAACTGAAACATCAGGCCAGGATCAACAACAAGGCCTGGCTGAGACTCAAGCGCAACGGAAATTCCAATCGCTTGGAAAGTTGCCAAAAAGACCGTTGCATAGCGGGTGTATTGGGTAATCT
>JACCDV010014657.1_pt1 | contig 15193 bp, 12 predicted proteins | sample 7446131 | NCBI WGS metagenome assembly JACCDV01 (sample SAMN15323448, study PRJNA562643) | freshwater metagenome | isolation source: river surface water | place: USA:Blue River Watershed | collected 2017-08-17 | reverse complement strand
GTCACATACGATCTCACCGGAGGTTTATAATCCGGTCGCATCCAAGGATATTTCTCCAAAAAGGAGCGCACATTATGCGAGCATGCTCCATTCACTGAGCAAACCGGACCAGCAATGCAATCAGGGCAAAACAGATGATCGCTTACCCAGGTTAGGTGCCGCTGGTTAATCACATGTTTACATCCACAGCAGCGACAGGCAGCTTTCGTGAGAAGAGCACCTATCTCATCGGTGGGAGAATACTGGCTGCGGGGCTTGGCATTCGCAATATGAGGCTCATTAATGCCTGGTTGTCTTGTAAGGTGTCCCATAACTGTAGTTTGGGTTGAATGTGAAATGCCGGACAGGCTGACAGAGAAATCTGGTCCAGGGTATTTATACATCTCGCCTCCTACCAAGTCAACAAAAGAAAAACCACCCATCTCTCGGCGGTTTTTCTTTGTTGCCCTCTAGAAACTAGTTCGCAACAAACGGAATCAGTGCCATGAACCGGGCACGCTTTACTGCAGTCGCCAGCTTTCGCTGGTTCTTTGCAGTGGTACCTGTTCGCTTTCGCGAAAGGAGTCGGGCATGCGGGTTTAGGAATTTCTTCAAAATATCAACATCTTTGTAGTCGATATGCTGAATATTATTTTGAGAAAAAAAGCATTGCTTAGTCATAAATTTTTGTTTTGATTAGAATGGAATGTCTTCCGGGTTTATTTCCTCATTCGGATACGAAGCAGTATCGAGAGTATCTAGCGGATTGTCACCTGCATCATCTGATGGCTTTGTAGCCGGTCTAGAAGCATTTGATCCACTATCTCCATAATTTCCAACTCCCTGTCCTCCTCTAGGACCGAACTGGATGGTGTCGGCGATTACTTCTGTTCGATAATTCTTCTTTCCATCTGGACCATCCCAAGATCTGGTGGTTAATCGCCCTTCGACATATGCCATCGATCCCTTCTTGAGATATGCGGCAGTGGTGTCAGCTTGGCGACCAAATACTACGATATTGTGAAAGTCAGTGTTCTCCTGCTTCACGCCATTTTTGTCTTTATAGACACGGTTAGTGGCGATTGAGAAGCTACACACATTGATCCCTGAAGGCAAAGCCTTGAGTTCGGGATCGCGAGTAAGGTTTCCAATAATGAATACTTTGTTTAAATACATATTGCTATTATAGCTTAAGCTTCTAGGTTCTCGCTAACGCCTGTTGCGTCAGTATTGTCTAGGGCTTTAGCTTTCGCTTCGTTGTTGTCTCCTTCTATTGCTTCCGGAGAAGAGTCTTCTGAAGCATCGTCTCGGCCATTTCTACCAATTCTTTCGCGAGGTTCCTCTGCCAATGTGCTCTCGCGTACAGTTCCGATGAGTAGGTATCGCAAAACAGGTTCAAATTCTTTGACCTGTTTTTCTAATGCTTCTATATCCTCAGGAACAAGGGTGAACTTGATCCATCCGAAATAGGCATTTTTATACCACTTCTTTACTGCTTTGACAGTCTTTGAGATGTCATACGCTAGATTAATTGGCTTCGGCGCATCCTCAGAGATGAACTCGCCCCCGAGCTTTTCAACAAATGATTTGAGCTCAGAAAACTTTACAGTCACATCGTCTTCCGAAAGAGTAGGCACGAAATGAAAACCGAGCTCATATACTTTGAGTCGTTCTTCTCGTTCTACATCTCTGTTATGTTCCTTAGTCATGGGGACCAGATTACCATAGGTTTGGAGGTTGTGCAACTAGACCACCGACTATTTTGAGGCTCAACAGAGCCATTTATACAATGGTGGCCATATCGTTTTGAGCACCCAAATCAATACCATATACCCTCTCAGCATTCCGAATCATGGCCATACGACATTCCTCACTATCGATTCCTCTGGCCTTAGCGATCGCCTCGACAACATAGGACACGTATGATGGCTCATTGATCTTCCCTCTATATGGCACGGGAGCCACATATGGGCAATCTGTTTCGGACATAATTGATTCAATAGGTACATTCCGAATAACCTCATCATACGATGAAGTAAAGGTGATAACACCTGTAAAAGAAAGCGTAAAGCCCTTCTCTAGAAACATCATCGCTTGTTCGGGCGTCCCTGCAAAGAAATGAATGTTTCCCCGCAATTTTGCCTTATCACCTATGAAATCCTCATCAAGTATTGATAAAATTTCTGAATAACTTTCTCTGGCATGGATCATGAGAGGAATATCGTATTTCAAAGCAATCTCTATCTGACCCCGAAATAGTTGTCTTTGTAGGGCAAATACTGTTGGCTTCTCTTTTTCTTCTACTTTAAATAAGTCAATGCCACATTCCCCTATTCCTATAACCTTGCCACGACCTCCTTTTTTATACAAATGCTTGCCAACCAGATCATCCAATGTCTCTAGATCATTACTCCAATTATCCGTAGCCTCGCTCGGATGAATTCCAACAATTGAGTATATATGCGGATGCAATGCCGCAAAGCGTTCGGTCGTCAAAATACAATCTCTCGAAGTCTCGATATGGGTACCGACATTGATAATAGCCACACCCTTGTCTTTGGCACGCTCAATAACAGCGGGTAGCTCCTCTTTGAAATATGTCGGGTACGCATGGGCATGAGTATCGATATACTTTATTTCGGTAGGGATGGTGAGGTGTAATGGTTTTTTTGCCATCTTTTTAATCTTTCCTCATGAATAAAGGTGTCTCAGGAAAACTCCCAGATTCAAGCAAAGCTAGTATCTTCTCCGAAGTCTCTGGCATGAATGGCGCGAGTGCATATCCGACCTTATACAATTCTTGTAGAAGATATCTAATATCTTTCTTGGCACCTTCAGTATCGATTTTTATTTTTTTGAATGGAGCGTTTTCTTGGATAAAGGAATCCATCTCGCTTATTTTTTTCCAAATGAGATCTGATGCTTCAAAAAAATTGTATTTCCCAAGCGGTGCTGCCAGTTTATCGAATATCTCGGATTTGCCAGATAGATTAGGACCAATCCCCTGAAAATCAACCTCGTAAGAAACGGCCATTTTTAAAATCCTACTGGTCAAATTACCAATACCATTCGCCAATTGAGTATTGTACGCCTCTTTGAATCTCTCAAGAGTAAAGTCTCCATCCTCATATGGAGGCAATTGATGAGCAATGAAATATCGTAGCGCATCTGCACCAAACTCATTGACGATATCGATTGGATTGATGACATTGCCCAAAGACTTGCTCATTTTTTGTCCTTGGCTCGTAATGAATCCATGGATAAAGATTTGGGTCGATGGAGGCAACCCCGCAGAAATTAGCATGGCTTGCCACATCGCAGATTGTTGGCGCAAATTGTCCTTGCCAGCAAGCTGTACTCCAGGCCAGTATTTTTTGAAATTATTATCATCATCCGGCCAGCCAGTAGTTGAAATATAATTCACCAATGCATCAAACCATACATACATAACATGGTCTTCATCGCCAGGAACCGGAATTCCCCATGGCATCTTGGACTTGAGTCTAGAAATACTGAAATCACGCAAACCTGATTCTACAAAATTCTTTATCTCTGTTAATCTCCAAGTTGGCATGACGAATTCCGGATTTGATTCATATAGATCAAGTAGGGCTTGCTGATATTTAGACCAGCGGAAGAAATAATTCTCCTCCTTGATAATCTGAATCTCCAGATTCGGGTGTATAAAGCATTTTCCATTCTCGAGCTCGGTGTCATGCTTTTCTAATTCACAGCCAACGCAATATTTAGTCTCATATTCGCTCTTATAAATATCTCCTTTTTGAAGACATAAATTCCAAAAATGCTGTGCTGCCTTGATATGATTTGGGTCAGTGGTTCTGATGAAGTTCGTATAACTCAGGTTCAGGCTTTCTTTCAGAGCCTTGAATTTGATTACGTATAGATCGGTATAATCTTTGCCTGAGAGATTATTTTCCATGGCCTTCTGATAAATCTTCAGTCCATGCTCATCGGTTCCTGTGTTGAAAAAAACATCGTAACCTTCCATCCGCTTGTGTCGCGCCAGTATATCTGCCTGAATAACCTCCGAAGCAAAGCCGATATGAGGGTCGGCATTGAGATATGGAAGCGTCGTAGTTATATAGAAAGCCTTTCCACCGTTATCATCAACATTTGAGTTCATGGTCATATTGATATCATAGTAGACTAAAACCGTCCTTTTTTAAAGCCCTGGACAATATCACTCTAAACCACCCGGTAATCCAATTTGACTTTGCTCCTTATAGGCGTATAAATATCAATAGAAACTCAGATAAAAAAGTACAGAAGTACGAGAGTAAAAAACACCAACAAGAAAGGAGTACCATGTCAATAAATTCGCAGACCACTAGCACACTCAAAGACACCGGATTAACTTCCGCTCCCGCTACTATCCCTTTTTTCGGAAGTAAGCTTGGCACAGAACCTTACCCCACAATACTGACAATGAGCAGTTGCTCCCTCTGGTTTCGTCCTGGACTACTGGAGCACATATCACCAGGATTCCAAAGTTTGGGTCACGGTGAGACCAAGCCTGGGCCAATAATCCGGTTATATAAATGGAATTCCCATAAGTCTGATGGATGGGACCCACCTTATATTGATTACCCAAGTCACAAATTGGTGTCACCTATAAAAATGTGGACGATGGTCAGATGCCTGAATGAAATGTCAATAAACAGGAAGACACTACAGGAGATTAACAGTCTTTATGGTCAAAAAGGATCAATAATCATACAATGTGCCACTGAAGACGACTGTGAGAAACAGTGCCACATCATCACAGCGACATTGGATGATAATCCATCAGTTCTACTCCCTCTCCGCTTTGACCTGTCTTGGACAGATGATGAATCGACCAGGCCTCGCTGGATTATCGATGCTACACCTATCAAATTCAGTTCTCATGATCCCGATGATTTGGGTTGGAGTTTCAGCACAGTTGCATTTCTTCTGATCCCCTACTCAGAATGACTCAATCGAAAAACCCGGCCCTGCCTTTGCGCAGCGGCCGGGGTTTGATTTTTTCTAACTATTCACTAACAAACCTCTTTCTCCTATCTAGATCATCGATGAACTCTACAATAGCAACGGAGATTGGAATCGAAAGCAAAACCCCAATGAATCCGGCCAATTCAGCACCAGCAACGAGGGCAATGATAACCAAAAGCGGTGGAACACCCACGACTTTTTTCACAACTAGTGGGTAAATAAAATGCGCTTCGATCTGCTGAATGATGATATATGCAGCCACAACAATGAGGCCGAGTCCGAATCCTCCATCAAGGGTTGCAAAGAAGAATGCTGGAATAGCAGATAGGGTCATACCCACGACAGGGATGAGCTCGAATACCGCTGCAACTGCCGCCAGAAGTAATGGGTGTTTTACACCGAGAACTAGCAAGGCTATATAGGTTAGTACGCCAACAATGAGTCCGAGAAGCAATTGCCCTTGCATCCATTTCCCTATCTTGCGTTCAGATCGCTTCCAAAGATTCTTTACATATTCCTCATGCTTTAAAGGAGTAACTATAGACAAAAATTCGCCAACACCATCTTGGCGCACAGATAGATAAAAGGATATAACAAACATTAAAATGAGACTGATTACCCCGCCGAAGAATCCGGTAATTGCGCTAAATGTTCCACCTGAAAATGCCGTCAGGGAATTCGTAACTGTACCAACTAGGTCTCCTACTGATACTGTAGTCGGTAGTTCTGGGAAAATGGCCCGAGCCCCTGAGAATGCTCCAGTATGAAGACCATTGAATATGTCTGCAGTTTTAATCGATCGAGGTAAGCTATTCAAGGCTGACACGGTCTCATTGAAGAGTGGTGGCAAAACGAATGATACGAATGCCAGTATTAGACCAATCAAAATCGAATACATCATGATTACGGATATTGCACGAGGAATTCTTTTTTTGATAAAGAAACGCGTGCCTGGCTCTAATACCGATGCGATTACGACAGCTGACAATACTATGAGGACGACACTACGTAGTTGATAGAGTAAGAATATACCCCCAATAAACAATGCGATTTTGAAAAGCGCATTGAAGCTAATATTGTGCATTCGCTCTTGTTCGAATGGTGGTGTCATGAGTTAAGGATAGCACTAAGCTGGAAGGTATACAAAAGATATATTTAAACCAACCCCTCAATCTTTTCCACCAAATCCGCAATGGCCACCCTCTCCTGTTCTCCACTATCTCGGTATCGAATTGTGACGGTATCCATTACACCAGTTTCCTTTACCCCTTCCAATGTTTCAAAATCTACGACAACACAAAATGGCGTGCCGATCTCATCTTGTCGTCGATACCGCTTACCGATATTTCCATTGTCATCGAATGTCACTCGACCGAATTTTTTCTTTAGATTTACATAAACTTTTCGAGCAACTTCTACTAGCTCTGGCTTATTTTTCAAAAGCGGAGAGACTGATACCAGAACTGGTGCAATCTTCGGAGATAGTTTGAGATATTCGCGCTTTTCACCATCTACTTCATCTACAGTATATGCATCGCAGAGAGTGGCGAGCACAGTCCGATCTAGTCCAAATGAAGGCTCAATACAATGAGGTACGTATCGCGTCTTCGACTCTTCGTCAAAATATGAAAGATCTTGACCTGATGCTTCCGTATGACTCTTTAAGTCAAAATCGGTCCTATAGGCTAATCCATAGAGTTCTTTTTTACCAAAAGGAAAATCATATTCGAAATCAATTGTGCGCTTGGAATAATGTGCTAGATCTTCAGGTCCAATCTCGAGTTCATGTACTTTTTTTCTATCTATTCCTAGATCAGAAATAAATTCATGAACTTGATTTTGAAAATGCTCAAAAGAATCCTTCCACTGATCCGGGTGCACAAAATACTCCACCTCCATCTGATCAAACTCCCTTGATCTAAATATGAAATCCCTAGGGGCAATCTCATTGCGAAATGCCTTGCCAATTTGCGCGAGACCAAAAGGAATCTTTGGATGCATTGAGTCTAGAACATTTTTGAAATTAACAAACATGCCCTGAGCAGTCTCCGGTCGCAAATATGAAATAGAATCATCATTGGCTACGGGACCTATATGAGTTTTGAACATCATATTGAATTGGCGAACGTCGCCAAGCGAATTGCCTTCTGGACTCTTCAGAGCCAGATCCTTGATATTGGTATCCATAGCTTCTATATTCATACCTTTGACATCAATACCAGCTTCTTCGAGCAGATGATCGGCTCGGTATCGTTTTTGGGTCTTGGTATCCTCAACCAACGGGTCAGAAAACCCGCCCACATGACCACTCGCCTCCCAAACCCTAGGACTCATCAGGATCGCCGCATCTACACCAAACATATCCTCACGGTCAGTGACGAATCGCTTCCACCAGAGTGCCTTAATATTGTTCTTGAGAGCGACACCCAGAGGACCGTAATCCCAAGTCCCTGACAGGCCACCATAAATTTCAGAACCAGGAAAGATGAAGCCCTTTCTCTTACAGAGTGCGATGATGTTTTCCATATAATTATTAGTCATGGTATCAGAAAAAAGGGGCGAAATAAAGACAAAAAAATGGCCATGCACCCCTAGCGGGAGAGTGCATGGCCTTGTGGCACTAATACCCCTTTCGGCCTTGTCCTTGGTCCTTGACTAGGCTTACTTACAACTAAGTGACATAGGATTCCGCTTGTCCAGTGTCACTTCGCAATGTACATCCGAGCTAGCCCTACCTGTCCTGAGCAGTTACGGCTTACTCTCGAGCGTCGTCGCTCGGTAATACGACGCCGGGACTATTCATTATCCATGTTCAGTTGCGGCTTTGGGTTTGGCAACCGAGTTGCGTCCGATTTGCTGACGCAATCAATCGGCATATAAAATAGTACTCCTGCCACAGAAAAACGCAAATGGGTTAATCCACTACTACCTCACCACCTTCTCAGCTCCAAAGTAGAAATTAGGGTCACTTTCAATTCGTGTATCGAGTGGTGAAAATGTACTCTCCACAATTGTCTCCGTGAATACGTCGGTACCGGCAATTCGCTGTTCATTAATGAGTATAGGAGCACTATTAACTTGGCTTATACTTGGTAAAAGTTCTAGCTGGAAAGCGAAATCTTTTGCACTGGTATTGTATCCAGTTCCGGGAGCAATATCACCCAGACTCCAGGTAATTTCCCGTTTGTCTGGACTGTACTTTACATTTGCGGCTGCTGATTCTGGATAAATTTTGCCAAGCCATGTCACATATGAAGGTAATGTTGCAGTATAAGTGACATTTCTGACATTATTAAAGGAATTGCTAACTGAGTTCATAACTGTATAGGTTGTCTTTTGCTCAGCAACTGGTGGAATCGGGCCGCTATTTTCAAATGGTCCAATACTGTGAATCATTTTCGATGCCAGAGTCAATCCTGATGCAATCCTGACGATACGAGAAGTTGTCGAGCGGATCTCTTCTGGAACTTGATTTTCACTTAGACGTTTTGCTTTGACGGATATGTCTAGAGTCATAGCCTGCCTGCGCAAAGCCGCGTTGTTTCCGATCGTAGGTGGAAGTGATGCAAAGGTAAATTGCAAAGTCCCTGATACATTTGGTGGCAATTCAGCCATCTCTACCACTGTTCCTTTATCCCAGACTATTTTATTATTGATGGAACTGTAAAACCCTCTTTCAGCATTGACACTAGCTTTGTCCAAAGTGGCTCCACCGAGCGTCGCCTCGATCACGACATCATAAAGTGTAACATCCAAATTATTTTGCCAAACTATTTCACCACGAATTGGAGTACCCGCAGTCGCCACGTAAATAGGATCACCGACTTTATCTAATGATACATCTGCAGAAATGAACGGTCGCTTGACCTCTACCCTCTCTTGTACCTCAAGAAGCTTGGTGGCAATGCGACTATTGTCGAGTGGGTCCTCTGTGCCTGCTGAGAATGTGAAATATCTCTCAACATCAGCTTCACCAATTATCTTGCCAAATATCTCAATCTCTCTCTTGTCTCCAGGCTTCATATCCCCTATTGTCCAGACATTGTTTCCAAAAGATGCATCTGGGATTGATTTCTCATATGAAAATCCTGATGGATATGCTGCATTAAATACCAGATTGCGAATTACGTTTTGAGAATTCGACGTAATAGTAGCTTTGAAAGAAGTGGTCTGATTTGGAGAAACTTCCTTGAAGGTTGATACATCTATGGCAATAGGAGCTGATCCTATGTACATAGGATATGTTTTTTCTTTGTTAAAAAGAATGATCGAACCCGGAACTCGATATCGTACGGTAAATTTGAAATCTTTCTTAATATTTTCCTCTCCAAATAAGATTGCCTCAACTCGCACTGTTTCTTTTTGTCCTTGGCCAATGGTTCCTAGAGGAAAAGTCTTGCTAAGAACTGTAGTGATACCGTCCGAAGCATCTCTTGTTCCTTCTGGAAATTGGACAACAAAATCGACATTCTCCAGGTCGCTCGAGTTTCGATTATGGATATCAATATCTAGACTAAGCACTTCACCAGAAGGTGTAGATACTGGCCCAATGGCGGTAATATCGATATTTGATCCGGAAATATAATTAGATCCTGTCGAATAGACATACCAGAAAAATAATGCGGCCGCCAACAAGGCAAAAAATGAAATGGCAAATAGTTTTTTTAAAAATTTGCCTCGGCCATCTTTTTGATACTTTTCTTTAAGGTTTAAATTCTGGCCATATTTTGGACCAGTGATGATTCTATCCTGTCTATCATCCTGGAGAGTTGGTCCTTGATGAGTTGGAAATTCACCTTTTATTCCAGAGATAGAATCTGGAATAGAGCCTGACAATGCATTAGGTCGAATCACTGGTGGTTCAGGCGTCTCTCCAACTTCATCATCGGCCCAAGTAGTACCAACAAGGGTTGCATGTTTATGTAATTTTGGGCGTGACGAATGATCAGGCGCATTCGATACCGAATTCAAGCGCTTTTTCAAAGTTTCAATCCGATCTTCGTCTCCATTCATAGAGAAAATTATAGCATAAAACAACAAGTGTTTTATTTACAAATGACTCTGGACTATGGCTCTATCGATAGCCGCATCAATCGCCTTCTCTTCTCCATCTGTCATGAGCTCGAGTATATTGATAAACGCTGGATGTATTTTTTCCTTGATAAATATTTTTGTGTGATCATTCTCGTCTATATATCCAAGTTCATGCAAAAGTCTGAGCAAAAATACTTTTTCCAATCTTTGACATTTTTTTGGGAGACTAATAATCGATTCAAGGACTGCAAAATCCTTAAATACGAATCCAGAAATCGACTTCAAGGTATCGAAAATGATAGGCTCAGGCTGTTCTCTTGGACAAAATCTCTCTACATGTGTCAGTATCCGCGAAAGGAGTACTCGAGCCTCCGCTGGAATTCTTTTATCATATAATGAAATCATCTTCTTGGCGCTGGTCAACCTCCATATTTCCCTGCCCTTTACCATCGATATACTCCCGAATGTCATCGATTGTAAAGAATACCGGAGTTTGGATTTCATATGTCGCGCGGATTTGGCGGTTGCATGGAGAAGACCGAATTTTTCTGTGAATGCCAAAATCGATAGATCTGCATCCTTGGAATGCTTAGCTGTGATTATGAATGCATCCGAAGTATAAATGCGGTATGACATATGCTATACCTTGATCTGGAATCGGACGGTATCGGTGGTCGGATCGAAAATTGCCTTATGTGCAAAATCAACTGCTGTGCCTTCTGCAGAAACTTCACTAACAAAAGATATGTTTTTGGCCAAAACAGCTTGCCTTATCATATCCATATATGTATTGATGACCAATTGAACTTCAGGATTTGCCCCGAAGACAATATCGATTGAGTATTGTGGGATTAAATTCTGATTCTTCCGCTCCTGCTGAATTGCTCGAATGAGATCCCTGACAGCGCCCTCTTCTCTGAGAGATGATGTTATTTCGGTATCAAGAAAGACCTCAGAAGATTCAGCAAATTTTATTTCCTTTACATTGAGCTCATCCTTTAGAATCTCTTCCAATTCGGTATACAGTTCATTTGAAGAATGTGTAAATGATCGAAGTGGCTGGCGAACCTTGATTCCAGCTTCAGCGCGCTTTGCCAGGCCAATCTCGACCAATTCTCGAACCCTCTTCATCGAATCGATGATCTCAATATCCATGCTCCCAGCCACTGGCCAACTCTCCAAATGGACACTCTCGATCTCACTGAAGCTGACTTTTTTATACAAATGTTCTGCCATAAATGGAGTAACAGGTGCCATAATCCTAGACAATCTCTCTAGAACAAATCGCAACGTAAAAATAGCATCTTCTCGGTCAGTTGCATCAGTCTTGAATCGATCTCGAGACCTCCGCAAATACCATGTCGAAACATCATCGATGAGATCAGCAATTGGTCTAGTGGCCTTGTCGAGAATATAATTATCCATATTTGTCGTCACAAGATTTATGGTCTGATTAAGACGAGCGATTACCCATAGATCTAATGGATGCCTTAGCGTAGACAGCATTTCAGCTATTTCATTTTCAGAATATTTCCCTACAGCGCGCTTGAGCGGGTTCCCTTTTTCATCTAGGGCATACATAACTAAAAACGAATATAAATTATCGATTCGATTGAAAATCTTCTTATTAACTTCATCCAAGCTTTTTTCTGAAAAAGACACTTCTTCGCCTCTAACCGCTGGAGATGAAGCTAGGAAAAAGCGGAGCGAATCTGCGCCGTATTTCTCTATGGTAGGCCAAAGATCAGGGTAATTCTTGAGACTCTTTGACATCTTGCGACCATCTTCTGCGAGAATCAAACCATTGACCATGACATTTTTGTACGGGCCCTGAGCGAATAACCCAGCATTGATAGCAAGCAAAGAATAGAACCAGCCGCGTGTCTGATCTAGACCTTCAGCAATAAAATCTGCAGGAAATTGCGTTGGTGTTGGGAGATTGTTGGACTCAAATGGATAATGATTTTGAGCAAAAGGCATTGAACCTGAGTCATACCACACATCGAATACTTCGGGGACACGAACCATCCTCTCTCCTCTTTCTGGATCAGTCCAAACAACCTCATCTACATACGGCCTATGAATGTCTATTTCCCAAGTCTCATTATGAGGAAGTTGCCTCCAATCTATTTCATGCAATGATGCATTGGGATCAGAAATATCTTGCCAACCAGTTCGCAATAGGTCGCGAGCAGTACGACCAAGAGATGAATATTTGATCATCCGGAGTGGTAATCCATGGGCAATGACAAGAATGTCTTCATTATCATTCTTTGCATCGATATCATACATGGCTTGTGTAGCTCGCACTTTGACATCGAATACCGACTCACCTCCTGCGGGACGATCATACATTCTCTCCTTTGGCGTTGTCATCAGATTCCAATGCTCGCCCCATGTCTTACCTTCCAATTCTCCCCCACTACATTCTCCCAATCGATGATCGAATACGATTTGATCCTTAGGGATCCCGAGGATGTTCGCTGCCATCTCAGCAGTTTCTCTTGTACGTCGAAAATCCGAAGAATAGATTTTGGTAATCTTTTTGCCTTCAGCAGCTTTACGTTTTTGCAATTCCTTTATTGAAGCTTCCACCTGCTGTCTTCCCAGATCAGTGAGACCATGAATTGAAAGGTCTGCGGAACTGATTATTCCAAGGACATTTGATTCAGCCTCTCCATGTCTAATCAAGGTATATGTATTTCTTTTTTCTATTTTTGATTTCAAATCAGCAATTGATCCGATAATACTGATTTTGCCAGTATCCTCTCCTCTCCATACCGGAAGCGGAGCACCCCAGAATCGTGAACGTGATAAGTTCCAATCTCGAATATTTTCGAGCCATTCTCCGAATCGCCCCGTCCCGATCTCAGCAGGAATCCAATTCACCTTTGTATTCTCTGCTATGAGCTTGTCGCGCATCTTGGTCGTCTCTATGAACCACCCTGACGTAGCATAATTTAGAAGTGGATATGCGCATCTCCAGCAATGAGGATATGAATGGGTTATTTTTTCTTTTGCATAAAGAAACCCTGCATGCGCAAGTGCCTTGATTACCTCTATATCATAACTCTGGGGATCGTCTTTTGGTTTGACCATCTTGCCGGCAAAAGGATCTCCAACTTCGGAACGCGCACGACCATCTAGACCTACATGATGAAGCATTGGAAAACCCTCCTGCTCAGCCAACTTTCGGTCATCATCACCAAAGGCCGGAGCTATATGCACTATACCCGTACCGCTTTCTGCAGTAACAAAATCAGCCTTCGCAACCCTCCAAGCATTACCACGGTACTGTTCTTGTTTCTCAGAGGGAAACTTACCCTTTGAGTAAGTATCGAAAACTGGCATATATTTAACACCCACAAGAGAATGGCCATTTGGAGTTGAGCCGAACTCTTCAATGATCTCAAGTTCATTTTTTGATATATCTTTGATTTTTTGCAGTAAATCCTTGGCAAAAATAAGATTGATTGTCCTACCTTCGTCTGTTGGATGAATAGTAGAAACTTTTACATAAACCAAATCTGGATTAATGGCCAATGCCGCATTACCATGCAAAGTCCAAGGAGTAGTTGTCCATGCGAGCATAAAAGTATCTGGATCATCATTCAAAGGGAACATCACATATACCGAAATATCTGTGACATCAGCATATCCCTGCCCAACCTCGAAGTTCGAGAGTGTTGTTTCGCAACGTGGACATACATGCATGCTCTTAAAACCTTCGTAGACGAGTCCTTTTTCAAAAAATTTTGCAAATGACCACCATACTGATTCTGTATAGCTAGGGTCCATGGTCTGATAGCTATGTTCCATGTCGACCCATCGACCCACGCGATGGATCACCTTTTTCCATTCCAAATCATATCGAAAAACACTATCGCGAGCTGCCTTATTAAACTTGTCGATTCCATAATCGATGATGGCTTTCTTGTCGGAGAGGCCGAGCTCTTTTTCGATCATATTCTCGATCGGCAAGCCATGACAATCCCAACCCCATCGTCTAGATACGTGAAATCCACGCATGGTTTTGTATCGTGGAATAGCATCCTTGATAGTTGAAGGCAAAAGATGTCCAAAATGTGGCATACCTGTCGCATATGGTGGACCGTCATAGAAAACAAAACTGCCTAGAGGTGATTCTTTGGACAGGCTTTTTTCAAAAATTCGCTCTGCATCCCAAAACTGGAGCACTTCATGCTCTCGGGTAGCAGCAGGAGACTGGGTTTCAGCCGAGGTTTTTTCGTCAGAATCAGTGCCAGATTTCATGGTTCGTATACTAGCATAGAGATTGAGAATTTTATATAAAGAGAGTACTATTGGAAGCCGAACAAGTTCAACACAAACCATACTGAAAACGATGACTACAAAAGACCCTTTCGAGGGCGAAGCAGAAAGACACCCTGGCTTTATATGTGGGGAGCACCATGACGTTCGCAATCCACCAGAGATCACATACGAGACTATATTGACACTTGCGGATGACCGTTGTGATCCGCAACTTCTGGAGCGCTATGCGGACCATCGATTCTCTATCGTTCGTTGCATGGTGGCACTCAATCGCAATGCAAGCGTTAGTCTCCTCTATTCACTGGGTCTAGACAATGATGAGTCCGTTCGTGGATGTGCTGCCAGCAATCCTAGTAGTGAGCCAAAATTTGCTGAGACAATCAGTGAAGACGATCATCCTATAGCTCGCGCTGGTGCAGCAAGACATCCGGGAATATGCGACAGAACGATCCTTCGCCTCGATAATGACTCAGATAGTCAGGTCAGAGGTGCTATTCGACATAATCCAGCCTATCAGAAGCTCATGAACACACTGAAAGCGTCTGCTGCGATTGTGCGTGAAATGAGGCAAAAATCTCCCAACGATACAGTCACAAAATGACACAGGTCGTCATACTCCCGATGGGAGTATGACGACCTTTAATTTTGCATAAAGACAAAGCCCGTCGCTCTCCTCCAGGGAGCGACGGGCGAAAAATTTGGTCTTGTTGGTGGTGATCGTCAGGCGAATGCGCTGGGATTGACCCCAGGCTGCCGACGAATTGGATTCAGGTGCGGTCCCTCCACACGAGGCGACGGACGCTTGAGGCTAGCGGGTTTCTTGGCGCGCTCGAGGCTTTCACGCCTTTCGATTGCCCGGGCGATGATGCGCTCTTGTTGTGCAGCCAGGTCGGCG
>JACCDV010077781.1_pt1 | contig 15196 bp, 9 predicted proteins | sample 7446131 | NCBI WGS metagenome assembly JACCDV01 (sample SAMN15323448, study PRJNA562643) | freshwater metagenome | isolation source: river surface water | place: USA:Blue River Watershed | collected 2017-08-17 | reverse complement strand
CGAAGCCGTGGCCGGTGAAGTCGGTGTGGACATCTACAACCTGATCAAGTACCAGCGTTCCAACCAGAACACCAACATCCACCAGCGCCCCATCGTCAAGCGTGGCGACAAGCTGGCCAAGGGTGACGTGATTGCTGACGGCGCTTCGACCGACCTGGGCGAAATCGCCATCGGTCAGAACATGCTGATCGCCTTCATGCCCTGGAACGGCTACAACTTCGAAGACTCGATTTTGATCAGCGAACGCGTGGTGGCCGACGATCGCTATACCTCGATCCACATCGAGGAACTCGTGGTCATGGCCCGTGACACCAAGCTGGGCGCCGAAGAAATCACCCGCGACATTCCGAACCTGTCCGAGCAGCAACTGGGCCGTCTGGACGACTCCGGCATCATCTACGTGGGCGCTGAAGTGCAGCCCGGCGATGTGCTGGTGGGCAAGGTCACACCCAAGGGCGAGACCACCCTCACGCCTGAAGAGAAGCTGCTGCGCGCCATCTTTGGCGAGAAGGCCTCTGACGTCAAAGACACCTCGCTGCGCGTGGACCAAGGCTCCCAAGGCACCGTCATTGATGTGCAGGTCTTCACCCGTGAAGGCATCCAGCGCGACAAGCGCGCCCAACAGATCATCGACGATGAACTCAAGCGCTTCCGTCTGGACCTGAACGACCAGCTGCGTATCGTGGAAGCTGATGCCTTCGACCGTATCGCCAAGCTGCTGACCGGTCGCGTGGCCAACGGTGGCCCGCAGAAGCTGGCCAAGGGCAGCAAGATCGACAAGGCTTACCTCGACAGCGTCGAGAAGTTCCACTGGTTCGACATCCGCCCGGCTGAAGACGAGATCGCAACGCAACTCGAGTCCATCAAGAACTCCCTGGAGCAGACCCGTCACAGCTTCGATCTGGCCTTTGAAGAAAAGCGCAAGAAGCTCACGCAAGGCGACGAGCTGCCTGCTGGCGTGCTCAAGATGGTCAAGGTTTACCTGGCCGTCAAGCGCCGCCTGCAGCCCGGCGACAAGATGGCCGGCCGTCACGGTAACAAGGGTGTGGTCTCCAAGATCGTTCCGGTCGAAGACATGCCTTACATGGCCGACGGCACACCGTGCGACATCGTGCTCAACCCGCTGGGCGTGCCTTCGCGTATGAACGTGGGTCAGGTGCTGGAAGTGCACCTGGGCTGGGCCGGCAAGGGCATTGGTCACCGCATTGGCAACATGCTGCAAGCCGAAGGCAAGCGCATGGAAAAAGCCGCCGAACTGCGCAAGCTGTTCGAGCAGCTGTACAACGGCATGGGTCGCAAGGAAGAGCTGTCTCAGCTGTCTGACGACGAAGTGCTGGCCATGGCCGACAACCTCAAGGAAGGTTTCCCCTTCGCTTCGCCCGTGTTCGACGGTGCGTCCGAAGACGAAATCCGTGCAATGCTCAAGCTGGCCTATCCGGACGACATCGCTGCGGCCAAAGGCCTGACAGCTACTCGCACGCAAGCCCACCTGTATGACGGCCGTACTGGCGACGCCTTCGAGCGCCCAACCACCATCGGCTACATGCACTACCTCAAGCTGCACCACCTGGTCGACGACAAGATGCACGCTCGCTCCACAGGCCCGTACTCGCTGGTCACGCAACAACCGTTGGGCGGTAAGGCCCAGTTCGGTGGTCAGCGTTTCGGCGAGATGGAAGTGTGGGCGCTGGAAGCCTACGGCGCGTCCTACACGCTGCAGGAAATGCTCACCGTCAAGTCCGACGACGTGCAAGGCCGTACCAAGGTGTACGAAAGCATCGTCAAGGGTGAGCACTCCATCGAGGCAGGCATGCCCGAATCGTTCAATGTGCTGGTCAAGGAAATCCGTTCCCTGGGCCTGGACATCGAAATGGAACGTTCTTAATCAACAGGAAGCCAAGGATTTAAACCATGAAATCACTCCTCGACCTGTTCAAGCAATTCACGCCTGACGAGCATTTCGATGCCATCAAAATCGGTCTGGCCTCGCCCGAGAAGATCCGTTCGTGGTCTTTCGGCGAAGTCAAAAAGCCCGAGACCATCAACTACCGTACCTTCAAGCCCGAGCGTGATGGTCTGTTCTGCGCCAAGATCTTTGGCCCGATCAAGGACTACGAATGCCTGTGCGGCAAGTACAAGCGCCTCAAGCATCGCGGCGTGATCTGCGAGAAGTGCGGCGTTGAAGTCACACAGACCAAAGTGCGCCGCGAGCGCATGGGTCACATCGACCTGGCTGCGCCTTGCGCCCACATCTGGTTCCTCAAGTCCCTGCCTTCGCGTCTGGGTCTGGTGCTGGACATGACGCTGCGCGACATCGAACGCGTGCTGTACTTTGAAGCTTATGTTGTGACCGACCCCGGCATGACCCCGCTCAAGAAGTTCGGCATCATGAGCGAAGACGACTACGACGCCAAAATCATTGAATACGGTGACGAATTCGTGGCCAAGATGGGCGCCGAAGGCATCAAGGAACTGCTGCAAGGCCTGGACCTGGAAGTCGAAATCGAACGCCTGCGTGGCGACCTGACGGGCTCCGAGCTCAAGGTCAAGAAAAACGCCAAGCGCCTGAAAGTGCTGGAAGCGTTCAAGAAATCGGGCATCAAGCCCGAGTGGATGGTGCTCGAAGTGCTGCCCGTGTTGCCCCCGGACCTGCGTCCGCTGGTGCCGCTGGACGGTGGCCGCTTCGCGACGTCCGACCTGAACGACCTGTATCGCCGCGTCATCAACCGTAACAGCCGTCTGCGCCGCCTGCTCGAACTCAAGGCGCCCGAGATCATCGCGCGCAACGAAAAGCGCATGCTGCAAGAAGCCGTGGACAGCTTGCTGGACAACGGTCGCCGTGGCAAGGCCATGACGGGCGCCAACAAGCGCGCCCTCAAGTCGCTGGCCGACATGATCAAAGGCAAGAGCGGTCGCTTCCGTCAGAACTTGCTGGGCAAGCGCGTGGACTACTCCGGTCGTTCCGTCATTACCGTGGGCCCGACCCTCAAGCTGCACCAGTGCGGTCTGCCCAAGCTGATGGCTCTGGAGCTGTTCAAGCCCTTCATCTTTGCCCGCCTCGAGGCCATGGGCATCGCCACCACCATCAAGGCGGCCAAGAAGGAAGTCGAATCCGGCACCCCGGTGGTGTGGGACATTCTGGAAGAGGTCATCAAAGAGCATCCGGTGCTCCTGAACCGTGCGCCTACGCTGCACCGTCTGGGCATCCAGGCTTTTGAGCCCATCCTGATCGAAGGCAAGGCCATTCAGCTGCACCCCCTCGTTTGCGCGGCCTTCAACGCCGACTTCGACGGTGACCAGATGGCCGTTCACGTGCCCCTGTCGGTAGAAGCACAGATGGAAGCCCGCACCCTGATGCTGGCTTCCAACAACGTGCTGTTCCCCGCTTCTGGCGAACCTTCCATCGTGCCTTCTCAGGACGTGGTGCTGGGTCTGTACTACACGACCCGCGACCGTATCAACGGCAAAGGCGAAGGCCTGATGTTTGCCGACATCGGTGAAGTGCAACGCGCTCTGGACGCCAATGTGGTCGAACTGACCGCCAAGATCAGCGTGCGCCTGACCGAGTGGGTCAAAGACAAAGCCACAGGTGAATTCACACCAGTGACCAAGATGGTGGACACCACCGTTGGTCGTGCGCTGCTGTCCGAAATCCTGCCCAAGGGCCTGCCTTTCGAGCTGCTCAACAAAGCACTCAAGAAAAAGGAAATCTCCAAGCTGATCAACGTTGCCTTCCGCAAGTGCGGTCTCAAGGAGACGGTGGTGTTTGCCGACAAGCTGTTGCAAAACGGTTTCCGCCTGGCTACTCGCGCTGGTATTTCGATCGCCATCGACGACATGCTGGTGCCGCCAGAAAAGCACGGCATCATTTCGGCCGCCGAAAAAGAAGTGAAAGACATCGAGCAGCAATACGTCTCGGGTCTGGTCACTGCTGGCGAGCGCTACAACAAAGTGGTGGACATCTGGGGCAAGGCGGGTGACGCCGTGTCCAAGGTGATGATGGACCAGCTCCGCAAAGAGAAGACCATCGACCGCAACGGCAAGGAAGTCGAGCAGGAATCCTTCAACTCGATTTACATGATGGCCGACTCCGGCGCTCGCGGTTCCGCAGCCCAGATTCGTCAGCTGGCCGGTATGCGTGGCCTGATGGCCAAGCCTGACGGCTCCATCATCGAGACCCCCATCACGGCCAACTTCCGTGAAGGTCTGAACGTGTTGCAGTACTTCATCTCCACGCACGGCGCCCGTAAGGGTCTGGCCGACACGGCTTTGAAGACCGCCAACTCCGGTTACCTGACCCGTCGTCTGGTGGACGTGACGCAAGACCTGGTCGTGACCGAAGACGATTGCGGCACCTCCGAAGGCTCGCTGATGCGCGCCATCGTCGAGGGCGGTGAAGTCATCGAATCGCTGCGCGACCGTATCCTCGGCCGCACCGCTGCTGAAGACGTGCTGCACCCCGAAACACGCGCCGTGCTGGCCACCGCCGGCACCATGCTGGAAGAAGACCTGATCGATGAACTCGAAGCCGCTGGCGTCGACGAAGTCAAGGTCCGCACCGCACTGACTTGCGCCACACGCTTTGGCCTGTGCGCCAAGTGCTATGGCCGCGATCTGGGCCGTGGCGGCTTGGTCAACAACGGTGAAGCTGTCGGCGTGATCGCTGCGCAGTCCATTGGTGAACCCGGCACGCAGCTGACCATGCGTACCTTCCACATCGGTGGTGCCGCTTCGCGTGCAGCTGTCGCCTCCAGCGTGGAAGCCAAGTCCAACGGCATCATCGGTTTCAACGCCACCATGCGTTACGTGACCAACTCCAAGGGCGAGCTGGTGGTGATTTCCCGTTCCGGCGAAATCGTCATCCACGACGAACACGGCCGCGAGCGTGAGCGCCACAAGGTGCCTTACGGTGCGGTCCTGTCCATCAAGGCAGACCAGACCATCAAGGCTGGCACCAACCTCGCCAACTGGGATCCGCTGACCCGACCCATCATCACCGAATTCGCCGGTCAGGTGAAATTCGAGAACGTGGAAGAGGGCCTGACGGTGGCCAAGCAGGTCGACGAAGTGACCGGTTTGTCTACCCTGGTGGTGATCGATCCCAAGCGCCGTGGCTCTGCCAAGGTCGTGCGTCCGCAGGTCAAGCTGATCGACGCCAACGGCAAGGAAGTCAAGATCCCCGGCACCGACCACTCGGTGACGATCGGCTTCCAGGTCGGCGCCCTGATCCAAGTCCGTGACGGCCAGGACGTGGGACCCGGCGAAGTGCTGGCCCGTATCCCTGTGGAAGGCCAGAAGACCCGCGACATTACCGGCGGTCTGCCACGTGTGGCTGAACTGTTCGAAGCCCGTTCGCCCAAAGACAAGGGCGTACTGGCCGAGATCACCGGTACCGTGTCCTTCGGCAAGGAAACCAAAGGCAAGGTGCGTCTGCAGATCACCGATCCGGACGGCAAGGTCTGGGAAGAACTCGTGCCCAAGGAAAAGAACATCCTGGTCCACGAAGGTCAGGTGGTCAACAAGGGCGAAAGCATTGTGGACGGCCCGGCCGATCCGCAAGACATCCTGCGCCTGCTGGGTATCGAAGAGCTGGCCCGCTACATCGTTGACGAAGTGCAGGACGTGTACCGCTTGCAGGGCGTGAAGATCAACGACAAGCACATCGAGGTGATCGTTCGCCAGATGCTGCGTCGCGTGATCATCGAGAACCCGGGCGAATCGACCTACATCGCTGGCGAGCAGGTCGAGCGCTCCGAGCTGCTCAACACCAACGAAGCGCTGCAAAAGGATGGCAAAGTGCCTGCGACCTACAGCAACGTGCTGCTGGGTATCACCAAGGCCTCGCTGTCCACCGACTCGTTCATCTCTGCGGCTTCCTTCCAGGAAACCACCCGCGTGCTGACCGAAGCGGCCATCATGGGCAAGCGCGATGAGCTGCGTGGCCTCAAGGAAAACGTCATCGTGGGTCGTCTGATCCCGGCGGGTTCCGGTCTGGCTTACCACCAGGCTCGCAAAGCCAAGGACGCCATGGACGACGCCGAGCGCCGCGCCATTGCTGATGCCGAAGCTGCCGAGTTGGCTGGCGACACCACTGACGCTGTGAGCGACGGCCAGGACGCCTAAGCCCCAGGGTGCATCACCCAGTGATGCATCTTCCACAGCCCCTGTTCACCGTGTGTGCAGGGGCTGTTTCATTTGGTGTTAAAAAGCATCTATGGATATGACCTGGTTGACCTTCTGCGTCCTGCTGGCGCTGGCACTGTTCTGGGCGGTAGGCGCACACCACCGTCTGGTGCGCATGCGCGCCGAAATCCTGCGTCAATGGCACTTGGTCGATACCGTGTGGTTGCAAGTGCTGGTGCGTCTGGAATCGGCGCTGGCGGTGCATGCCTTGCAGCAAACCCCGGAAGGTCAGGACACCGAACTGCAGCAACGTTGCGACGAATTGCTCAATACGCTTGCGCAAGCGCGGGTGTTGCCCATGAATGCCGACAGCATGGCGGCCGTGTCGCAAGCGCACGCGCAACTGATGCTGGCGCTGAGTCAGCAAATGAAGCAAGGCCAGGCCTCTGACTGGCACTCACTCGCTGCCGTGCTGGTGCGCATGAAACAAATGTTGCCAGCCACACTGGCCACCTACCACGTGGCCGTGCAAACCTATAACCAGGCCATTGAAGTCTGGCCTGTGCGTGTGCTGGCGCGCCAACTCGGTTTTGGTCCGGCCATGCGCCTGGAGCTCAAGGCAGGCCCGATGGAGTTGGCATGAGTGTGAGCGTGCAAGAGGGAGTTGCGCAACCCATCCCACTGTGGCGTCAGTTGCAGCAGGTGGCCCGTATGACCCACGCCGTCATGGGCGGACAGTCCTTGACGGCCTTGCTCGAGACTGTGCCAGCCAACCTGCGCCCGGGAGTGCAAGCCCTGAGCTTTCATGCCTTGCGGCATTGGGGCGCTGCGCGTGCAGTGCGTGTATTGCTGGCGGCCAAAGCGCCTTCGGCTGCGGTTGATGCCTTGTTGTGCTCGGCATTGTCATTGTTGCTGGATACAGAACACCCTTTGTACCCGGAGCACACGGTGGTCAGTCAGGCGGTAGAAGCCGCGCGGCGCGAACACAAGTGGCAGCGCCAGGCGGGCTTCATCAACGCTTGTCTGCGCCGTTTTGTACGCGAACGTGCCGATTTGATGGCCGAGATTGCGTCCAACCCTGTGGCTGTCTGGAACCACCTACAGTGGTGGGTGGACCACATCCAGCTTGACCACCCTGCACACGCAGCCATCTTGCTCAACATGGCGCAACATGCGCCGCCCATGACGCTGCGCGTGAACCTGCACAAAACCGATGTTCAGACCACCCTGGAGCGCTTGCAAGCGCAAGGCCTGAGCGGGAAGGCTGTTGGATCTTGTGGCATCGAGCTTGATCGTCCGGTGCCCGTGAGCCAGCTGCCTGGCTTTGCACAAGGCGAGGTTTCTGTGCAAGACGCTGCGGCCCAGATTGCGGCCCCCTTGTTGCTTGGCGGGCGCACTGAGGAGCCCTTGCGCGTGCTCGACGCCTGCGCTGCGCCCGGCGGCAAAACCGGCCACCTGCTGGAGTGGGCGCCACACGCGCAGGTGCTGGCGCTGGATGTGGATGCGCAGCGCGCCCAGAAGATTGAGCAAAACCTGCAGCGTTTGCAGGTGCATGCACAGGTGCGCGCTGCAGATGCCGCAGACCCGGCCAGCTGGTGGGACGGCCAATTGTTTGACGCCATCATGCTGGACGCGCCGTGCTCGGCCTCCGGTATTGTGCGTCGTCACCCGGATGTGCGCTGGCTGCGGCGTGCCTCGGATATTCCAAAGCTGGCTGCATTGCAGGCCAAACTGCTGGATGTAATGTGGCCCCTGCTCAAGCCTGGTGGGCGCATGGTGTATTGCACCTGTTCGGTTTTCAAGGCCGAAGGGCAGGACAACGTCCAGGCGTTTCTAAAGCGCAACACGCAAGCGCTTTTGTTGCCTTCCCCGGGGCATTTGATTCCCGGACAAGTGCCGCAGAGCCTGCCAGTCGGGGACAATCTGCTCGGTGAACATGATGGTTTTTACTACGCACTGCTGCAAAAGCCTGCGCCCTAGCTTGGGCGTGTGGCTGATGGCCCTGCTCCTGTGGAGCTGGGCTGGGCTGTCGCTTGCGCAAACACCATCTCCGGTAACACCAACGTCCTCCTCAGTAGAGCTGACGGAGCTGCGCCTGGAGCGCGCCGACAAATCCCTGGTGCTCAACAGCGCTCTGCGCCTGGAGCTGGGCAGCAGCCTGGAAGACGCCTTGCTCAAAGGTGTGGCCATCCACTTTGTCGTGCAGGCCGATGTGTACCGCGACCGCTGGTATTGGTCTGACCAGCACGTGGCGGGTGCTTCGCGCTACTACCGTTTGCTGTATCAACCGCTGACGCGCCGCTGGCGCCTGAGCATGTCGCGCGAGCCGCTGTCTGCAAACGCATTGGGCAACAGCCTCTCGCAAAATTTTGACAGCCTGACCGAAGCCCTGGCCTTGGTGCGCCGTGTGTATGGCTGGCCTGTTGTGGAGGTGGCGGAACTCTCGCGCTCAGCGCATTACTACGTGCGTTACCAATTCAGGCTCGACGTCAATCAGTTGCCCAGGCCGTTCCAGATTTCTACCGGCGCACAGTCCGACTGGAATCTGGGCGTCAGCCGAGAGCTGGGTGTGGGCTCAGACCTGCTTCAGTAAGAGAACGCCTTGAACACCAAGCCCTTGCGCCGCAGCCTTTTAAGCACCAAAACCAGTCGCTGGTTGTTGATGCTGGGGTCGGCTGCGCTCTTGCTCATCGGGGTGGGGTTGTTGGCCTTGCTGACCCGAGCCACCAGCAACCACACCAGCTACGAACAGTATTACCAGCCCCTGTTCATCGTCAATACGGTCGTCGCTGCAGGCTTGGGCATCACCATTTTGTGGGGCTTTGTTCGCCTGTTGGTGCGTTTGCGCCGTGGTGAATTCGGGGCACGTTTGCTGCTTAAGCTGGCGGCCATTTTTGCCTTGGTGGGAGTGGTGCCGGGTGGACTGATTTATGTGGTGTCTTACCAGTTTGTTTCGCGCTCGATCGAATCGTGGTTTGATGTCAAGGTCGAAGGTGCTCTGGCTGCCGGCTTGAACCTTGGGCGTGCAACGCTCGACACCCTGAGTGCCGACCTGTCCAAGCAAACGCGAATTGCCGCCGTGCAGCTGGCCGAGGTGTCCGATGAAAGCGCTAGTCTCTCGCTCGAGCGCGTGCGCGAACAACTCGGTGCCAGCGATGTGGTGCTTTGGGCCAACGGCGGGCGTGTGCTGGCCAGCGCTGGGCAGTCGCGCTACGTACTGCGCCCGCCTTTGCCCGCGGCCAACCAGTTGCGCGATGCGCGTGCCAAAGGCGTGGCGACCGTGATTGAAGGTGTGGACGATGCCGCGCCGGGCGCGGACAAGGGCCGCATTGTGGTGCTGGCGCAGCTGCCGCAAGTCAATTGGAACCTGGGCAATGACTACCGCGTGTTGCAGGTCATTCAGCCCTTGTCCCCCACCTTGGTGGCCAATGCGCTGGACGTGCAAAACGCCAACCGGGAATACCAGCAACGCGCGTTGGCGCGCGATGGGTTGCGCCGCATGTACATCGGTACCCTCACGCTCAGCCTGTTCATGGCCGTGTTGGGCGCCATTGTGTTGGCCGTGCTGTTGGGCAACCAGTTGGCGCGGCCCTTGCTGTTGTTGGCCTTGGGTATGCGGCAAGTGGCGCAGGGCGACCTCTCGCCCAAGCACGCTTTGGCCGGCAAGGACGAGCTGGGCGACTTGACCCGTTCTTTTGCTGCCATGACGCAGCAGCTGGCCGATGCCCGCAAGGCGGTGCATCAAAGTCTGGACCAGCTGGAAACCGCACGCGCGCAACTGCAGACCATTTTGGACAACCTGACCGCCGGTGTCTTGCTGATGGATGCGCAAGGCCATATTCAATCCGCCAATCCAGGCGCCACGCGCATCTTGCGCGCGCCTGTGGCCGCACACGCGGGCAAACCCCTGTCGAGCCTGCATGGCATGGAAGCGCTGGCGCAAGGTGTGGAAGAACAATTTGCACAGCTGCATGCCGACACCGATGTGCACGCGTTGGACCATTGGCAAAAATCTTTCGAGGTCCATGCCAGCGGCAGTGGCATCCACGCCAGCGCAGTCACCTTGCTGGCGCGCGGAGCTTTCCTGCCCGATGGCACCCGCCTGCTGGTGTTTGACGATATTTCCGAAGTGGTGTCCGCCCAACGTGCCCAGGCTTGGGGCGAGGTGGCACGCCGCCTTGCGCACGAAATCAAGAACCCGCTCACACCTATTCAGCTCTCGGCAGAGCGGTTGCAGTTCAAACTCGCTGACAAGCTGCAAGAGGCCGATGCGCGCTTGCTGGACAAATCGGTGCAGACCATCGTGGACCAGGTCGATGCGATGAAACGCCTCGTCAACGAATTCCGCGACTACGCCCGCTTGCCGACCGCAGAGCTCAAACCGCTGGATCTGAACGCGCTCGTGCAGGACGTGATGGGCCTGTACGCACAAGACGTGGGGCAGGGCCGCCAGCAAGCTGCCATCGAACTCCAGCTTGACCCGCAATGCCCCCTGATCGATGGCGATGCGCAACAGCTGCGACAAGTGGTGCACAACCTGCTGCAAAACGCGCAGGACGCCTGCGAAGCCGCTGGCCACAGTGATGCCAAAGTCCAGGTGGTGACCAGCTTCAACGCAGAGCGTGGCCGCGTGCGCTTGCGCGTACGCGATGCCGGCAAGGGCTTTCCTGCCGCCATCCTGCAAAGGGCCTTCGAGCCCTATGTCACCACCAAGGCCAAAGGCACAGGCCTGGGGCTGGCCGTGGTCAAGAAAATTGCCGACGAACACGGCGCCAAGATCGAACTGTCCAACCTGCAGGAGCAGGGCGAAACGATCGGGGCGCAGGTGTCGTTATCATTCAAGGTCAACAGAGACAACGCATAAGGCTATGGCAAACATTTTGGTGGTCGATGACGAGCTGGGCATTCGGGATCTGCTCTCGGAAATCCTCTTTGATGAGGGGCACCAGGTCGAGCTGGCCGAAAACGCCGCACAAGCCCGCGAAGCCCGCTCGCGTGCGCAGCCCGACTTGGTGCTGCTGGACATCTGGATGCCCGACACCGATGGGGTGAGCTTGCTCAAGGAATGGGCCTCCAGTGATTTGCTGAGCATGCCCGTCATCATGATGAGTGGCCACGCCACCATTGACACCGCGGTAGATGCTGTCAAGTTGGGCGCCCACTCGTTTCTGGAAAAACCCATTACCCTGCAAAAGCTGCTCAAAGCGGTGGAACAAGGCCTGAGCAAAGAAGGCCGTTCTTCTGCCCGCCAGCCGGCGGCAGCGCCCGGTGTTGTCAGCACCATGGCGCCCGTAGCGCAGAGCTTCGTGGTTGAAATGAATGAGCCCGAGGTGGCCAATCTCGAAGTTGAGCAAGCCTTTGACCTGGACCGCCCCTTGCGCGAAGCGCGCGATGACTTTGAGCGCGCCTACTTCGAATTCCACCTGAACAAGGAGCGCGGCTCCATGACCCGTGTGGCCGAAAAAACCGGCCTGGAGCGCACACACCTGTACCGCAAGCTCAAGCAATTGGGCGTGGACTTGGGCAAAGGCAAGAAAAGTGGCCAGATCTGAAACAGGGCCCCAGACAGTGCGCTGGACAGTTTGAGCAAGCGGTATGGACGTGGCGCAGTAAATGTGCCCACACAAGATGTCCATGACCAGTGGCAGATGCGCCAGGAAAGAAAGTCAACTTGCTATCCGATACGGTGGGATCAGTTGCCGGTTGTTTGATCGAACACGTGATCCTCAGGAAGTAATGGCTCGTTCCAGTATTGCCCAGACTGCTGAGCCCCTTTTTTGCGTAAGGATCGAAAACCTTTAAGTCGTTTGGCGACAGGGTTCTTTTGATTGATGCTTTCCCGAACCAGGCTAAGCCACTGTTGCCCAATCGGTTGCTTGTCTGTCGGCAACCGCTCAAGAGCATCTTGCACGACTAGAAGGTATTCATGCAGGCGCTGGAATTCCCAATATCTTTCGCTTTCTTGCAGGGCGATTGCCAGCTGGTTAGATCGGTCCTTCTCAATGACTTCGTTGTATTGCCAAATCGCCCGCTTCCGCTCGGACTCTTTTTCTTGTATGGCACGGTCAATGCGACGTTGAATTTTTTCATCTAATGCAGTCACGATGACATCAACAAGTCTGTCTATCTGATGCTCTAGCTTGATCCGGTTGTCGTTGATTGACTTCCCATAACGGCCATCTAACTGGATGCACAGTACATTCTTGGGCACTTCAATGTAGTCTCGCCAGATATCTCGCCCCGTATCGAGTTTGTAGAGTTTGGTTAGTGCCGGAGTGGGAGTGGCCTTGGTCCATGTTTCACGGAATTGAAACTCGTACTTCTCGCCATCTTTTTGTGCATACATCGAGTAATGGAAGTAACTTCGCCTTGGTTCCAGAACAACCTCAATATCCAGTGTTTCAAGACGCTCGATGATTTCGTCAGTTATGCGCAGTGCTCGTATTGCGTTCTTGGTTGTCGCGAAGATTGGAATTTGTTCCTGTCTTGAGTGAAAGTAGCTGAACCCGAACAGATTGGTTGGGGGCCACTTGTCGGATACGTCTTTCGCAGATTCAAAGCTCTGCTCGGTCTTCTTTTCAATCTCTTTGATGTGCGCTTTGATGGCTTCAGCAGTTTTGATGCAGCGCAGGTCTCGTAGCTGATCTATGGTGCGCAGCTGGGGTAATTCTGGTGGTCGTTTTGAAAGCTTGATCCTGATACCTGTAGATCGGTTTCTTTCGACTTGACTTTGATCGGGCAGACTGATCGTGGGGTTGTGATTGGGGTAGGGCAACTCTGGTCGTGGATCGGTCATGCCCAGTTGATGTCTTGTCCAATGTCCAGACCTGGGCAGTGGTATGCCATGCTTCTTACAGATTTTCCGTAAGCCAACGTCACTGAGGTTGAATTTCTTGGCGAGATGAACCATGGGTGTTTCCCAGACCATCTCGAAGAGTTCCACGCGGGTTTTATTCATACACGCTCCACATGTTGCGGGTCATGTACGACGGTGTATCAAAATTTACTTGTTAGCACCAGACCGCAGCTCTATTGGGAGCTGTCAAATCGATATGTGTTGGATCACAGCCTGTTTCTGGCGCAAGGAATATCTAGGCCATTCAGCTGCGAGCATATTGCCGGTAGCAGATGACCGTAGGGCGGGACAATTGCTAGCCGCCGATGGCAAGGGAAACCACTGATCCCAATAAATACGGACAGAGTTCAATATATCCGCCAGCTCAACCCAAGGAGTCGCAAGATGTACGCTCGTGTCAGTTCATTTCAGATCAAGTCCGACAAAATTCCAGAAATGCGAGCAGCCATGCCTGCTGCAGGCGCCAAACTCAAAGTCATTCCTGGCATTGTGGAATGCAAAACTTGTTGGGATGAATCGGGCAAAGGAACAGTCTTTGCCATCTACCAGAGCCAACAGCACGCAGAAGCCTCGGCCGATGCTGTGCGCAATGTGTGGGCTGGTCTGATGGGATATTTGGCTGCACCGCCCGCACTGAGCACGGGAACGGAAGTCTTAGATCTGCTGGCTTGAACGAGAGGACAGAGCTCACGGGTCAGGATTTTTCTGGATTCCACACCCGCAGGCTCCAGAAAGCGCAATGCAATTTCAGCCCCGTATTCCGTACAACCGAACAAAATTCTGAATCGTGTCAGTCCTTTAATCCCCAAACCCGCATGGCATTTTTGTAGGCAACTTTCTCCAAGGTCTCAGGCTTCATGGCGGCCAATGCGTTGGTTCGCATGACTTTGATAATTTCTCCGTATTTCCGCATCAGTCCACAGCAAGGATCTGTACCCATCATCACCCGATCGGGAAAATCCTCGATCAATTGCAACCACCGTGAATTGATGCCCTCTGGCGTCACGATGCGTTTGACGCCATGGATGTGTGTGGCCCCACTGATCTCGCACATCACATTAGGCACCTCGTTAAATAATCTGCGCATGTCATCTGGCGCCCCTACTGGCATGCAATGCGCAACGATGGTCAGAGTCTTGGGATGCTTCTTGGCCATGGAAATGATTTGGTCGACGGTGCGAGGATCTTTGTTGTAGTGAATTTGCACAAAGCCACTGTGTTGTTCAGCAATTTCGTACATGCGCCGGACCACGGGACTGTCTAGGGGAATGGATCGCGCAAAAGGATCGTTGGCAGCTACATTGGTTCTATTGTTGATGTGAATTTCGCCGAAGCCTCTGGCTTTGCCTGAAGCCATGAGCTCTTCTGCTTCACGGAAGAACTGAATAAAAACAGGATGCTCGGCATTGAGCAATCCGGATTCACCACTGGTCATCAACACCCTGGTGAACTCGGCTTGTCCTAACGCAGGGATGTAGTTGGGCCCCCACACCGCTTGCATCTCGGCGGCGTAATCACCCACACCGCCGCCCCAGCGAACATTGCTCTCTTTAACGCGGCGGAGCATCTGTTCAACAGACTGATGCCGGATGTCAAAGTGCATGTGCACGTCGGCGATGGGGACGGACTGCGCCAATGCCTCACTTTCAGGACGCGGTCCTACAGGACTGCCCCAGTGGGCAGGTTGAGCATGAAGCAAGGGCGTCAGGACCAAGCCGACCAGAATTGAGATGAGGTTCCGCATGAATAAGGCGCTGGTGAGTTGAGAGACATCTTTGACCGTGGAACTGTGAACTGTGAACTGTTATCCAATGTACAAGGTCGTTACGTCAAGGTCAAAGCTACCAGCACCTTCTCAAGCGTCAATTTTCTTGACGCTTGCCCACCCCGGTCGGAAAAGTGTTCGACGCCTGTTCTATGACAGGGGGACAGCAAAGCCACAGCCCCGGTGCGGTCGGCAGGGTGGCACACTCTCAGTCCTACAGTCGGCAACCCAGCGGAAAAGTGGTGCTATAATTGTGGTCTCACGGCCCGGTAGCTCAGTTGGTAGAGCAGCGGATTGAAAATCCGCGTGTCGGTGGTTCGATTCCGCCCCAGGCCACCAAAATCAAGCGCCCAACTGTTCTCAGTTGGGCGTTTTCATTTTGGCGACCGCAAGTTGGTGCGGGGTCCGGCGCGATTCTACGTGTGCCATGCCCCTCCAGCATCCGAGCCGGT
>JACCDV010056730.1_pt1 | contig 15196 bp, 6 predicted proteins | sample 7446131 | NCBI WGS metagenome assembly JACCDV01 (sample SAMN15323448, study PRJNA562643) | freshwater metagenome | isolation source: river surface water | place: USA:Blue River Watershed | collected 2017-08-17 | reverse complement strand
GCAGAAGCTTGCCGAACATCAACCAGGTTGTTTTGATTTAAAGGAATCAAGATGTTGTGAGGCCTCACCCTGTTGATGGGTTCATAGTGAACGGAATTTTGGGGGCTCGTTGGAGAGTTCATGATAGCACTGCCCATAAGCTGTGGCCTATTTGCATTAATATATATCGGATTTGGATGCTGCATTTATGGCGGATTTGGTCTTTGATTGTAAATGACAGTGCTAGGAGGAGAAACTATGCGATTGGAAATGGCAAATATTCCGCCTACTTTATCAATGCATTATAGTTTTTGAGGAATAACTCCATTACAGTAATGCTGTGTGTAGCTATTGAAGAGGTTTATTGCTTACTAAAACTGAATCTTATCGCTTTGTTGGTAGATATAATCTTTGACTGAAGGGTAATCTCTATTCTCGTCAGTGTTCCTATCCACGATATCTATTATGTTCCTAACCATTACTTCTTGAGAGGTTTTGCCTCCAATGATCTGCGCCTTTGAAAAATCTGGATTCATCCATATCTTGACTAATCCTTGCTAATTGATGCCAATAAATTCCTCCTCAACGGCGAAAAATCCAAAATGGTTGGCCAACTCACTAAATCCCTTCAAGCACTGCTTGTACACATGCAAATTGTCAGGGAAGGGGATGTGTTCGATATCTGAGAGTCGGATGGGTATTCTTTAAATAAACAATTTCTGTTGATAGCTTGAGGAGCAGAATTAGCTTGTTGATTATGAGTTCAAGAATACTGCTGCTACTAAATGAGGATGGCTTTTTCTTAAGTAATACATCTATCGCTATCTATTGCATTCCTATTACGATGAAGAATACAAACTGAACTATTATATCTTCTGAGTTGGATCTCTTCGGTTTTGCCAAACTGCTGATGATTCGCTCATATTGACCAACTGCCAATCCTATCTACGGAAAGATTCCTCCTCGTGGTTACTGTGGCTACTTCCCATTATTTAAATATAAACAAAATTATATCAATCAAACACAAATGTTATTTATCATTATGAGTTTATTGACATATATCATCTTTTCACAGCTCTTAAAATGCCATCGACTCTTTCATATTCCATTTATTTGGCATTCCAAAGGCGATCGCATTATCCATTTACATATCGCATTTGCTTTAGTAGCTGGATCAATCTCTAGTTTTCTTATAGTAAAGCGAAGTACTCTTGCCTCGACTATCTGCATTTTTCATTCTCTATTGTGAGCTTTTCAATAGTTGAAGTAAGCTCATTGATCTTTGTATTGTTTTCTGATCTTACCTGGTTGATTGAGGCCCCTGCGCTATCTTTTATCATCACACTCATATTATTTTTTTATCTTCTGTACATCTATATTGTTTGGTTCAATCTTTGCAACTCTTCAGTGCTTGAATGCTTGGCAGTGGTGAGTTACTGTTTGCAGCTGCTTAGCTAATTTGTTAAAGTTGTGATTTCTTGCTTGAGTTTAAGATTAGTTGAGCTTAAGTCTTCATACTTGCTATTGTAAGCTTTTTCTTGGAGTCCCAAGGAAAAATCTTTTTACTTCTCTCGCTTTTAGACCTAAAATTAAAGTTGACTAATCGTTAAACGTAAGGATCGGTTTTACTATTAAAGTAAAGCTTTTTAAGTTCTTATTTATTCATAATCTTTTGATAATAAGCTGAGCTTGGTCTAAAAAGAACGAATTTGTTCGTTGTTAATGGGAGGGACACTATATGAAGGCTCTGTTTTTATCTTCACCTGATTTAATCTATCTCCTGACTTATCCTTTCTAAACGTCCTCTCGAACTTCTTCAGCTTTTCAATCTACTCACTCAATAATAATTAATGGTGCGCTTTATCCCTTAGTTCCCTTTAGAGCTTCTCATAAGCAACAGCCATTCTTTAGTTTTCTGATTTTATCTAATTTATTCTTCTTTATTTTTCCTCTAACTGCTTCAACAACTCAGCATTTTTCTATATTAATAAACTCTTACTAACTATAGTTAGCGCAGTATTTCTTCGTGGGCTTAGTGCTAGTGATTGACAATATTATCGATTTCGATAATAGGCTTTCTTTATAGATCCACCACTCTCTGAAGAATGTTTGTGATGGTCTATTGGAGAGCTTTATTCTGAGGATCGATGGAGGTGCTCTTGCTCAATATTTAGTTTACCACTCTGATCTATTGCTCTTTCTCCTTCTATTTCTCCTTCTCCTTCTCCTACCTTAGTCTCTACTTCTCTTGCTTCTGGTAGGTTTAGAATTTGTCCAACAAGATATTGTATCGTTCGTCCTTCACCTTGAGCTCGTCTTGAAGATCGTTGATCTTGCTTCTGAGCTACCTGTCAGTAGAGCTTTCTTTTATATCTTTCAACTTCAGGAGCCGGTTTATTTCTGCATTTTTATCCTTCTCTATGATCTCATGCTCTCTTTTTTATCTCCTCAGCTCAATCTATAAATTCATGTATCTATCCTTCTACATTCTTATCAGTTCCTCGAAATTGCGCTTTTAATCCAAAATTTTACGCAGCTATTGCTCACTGTTTGCAAGGCTGCTTTCGAGATACTTGATTCTATCTTTGTAGGTGGCCATTGTGCTAAAGAAGGTTTATCTTTAAAGCTAAAGGGCTTTAACTCTTTCGTTGAAATCTTTCTATCTTCTCTTCAACAGTTTAGACAAAGCTTCGTTATCTCCTTCACTACCACTTTTGCTTTCCCTTTGAAGCTTATACTAATGGATTGTCTTTTTGTACTGCATCTAGTTATGAAGCAGTTACTCAATCTTCTTCATGCTGTTCTCAACCATAATCTCCAACTGCTTTTTCTACAACTCAAGAATCTGCACCTCACGGTTGGAATTCAATTTCATCTTGCTGCCTTTTGGGGAGAGCACCTCTCGAGAGGCAGATTGGATGGATTGTGAGCTGGATTGCATGGAGGGTGTCCTACTTCCTCTGGGTACTGCATAGTCAGTCGCTATCTTTCTTATCTCTTAGTACTCACTCTTCAAATCTTTCAACTTCTCAATCTGCTCGTTTTTCAATTTGCGAAATCCCCCTTAAATTGTATTGATCTGTATTTCCTCAGAAGGATATTGGGCAAAATCTTCCTCCATCTCATAAGTATTCTTTTGAGTTTGGGCGTATTTCTGGAAGATCTAGTGATTATGGTCAGGTTTGGAAGGGTGGAACTCCTTGCCCCAGCTTGACACCTTAATAGACTCCTCAATTTTCATACTTCCGATTGATTAATTACGAATTGAATAATATACGAATAAAAGTTTATTGCTGTCGCAGTTATTTGTAGATGCTTTATATTTAACATGAGCCTATCATAGATCAATGCTTTAATTTCATGTGATTAATCAACTCTTGGAAGCAAGGATGATTTTTTCCTTATTCATTGTAAGTGGTGCTCAATAGGCCGAAATAGTGGGCCATTATGAGATTCCATTCTTATAGTTCATCCAGGAACTCAATCTTCTCAATCTTGTGACGATCGTTCTTGTCAATACACTCTGAGTAACTATATCACAACATTCTTACATTTGAAGCATAGTAAACACCTCAGTATTTTTGTATCCAGCGTTTGTATATCTCAAATGCTGGTCTTCAAGGTTAGGATATTTATGTATCCCAACGAGCGGGCATCCTCTTAGATCGAAGTTCTTAACCATTAGCTTTCCAAATCGATCATTTGGATTGTACATCTAATAATCAAAGATAAAGGCAAGGTTAAATTTGCTTTTTATGTAAGACACGAATTCGTCGACTTTATCAGCGTCAATATAGCTCAGTACGCACTCACTATAAAAGAACGTAGGAATAGTTGTATCTATTTTATGATCTGCGAGAATCTTCTAAAATTCGGTAATGTTGGACAAATCACACACAGTAAGTGTATATGCGTCGCCAAGTTTAAACAGATGCTGATGCTCTTAATCATTTATTTGTTACATGATACTTAAGGTTTTAGATGTATTTTCTAGAAAAGTTTGGCAAGTTTTTTAGAATGATTAATCTTACGAATTTTCTTCTTCACAACGCTTTCCAAATCCAATTAAACGAATTTGAAACTGTTCTTAATATGCCCTTCATCCATGAGATTGAACCATATTGTTTATAGTCCACAACCAAGAGATACAATTTGAACGTCTCCACCTAAATAAAATTTGTAAATACCATGCTGGATCATGGTTTCTATCAATTTACGGACAATATAAACCCTTGCCCAATAGCCTCGATGTATGATAATATCTCTCTTCCCTCGATAAAGAGTAAATTATTCGGCAAAGTTGTCCACGAAGTACCCTTTCTTAATTGCAGAACTAACTCAACTGTGAAACTACATCTTGGAGGCCAGTGCTTCTTAGTTTGTGTCTTAAACTTTTAGCTGCTCTTCTTACATTAATACAAATCTTTTTAAATATTAAACTATTCAAGATAAACTTAAATGGGCAGTATTGAGGATAATCATATTTTTGTTTGCTTCGAATATCATATTTTAAGTTGAATCAGTTAATAATTTTAAGAATAAAATTGATGTAAAACCAAAGAGGATATCTGTTTACCCTCGAACTCAGAATACGTAAGCAAGTTGTGAAACTGAATGTTTACTAAGATGATTCCTTGAACGACCTCATCGTCAGGCTTTCCAAAACAGTCCAATACAAATAAAAATATAGCTAGAGACTTAAAGAAAAACTTTAGGCCTAGTTCAAAAAGCTGGTCTCTTCCCAAAACTGCAGCAACAAAGTACAAAGCAAACTTTAATCACTCACCTAATAAAGCAAGCTAATTATCATCGGCGTATCTTAAGGTTAAAAGAGTGAGCAATCTCTCAATTAGACACCTTTCAAAATATTACTTGACTCCTCTACAGCAAACATTCGCAAGCATTCAGTGGAGCAGTCAAAAAAGCAGCCACAATATAATAACGAAAACTATGAGTTTGGATGCAGTCCTTTAATAAGAAAGTATAATAAACTAACACCTGAAGCTAATGAGAATAAAAATGCAGATTAACCTTGTGGATTAAAGTATCAGTACCCAAAAGAAAACTACCAATTTGAATCACGTTCAAGGCCATAGCTATTGAATGTGCTTGAGGAAAGAGTCAATCTCAAGTAATACTCTCCTATCATCAATATTAACAGTAAGCGTAAAAACTCAGCTTTTGAAAACAGATTGCAGCTTTAAACAATCGCTGAGTAAGAGGAGAGACTTCGAAAATAGGGGTGCATAAGAAAGATGAGTGGATTATCGAGCTATCAATAAAGCAAAGACTTCAACTATAAATAAAGCTTTCAAGATTACAAGATCCAAAAGAACAAAAGCCAAAGTATTATTGCAAGGACAACACAGCCCTAAAATACAAAGAGAAACTACTTATCGAATCAAGACGATATCCTTATGGCTCGATACCCTCAAAGACTAGTGTACAATCAGCAAGAGGCAGCTTTGACTAAAATCGATTATTCTGCAAAGTACATCTAAGGCAAACCAGCAGGCACTAGAGGAAACAAGAAATTCAGTTACTTATCATAAACCAACTTCTGATTAATAATATTCGATATTATTCAAGCCAATAAATTTTATTAGTCTATCCCATATTATCAATAAAATGCATTACTACAATGCGCACATAAGAAACCTAGAAGAAGAGGCCTTCCTGTAGAAAAGGAAAATATCAGCACAGCTACATTAGCAAAGTCTTTTGAAAGAAAAATAGTCGCTTGCCTAAACATTCAGGAGTAAAGGCTTTAGTAAACTCAAACAATCAAGGAGAGAATAGGATAGATAGACTGCAGCGTATTTGGAAAGATCTAGATTATAGGCTGAACTTTCTGCGGCAAGAGCCAAAGCAGAGGGTAGTATGAATAGGTCCAGGATATAGGCTGCTTTCGAATTAAGGAGATAAAATCAAAAGGCCCTTTAATAAACATAAAGACTTCATAATAAACATTATATTATGTAAAGAAAGGCATAAAGGGAATTGCTAATAGCTCATCATCATTTTTAAAGTAGTAAAGATTAGGTTGATCAAAGATTGAGATAAGAAGATAGATTGCTAAGACTATATCAAAATGAAAAGGAAAATGAATTTTAAAGAGCCTACAGATATTCCCTCCTTCAAAAGCAAAGCTATCTACCCTATTGATACTAAAGAAACATTATAAAAATCATATATTTTAGCATCCATAAATGCCCTTCATTTTGAAAATTTTTATCTGCTCCTTCAGAAGATTGGTCAAGTTTACTGTATTAACTAGTAAATTTTTTAATTATTGCTGTCTCTAGGATTTTTAATTGTTTCTGGTTTTCAAAGTTTGTAGCTAATCGCCAAACTTGGAAACATTTTGAGGAAGAAGTGTCCAATCTTTGTTCTATTTGGTTGTCTTTTTATAGTTTTTATAGATAGTATCGAATTCTTTGAGGGATATTTCTTTTTAGAATTTATTGAGATTGAATATCTTAACCTTAATAACCCCTTCAGCATTCTTATAAGCCCGATAAGCAATATTGTTCTATCTCTCCTTATTGATTGAATTTAAATCACTCATCTTCATTAGCATTCCATACTCTTCATCTATCTTATTCTTTTCAATGTTTTAGCTTAGCTCCTTTTATCTTGCTTGCTATCTCTCCTTAAATCTTTTCAAGTATTTCGATGAGTTGTTTTTAGTTAATTTAGGCTGGCATGGAGCCTATGATTCTTTTTGAAACCTAGTTGTCGATAATTTCTTTGAAAGGGATCTGGCTTACAAGTGTGATCGGGGTCGAGGCAGTCCACTTTTAATTCTTTCTTTATTTTTGACTTAATAGACTTGAACTATTTTTTCCGATCGTTTCATATGAAAATCTCTTAGAATTTCTCTGCCTTGGATTCTCCAATAGGGGACGGCTTTGACAAAAGCATCGATGGTAATAGTTTAATTCCTCGGGAAGAGCTCCCCTTTGAGAATAGTACTATCGTGCTAATCCAAGATCAATCCGCGCTGCCTGCAGAAACTGATGATATCTTCAGGTGTTGCATAATTTTTTTAGGAAAGCCAAAACTAGTCAATATTGATGAGCTGTATTTCTAGGTGGTTGGAGATTTTGTTGATGATAGAGTCGTTGACTTGTGGACTGATGTGCCTCGTACTTTTATCGGGAAGGCTGGTAAATTAATCCTATTAGTTTAGCATTTTCTATTTCGATTATATTTAAATTTAAAGCGAAAACTCTAAATACTAGTATTGGATCATGAAGGAGTCTACTTATAATGACTCTCGTAACGGTGGTTTCGGTACTTCACCTCGATTGATTAGTAGATAAAAGGCATGTACTCTAAAAGAGCTACTCTAAGTGTTTCTTTTCTTGTCTCTCGAATCGCCTAAATGTCCTTTCGAAAAGATTAGAATGCCATCACATTTGACAATTTGATAGGCATCTTAAATTCCTCAAATCTCAAAACAGTAGAAATTTCCTTATTTTAAAAGAAGTCCTTATCATTGATTTTGAATTTAGCTATTACTTCTGTTTTATTTTTATAGGTAACTTGGAACTAAAATTTCTCATTGGCACATACTTAAATATAGTTGTTTTAGCTATCCCTGCAAAGCATTAAGACTTTGAAAAGACCCTTACCTGCCTATTTATTTCCAAAGTTTATTCTCCAATATTCTTCCACGAATTAATTCAACATTTTCAAGGATGGATCAAGGAAGCTTTTTATCACTTAGTAATAAAATAAATAGTGCTATAATCTTACTTACTTAGGCTTATCCAACTTTATTTTGTCTTTCTTGAAGCTTTCAAGCTCAATTTTTTATTTCAAATACGGTCTCTCTTGGTTTTTAATCACATAGTTCAAAAATGACGGCATTTTTTCATCATAGAAGACTGACTCTCCTATAATTTTCTGTAAATTAAACAGGCGTTACAATAGTTTTTCTATAAGATGTGGGTCCAAGTTAAGATTGAGTCTTAGTTTATGCAATATTTTGAATAGGATTAGAAGGTAATTCTTGGATAGGTTAATATTGTCTTTGCAGAGTTACTAAGTAATAATCTTTGCAAGTATGAGCTTAATGTGCTCAATAAACTATGTCTCTCCTTCCATCTAACAATTACTAATAATTAAAGAAGACTGGTAAGCTTGAACTTTCAAGAAAATTTTATAGATCTCTATGAATATGAATTAATTGGGCTGAATAACCCAACTGTCCTCCTTACAGTATTATTAGTGAATTATTTTCTGCTTTTTCTTAGCCTAAGCAGCTTTGCTCATGATAGTTTAGGTTAGAAAAACTGCAGTTTTGAAGTTACAACTAAAAGTTAATTTGATAATAGGCGTTTTTAATTTCTATACTTTTAAACCTGCCATCAGCATTATATCTTGAATGTATTTGTCAGCTACACTATCTGTGGTTGAGAGGAGCTCAGAAAAGCTATTTCTTACTTTCTTGCTTTTTGTTGGTGAAATAACAGAGCTATTATTAAACTAAAGCCATTCCTAAATTAAGCATTAGTTGCCTTGTTCGCTCTTGAAGTAATCTTATTCGTTGATTAAGTAATCCTCAATCTTTTTGCATCTTTAACTATAGAATTTGAGCAGTTTGGGTTGTGTCTTAATTGAGATATTAGGAATTATTTGCTGAGCACAAAAGTAAGTATAGTTAATAAACTTCATTATGTAATACTTATTGAAGATTCGAAACAAAGTCTTTAAAAGATCCTCCCCAAGATCATTTTCAAATTCAGGATATTCGTTTAAATGATCTCTTAATTATCCTATAAATCTTAGGATCTTCTCAGGATTTTTTCTATTTTTGAAAAAAAGATTGTTGACTAGCAGATTGAAGAGAAGATATAGACTGGTTTGATTGTTTCTGAGGGTAAAAACAAGGTCTATCAAATATTTGATTGATCCTTCTCTATCTGTGTTTGCTTAATCATCAAGCATTAACCTTGTTAGCTCATAGAAAAATACTATCAGCTGCAATTAATTTAAATAAACAAGGCCAGTTTTCTAGCGATTTATCACATTTATAAGAAGCAATATGCATTGTTGGGCAGTTATCCTTACTAATTCATCGCAAGTTTGGCTGACTCCTAAGATAGTTGATACAGTTAACAAAGGGAAAGTTGGAAATCTTTTATTGCAAAACATTTTGATTAGGAATTCGTTGCCTTTATTTTACATTTTCATGATGATTGTTTTGAGCAGTTGAACATAGTATTATATTGCCTCTCCACTTTCCTTGTATATATTGAACCCTTCAAATAAATACTCATGAACTATCGGTTGCGAAAATATGTAAACGAGATCATTTTCCTTGTTGATATTTGAAATGAGGAGATGGAAAAGTTACAAAGTAACTATTGAAGGGAGACTTTTAGATGAGTTTGCGAACATTTTTTGAAGGATACTATGCTAGCATAAGCAGCTTTTTCAATACATTCGTACATGAAGAATTAATCCGAAAGTTTGCGATGTTGAATGTAAAAATTAATGTAGTATCTGAAATTCTGCTACAACTAATTAAGTGATGACTGATGTAGTTTGCACGCTGCTTTACTGAATAGCTCAAAGATTACCAAAGTTACTATAATTCCTTTTCGCAATTAGTTTCCTATGGCCCTTCCATCACGTTAATACTTATTATAAATTATTGAAAATAAAGATAAGGAAGGCAATGATTGGGCTCACAATAAATTTATGATGGTCTTTATTATGACATTAGTGTAAATAATATTTATTCTGATAGATGTGGAACAAAACTTCTGTTGAAGCATTCAAACAACTAAGAATCTACAAGCGCCTTACTTTCCCTCTTCTTATTAACGAACTGGCCTGTAATAGAATTATGAAATTCTCGTCTCTCGTAGCTGCCGCTCCCAAAATATACCGTCTCTCATGCAAATTGATAGGCAAGAATTTCATCAATTTTATTATTCATTCAACATACTGCAAGATTTTCACGGCCGGCAACACAATAGCAGAGGCAGATGAGGCCTCCTAATACTTCAGAAAGCAAGGTAATCACAATCATATGAAGGCATCCCTGTCATTTTAGATTATTGTGCTGAGGGCGATATTCATAGTCCTGACCTTTAAGACAAGCTCGATTAAAATGCTTATCTGTTTGCTGCTAGCGCGGAAAGGATTTCTTAACAGAAAAATGAGATGATATCCATCAAAATTACTGGACTATTGGATATGAGGGTGCTCAAAAAGTGGAATGAATCAGTTGAATTAAGGGACAAATTTTGGAACGAGAATAAAGAAAATGGTGCTTTAACTTTTAGCGGCTTACAGAAAGGATTAAGAAAGCTATTCAATAAGATAAGTTAATAAGATGTAAAACAATATATAAGAGTTATTCATAAATATTAAGGGGATCTTAGCCATTTAAAGATATCTGAGCTCGAGTTCAAAATTAATCACCATCCATATTATCTTCTAGATTCCAGCAAAAACAATAATTCTGTAATCAAATTATTTTTCCCTTATACTCAAGAAGACAAACCTAAAATCTAAAGTTTTGTGAAAAGAGTCAAGATGATATGCGAGCCGTATGTGAATGTATGAATTAAACTATATAGAACCAAAATAACTTTAGGATCTTAGTTGATGCATAGCAATCATATGTGCAAAGAGGAATCGAATCAATAAGCTAGCAACTTCAAGAAGCCTACAATAAATAGAGAGCATATATCCTTCCTACAATCCAAAATTACTTAAAAAGATCCGTTTAAAGGGCTAAGTTTTAAATCGATATCTGCAAATACAAAAAACTTAAATTTGGAGCCAAACTTGTAAGAGGTGCTTATATTGTATAATAAACCAGGTTGGCAAATCAATATGGATACTAAAATCCTGTTGTGGACTTTTTTACGACAACAACAACCAATTACCTGACGACTTACTAAGAAATCTTGAAGAATTTCACAGATGGAGAAGTCATAGTTGCCACTCATAATATTGATACAATATCCTCAGCCCTCTAGCTTAAAAAGAAATATCCGAATCCCCCGACAGTTAGCTTTGCTCAACTTCTTGGATTGGCAGACCATCTAACCTACAAGTTGAATGAAGAAAAGCATACAGTGTATAAGTATTTGCCATGGGCTGAGACTGAAGTTATGATACCTTACATGATTAGAAGAGCTCAATAGTTAAACCAAATGAAGTATCCTTTGGAGATTCAATATACTCTCATCTTGGACGAGATTAAAAATAGAATAAAAGGTTGATTGTCGAATTATCAGCTTATAATATGCATATTGAATGAAAATCATCAAAAGCATCTTTATTTACATATCTTTTATCTTTGCCTTCTCTTTTACTATTGAATCTAGTATAGATTAGGAACTTTAATCTTTTTTGGCCATTTAGTAGTCTACTCCATTTTATCTCTTTAATGGTTTATTAATGTTCCTTTGTTGTACTATCTTTTTATTTGACTTTCAATTCGATCCAAAAAACTTTTCTTAATTTACAAAAGTTTATTGATTTCATTTAGTGTCTATTATTTTTTTTGAAGTAAATGGTCATTGCAATTGACATTTTCTTTCATTTGATAAGATTACTGTTTAGAAATTTTTCTTTTCCGCTAAGTTTATTCTCCCCTTGCAGGAATATACTCTTTAGATTTCTGCATAAATAATGCTTCATCTTTCTGGGCCTATTTTTTCGGCGACATAGGTAATTATTATCGCTTTTTTGTTTGATTTGAGTGTTATGGAGATATGTTTCCTGCTAATTTTCTTAGCTTTTATCTAAGCTGACTAAACTTTTCATAAGACTAGTTTAACGAAAAACTCATATTATATACTCACAATATAAATATAGAGCAGTATTCTTTAATTATATCCCTCACATAGAAGAAAAGGCATATATTCATTGTGATTTTTTAATAATAATATAGAGGTAAACTGCTTGCAAACAAAAATCTTGAACCTTAATTAATTATTTGATGGATTGAATAATTGAAATACAATAATCTCGATAATTATAAAATTGCGATTTTGATGCTGTAATTAAACGAAAATGATGTGGCTATCCACTTCTGTACGTTTGAAGCTTACCTCTAAAAAGCTAAGGTCAACCTAAGGTTTCCATCTCTCTTTTTTGTCGAATGGAAGACAATAAATGGGAAGAATGCAGTTGGGATGGTGGGAAGGAAGCGAGCAATAAATTCACTAATTGAGCTTAATGAAACCTTATTTTTTACAACAGAGATGCTTTATCATCGATCCTAAAGGCAATATCTTAAGAAGTAATCTCTCTTCCATCTGAATCTAATTTCTAACAGCCGGCCCGACCAGGTTAAATTAGTAGGCAGAGTTGTAATAGATCTATCTTAAGTCGCTAATAAAAACAAATATCAGACGATAGGCACAAGCAAACTCATGTACTGTTCAGTTGACGCATAAATATCATTTAGCCTCAAATTAACACGAAGCGTCGAGTCTAGCATTTAGCTCAACTAACTTGACAGATCTTCCTTTAAGTAAAACTTATCCTATTAAGCGATCTGTATTCGTTCACTACATCTTTCAAAAAGCCAGTAAAAAATAAAGTCTAAGTGAGGGAGGTCTCCGAAAGTAGAGCAAGAAACACTGCTCATCAAAGGACTTAAAACATTTTGATTGAATAAATTAGTGAGTAGAGAAGCCAGGCGCAAAGCTTGCCACTAACATAAAAAAAACCTTAGCTTCCTCTTGATAGACCTAATATACAGCCAACATATGCCTTGTAAATCTAAAAAATAGCAGGCAATAATGAATTTGAAGCCTTCGTTAATAGATAGAAGGATAGCCTATAAAGACAGCTAAATGATCACAAAAATAAGATAAAGAAGCTATAAAGTGATATGAAGTAAGCCTTAAGACTATTCCAATAGTCTCAGCATAACTCATAACTAAACAAATCAAAACTTATCGAGTCAGAGCAAACCATACATCTTTTAAGAGCAGCATAATAAAAACTAAAGTAATCATATGAGAAGGAAATTAATAGTGTAAGATAGGTTAATTCGAGGGAAATCCAATTATTGAAAGCAGGTTATGACGCTGACATTAAGATTTTGTAGGGGAAAATCTAATAACACAAGATTAAAATTCAAGATATGAATATCAGTAATCAAAATGTTATTTCACAATATCAGTAAATTTCAAGAGAAAACGAAGATTTGAAATACAAATTAAAAGGCCAAGAAAGCCATCTTGATCAGCTTGCAGAGCTTAAAAATATAAATGCAAATTTGCAAGCATAAAAATAGACAATCTTAGATTAAATTAATAAGAAGTCAGCATAAGTAAATAATTTACAAAAACAATACGTTAACATGTCTCAGTAAAAGTAAAGTAATTTGAAGTCTTTGAGCCAAGAAATTGTTGAACTCAAATAGGCATAAAGAAGAAAAGAAAGTGAAGTTTCCTTATTAAAGTCATAATATAAGGATAAGATAGATGGTCTTTAAAAGCAAATTAAATGTTTATCGTTGAAAAACTAGGAATCATAATCCAAAATAAACCAAATTATTGCTGAATATGAAGTAAAGCTTAGAAAACTAACATAAGAGCTGGCCTTAATCCAATAATAGAAGTCAAAATTGTAAACTAAGAATAGGTAATCCCCTCAATAAAATATCTTGAATAAAGAGGCGATATAAAATTATCAAAGGCTCAAAGAAGAACATAGCAAATTAACTTATGAGCTTCAAAGAATAAGGAAAAGCCTAATATTGCCTGAGGACTATCGTAATATTTCACAATAGAATGCTCATAATGATCTTTTTGTCATAATGTAAAAAAGCCAGCTGCAATAAATAGAAATAAGCGAGCTCAAAGAAGAAAAATAAGCTATGAAGCATAAAATCTCTCAGTTACAATCTGTGGGTAAAGAGGTATAACCTTTTAGTTTATAGCTGCAAGCCTAAGAGCTAAATCTCTTAAAATAATAACTAATAAAAGCCAAATAATCTTAGGAGAAGCATATTTAGCTTTAATAAAGTCTACGAAAACAGCTTTAAGAATCTAATAAATAGTTAAAACATTTGAATCAGGAAAATTAAAGACTTAAAAAAACTCATTAATACTCCAACTTTTCTTTCTCCAAAGAAGACAAATGCATTTAGGTTAAGTAGTTCAAAAATGACCCTCAAGAAAAAGGGCCTTTCTAAGTGCATCAAGAAAGCCCCAATAGACTTATAAATGGAAATGAATTGCTTGATGAGCCCCATAACGATCATGAATAATATCATCAATTTAATTTTGAGGAGCACAATACACCTTTAACTCATGAGTAGGTTAACAAAATATCTTAAATAAAAAATGGTGACTCTTAGGAGGTGCAATATTTGATGCAATAAATCTTCAAACTTAAGGAATAAATCGAAGAGCTTAGACATTAAAAACAGGAAATGAATAAAGAATAGTAGCCTATTAGCAGTATTGATAAAAATCATATGATGACCACTTATTTAGAATTATAGAAACTAAAAGAGGAAAATGAATAGTTGAAAAAGTAAGTTGCCAAATATGTCAGTTGTGCAAATATCAAAAATTAAAAATAATGTAATAAATAGGCGGAAGAATTAGGATCGCCCCTGACTGAACAAGAAAAAGATAAGCAAACTATTTCCAATCTCTAAAATAACCTGTTATATCTTTAGAGAAATAATCAATAACTAAGAAATCAAATAAGCAATTCTCCTGAGACATCATAGCTACTTGAAAAGTATAACTATTTATTGCGCGAACTTGAGGCTAAGCTTGCAAATTTGTAGGAATAAATGAAGATAAAGGATGAACTTATTGCGGAGGGAGAAAGAAACCTGTAAGAAAATTATACAATCAAATATTAGCTGGCAGACTTGAAAGACAAATATAGCGAAATAAAGAGTGCACTTGAGGAAAGAAACTAAATGATCAATTACTTAGAGGAAACTAAATAGCAGCTTTCAAAGTAGTTATAACTGGCAGCTGAAAAATCGCAGCATTTAGCCTTCAACATCGAATCAAGGTAAAGCCACAAATAATAGTCGAATAAATCATAGGTACCCCATTAAGAGCTTTACAATGAAATATAGGTCCTGAAGAAAGAACTGGAGAAATTAAATACCAGCAATATCATCCTCAAAAATTAATTGCAGGAACAAATTAACCAATATTCCAACATTTAAAGGATTAATCAGTAATTTTTCATCAAAATTCAG
>JACCDV010621759.1_pt1 | contig 15204 bp, 12 predicted proteins | sample 7446131 | NCBI WGS metagenome assembly JACCDV01 (sample SAMN15323448, study PRJNA562643) | freshwater metagenome | isolation source: river surface water | place: USA:Blue River Watershed | collected 2017-08-17 | reverse complement strand
TTTGTAAAAGAATCGGATAAGAAAAATGGTGATCTGGCATAAGATTTTTAAATGCATGAAAAATGTCTTTGAGTTCTTCTGATTGAGGATACAAAATTTTTGCATAAGGAACTACATCAAACCCCCACTTTTCACTGATCTCATACATTGATTTTTCATTGTCCATTGTTTGAGATATTATAGGAGGAAATGAAAAGGGATGCGGAATTTTTATACAAAACTTACTTTTTCCTATTTTATAAGTTTTCCTGTGTAATCCTTTTCCTATTTCCTGAAAAAATGGTATTTCTTTAAAATTCATAATTTTTATTATTATTTTTTTCTTTATTATAAGTTAAGTTAATAAAACTTAAAAAATAAAATAAAATAAATGCAAAAAACAAAGACTGCAACAAATCCAGGTGAAAAAATCTCCGCAATAAATAATTATGTTTTTTATGATGCAAATTGGAAGCAAAATTCCGAAACGCCTGTTAGACCTGTAACATCAATAAATGCAAAACCTGGAGCTACGTGGGTTAGCCTATCTTGGTCCCCTCCCCCGGGAGGACTTTCAGGAAATGAAGCGGGTTATGTCGTCTGCAGATCTCAAGTTACAAGCGAAAATGTAAATACACCTCCATCCTTACTTGCCGGACCCAATATTTATATAGCTTATATCGGAACAAAAACTTATTTTGGCGATGCGCCTCTTGCAGAAAATACCGCTGAATTAACAACTGCAGATGATGGTTTATTAAGTGAAACGGAATATTGGTATAGTGTATTTGTTGTAACAACACTAACACCTGGATCAACTTCTAGTTTTCCTGAATATCTTCCAGGATACATATCAAGTCCTTTATCAATTAAAGTAAAAACTCTTTCAATAGATCAAACCAACCTTATTGTAGACCCTACATTTTTAAACGTAGGCGGCACAACCGGTTGGATGCTTGGATCCCTTACATCTGTGCTCACTCCCAATAAACTGCCGGCAGGCGCTTCTGTTGCAACAACAAATAATCCAAACGCTTCTTTAGATTTAATAAATCCTAATATCGAAAATTATTTACATATGGTTATGCCTCAAGCTGGGGAGACCTCTTCTTTAGTTATTTATCAAACAATTTCCCCTAATGATCCGCTGCCTATGAAGCCTGGAACTCTTTACTCATTTTCTGTATGGTTTAGAACAAATAACCCGCTTTCAATTTCTGCTGCTGCTAATACAACTGATCAAGGCTATGCTCCAAGTTTTTTTGTTTATGGAAATAACAGCGTGGGATCTCCTGAAACCGGATATGGCGCCTTTCAAATTGAATCCCAAATCGCAAATGAACCGTCCTATGGACAAACTCCAAGTGGTGAATCAGTTCCTAATCCAACAGCGTGCTCTACCGAAGATTCTCAAATTTGCAAAAGAACTTACTCTTCTGTCCCTGGAGTCATCTCATATCATTACTCTGGAATGGCTGGCGCATGGCAAAAAGTATCTCTTACTTTTATTACCGGTGGCACAAAAGAAAGTAGCGTCAGAAATGCCTATAATTACACAACAAACTCCAATATTGATGGCGATTTAGTCCAGCAAGCATCTCAATCCCTTCAGTCAATTACAATAGCTATTGAAATTGGAGCCCAGGAAAAAGGCATTTCGATTCCAGGAGAAATTGATATTGCAAATGCAACTCTTGTCGAGGGATTAATACCTTATACCGATCCTTTTTGGAATATTCAAGCTAATGATAACCTCATATATAACCCCAATTTTTGGGGAGTGCCAACCCCAACTCTTGGAGTAACTGTTCCAGGTTGGAGCTTACCTCTTACAAACTCACTTTTTTCAGACTCTGAGGTTTGTGGGGCTCCTTGTACAGGTCCTTGCATGATTGGCAATCAACTCACAGATGATACTTGTTTAGCAGTCTGTGCGGGAGGAAGCGGAACATGTTTAGGGGCTTCTGGTGCTGGCGGTTGCTCAGCTTCTCCAAAAATTTGCCCAACAAATGATGGTCTTTGCGATACTTGTAATGGAGGCGCTTGCACGGGTAGTGGTGATGGAAGCTGCACAGGCACATGTAAAGGTTCAGGAAGATATGCTTGCAGTGGTACTTGCCCAGAAACGCCTTGCACAGGTTTTTGCAAAGGAACCTGTGACAATCAATGTTCGAATGTCCTCGGAACATGTGGCGAGAAAGGGGGGAAATGCATGGGTGGCACCCAAACCACACAAACGTGCGCAGGATACACAACGTGTTTTAATCCAAGTATTTACAAAGACTCGGCATATCAAAATACAGCTTGTACCGCACCCTTTGGATCAGACTATTCAACTTATTTACTTTTACAAGGCTGCTCTTGTCAAAACGTAAGCGCTACACAAGGAAATGTTTACAATCCCCCCCTCTTTTATATGGGCGCTTATATGTTAAATCCATCCGTTTCCTCTTATACCATTTCATTCAACTATCAAGTAATAAGTGTAGAGGGATCAAATCCTACTTTAGGTATTTATATATATGATGAAACAAAAGGAAATGTAATCTTTCAAGAAACCATGCCAATTATAAAGGGAGCGAGTGATTTTTCAGATTTGCATACTACACAAAACTTTACAGCACCTTTCCCATTCAATCCAAATGTCTCATTTGAACTCAATAATACATCTGCAACAATTGCTATTAGAAACTTTTCTCTTTTAGCAACAGGTCAAGAAATATATGGATTGCAAAATCCTTATCCAGCAATTGTAACAACTCCTTCAGTTACACAAGATACTATATCTAATAATGCTATTGTTTGGAGATTACCTATAAGCAGTTCTGCAAATGTACAATCTCAATTATACAATGAAACCGCTCAATATTTGGATGGAACTAAACTAGGATGGCCTCAAGGGCTTGTTTCATTTTCTGGTTTTCCACATACAGGCGCTAGCATGGACTATATGAAAATTGCCCAGGATAGTGACCCTTATTTATATAGCTTACCTGGGTTTAACACATCAGGAACAAATAATGTTCTTTCTTTATCCACGCAAAACTTTTTTTTAAATACTGATGGCGGCATTGGCGGAAATATGAATGCCTTAGTGATGTCAAATGCATACTACGGATCTGGTAGATGGGATCTTTGGGTAAAATATGCAAATCTTACTAAAGAAGATGGAACATCCTACTCGCCTATCGTAAATCCCACAGGCTGTTGCTTTGCTTTTTGGATCTTTCATGATATCGATTACACACTTGTTGGAGGTGCTAAGCTAAATTATGAGGCATCCGGAGTCCGAAACACAGAAATCGATATTGAGTTAAATGGAGACTGCCCTGACTACTCACAAAATTATAGCCAAGCCACCGGTAGATTAAATGGATGGGGAGGACAAAGGGGTGGGAGTGGCGGACAATTCACAATGCATACTCTTATGCCCATAAGTCAGGGGTTAGACGACGGTAAATACCATAAACTCACTATTCTTTTTAACTCAGGATCCGATATAGATCCGAATAATACAGATCCTAATGGGCCATTTCCCTCAACTAGAGGGGCTGGATTTATTAAATGGTTTGTTGATGACATTGAATGGGGATGTGGTTGGACAGGAAACACTTATGGATTTGATAATGTGCCACAAACTGCCACAAGAGTTGTAGCAGGTCCTTGGAATCCAGGCTGGGCTGGATGTGGTCTTTGCAACGAAACAACTTGTGAGCCAACAACTTCAAATTGTTATTGCAATGGATGTAAAAACACTACTTTATGTAATGCTTTTCCTGACTATACACAAGAGGGCATACCGACACCTGGTTGTAATCTTTGGCAAGAAGCTACTTATTATATCGCTCAAATGCAATTCACCCCTATTTGCATCGATTGCACTTATCCTGAAAATGAAAATTACAACTATGCAACGCAACTTCCATCAAGACCTAATATGGAAAATGGTGCAGTTATAGGCGCATCAAACAGAAATCGCTGGCTTCCTGAAACAAAACCGTGGCTGACCTTCCCTACCTACTAATCTCTCTCAATTTTTACAAGCTCAGCTAACGCTCTTCTCAAGCGGTTATTTTCTTCTCGCAGTCTTGTAACTTCAGCTTACAATCTAAGCACTTCCAAATCACGCCTAACAGGTCTTACTTCAACAGACTCTTGACTCGACTCTGAGTCTTGTGTCAAATACTCAAGAGGCTTCGAAGTTATTGGTGGTTTTTCTAAAGGTTGCATAAAGAAATGCTATCACAATCACCCTATTCTGTAAAACCAATATTAGGTGTCAGGCTAGGACATTTGGGTTTTTAAATGTCCTAGCCTAACACTAATTTTATGAGAAGAGAAATTTCGAGGGGTTTTCAAGCATTTCTTTCATTTGAACAAGAAATGAGACCGATTCCTTGCCGTCAATGATTCGGTGATCATAACTTAAAGCTAAATACATAATCGGGCGAATGACAACAGATCCGTTAAGGGCAACAGGACGATCGACAATATTATGCATTCCAAGAATTGCACTTTGAGGTGGATTCAGAATTGGGGTTGATAACATTGAACCAAAAACTCCTCCATTTGTAATCGTAAAAGTTCCCCCTGACATGTCACTAATTGATAGTTTTCGCTCTCTTGCCTTAATTGCAAATTCGTTGATTGCCTTTGTCATCTCCACAAATGAGAGCTTATCGACATTTTTAATCACCGGAACGACAAGACCTGAATCGGTACTTACTGCAATTCCAATATGTTGATGTTTATTATAGACAATATCATCACCATCAATGAATGCATTGACAGCGGGAAACTCTTTAAGAGCTGAGATCGCTGCCTTAATGAAAAATGGTAAATAGGTAAGCTTTACTCCGTACTTTTTAAGAAATTCATCTTTTTCTCTATTTCGAATAGAGACAATTTCAAAAAGATCGACCTCATTAAATGTCGTAAGCATCGCTGTTTCATTTTTTACCTGAACAAGTCTTTTTGCAATCGCCTTTCTTAATTTTGATAAAGGCTCTCTTTTTTGGTCACTTTGAATCTCCCCCCTATAAATACGTGGAAATTCCTGTACCTGTAATGGGGAAGATTGCGGTGTCCCTGCATGTTCACTAACTAGAATTTCTGGTTCTTCTTTTGTCAAACTATCTAAAAAATGCTCAGGACTACTTCGTATTCCCCCTTCGCTGATTATCGGCTCTTTTTTAATTTGAATCTCCCCCCTATTAATAGGTGGGGATTCCTGGACATGTAAGGGCGCTTTGCGGCTAATCTCACTCACGCCTAACTCCCCCATAAATGGGGAAGATTGCGGCGTCCCTGCATGTTCAAGAGAAGTCTCACTCACCGGTGCTTTGTCAGCTTTTTCCAAACCACAAACTTTAGCACCCACTTTTAAAACAGCTCCCTCTTTTGCTACATATCTAACAATACCTGACAGAGGTGCTGTTACTTCAAGAGATGCTTTATCCGATTCAAGCTCAAAAATAGGATCGTCTTTTTTTACATATCCACCCTCTCTGACAATATATTTCGAAAGAGTTACTTCAGTAATCGATTCTCCCACAGAAGGTACTACTACATCTATCATTTTAAAGCCTCTTTAATAACATCTTCTTGGGTCTTATGAAAAAGCGCAGCAATCCCTGTATCTGGAACAGGAATGCATTCTCTACCTACATACGTGATTTGAATTTTTTCTGAAATAGCTTCTTTTACATACCCAAAAGCGCCTTGATTTTTTGGCTCTTCTTGTGCCCACACAAACTCTTTTGCATTTTTATAGTTGCTTAAGATTTTTTCTACTTCAAATGTAGGAAAAGGATAAATTTGCTCTAATCTAACAAGAGCAATTGGTTTATTCCCTCTTGCCTTTTTCAATTCGTAATAAAATTTCCCTGAACAAAAAACAATTTTTTCTACTTTTTCATACTCTAATGGCTCATCAATTACAGGCATAAACTCTGATTTGGCTAATTCTTCTAATGGGGAAAAAGAATCACTAAGTCTTAGCATGCTTTTAGGTGTCGGAATAATTAAAGGTTTTTTCTCAAAATCGAGCGCTTGCTCTCTTAAGAGATGAAAAAATTGCGAAGGTGTTGTTGGATAGACAACCCTCCAATTACTCTGTCCTGAAAGCTCTAAAAATCTCTCAATTCTACAAGACGTATGTTCAGGCCCCATTCCTTCGTGTCCGTGAGGAAGAAAAAGGACTAAACCAGAATGTGCTCCCCACTTTGTTTCAGAACCAGCAAGATACTGATCTATAATTATTTGTGCTCCATTGGCAAAATCCCCAAATTGCGCTTCCCAAATAACTAGAGCATTACGATCTGCTAAACTGTACCCGAATTCAAACCCCATTACCGCGTATTCTGATAAAGGTGAATTGTAGACTTGAAATAAAGCTTGCTCAGGTGAAATGTGCTCTAACGGAATATGACACATCTTTTTTGTCTGATCAAAAAGCACTGCGTGTCTATGAGAAAATGTCCCTCTTTTACTATCTTGTCCCGAAATGCGGACAGGTATTTTTTGATCTACTAAAGAGGCATATGCTAAAACTTCTGCTGTCCCCCAATCAACTGTGGTTTTTTCTCTTCTTTCTGAAAAAAGCTTTTCTATTTTAGGATGCGCTTGGAAAGCTTTTGGAATCTCTGTGGTTTTTTCAAGATACCGCTTTAAAAGCTCTAAAGAAATTGCTGTTTTTCCTGTAAACGAAGACATTACCGGCATGACAGGATCCCGGCTTACATAGGGCCTATTTGCCTCCTCCAATTCTTTTTCTAGTCTCTCTTTAAATCCATTCTCCATAGCGCCTACCCATTCTGAAGAAAGACCACTCTCTTTTTTCAATTTTTCATACACATCCTCTCTTTTTTCAATTTTCTGATATAAAAGAGGATTTGTAAATCTTGGCTCGTCACCTTCATTATGCCCATAAATACGGCAACAATTTAAATCGATGAAAACATCTGTAAAAAATCTATTTTTCACTTCAAACGCAAGTCTTGCAGCTCTTACGCAAGCTACAGGATCGTCTGCATTTACATGAATAACAGGAGCTCCAAAAGCTTTTGCTATATCTGTACAATACCTTGTAGACCTAGACTCTTCGGGAACCGCTGTAAATCCCACCTGATTATTTATCACGATATGAAGCGTACCACCAACCGAATACCCTTTTAATCTTGAACATTGAAGCGTTTCATAAACAACTCCTTGCCCAGCAACAGAAGCATCCCCATGAACCATCAAGGGAAAAACCTTTCCTTTTAACCCTCTAGCAAAACCAACAGCAACCGGATCAACTGATTCTAAATGACTTGGATTTGACATCAACTGAATGTCAATCTTTTTTCCTGAACCCCCTGAATAATTCGACCTATACCCTTTATGATATTTTACATCACCTAAACCGAAAAGATGCTCCGGCATCAATTTTGTATTAAATTCCTTAAAAAGATCGGCATACGGTTTTTTTAACAAATTACATAAAACATTTAACCGTCCTCTATGAGCCATGCCTATAACTCCGGTCTCATAATCTGCATCTGCAGCAAGTGAAAAAATTTCACTTAACATAGGCATAAAACTCTCTCCGCCTTCCAGAGAGAATCTTTTTGCTCCTAAAAATTTTTTTTGTAAAAATTCTTCTAAGTACTTTGCTTTCCAAATTTCGGAAAGAATCATTTCATACTCTTTGGAGGAGATAGGAGCTTTTTCTTTTTGGATTTCTTCATGAAACCATTTCTCAAGCTCTCTATTTTCAATATTATAGCATTCATAAGATGAGGAGCCGCAATAAACTTTTTTTAAAAAAGAATCCTCAAAATTAACCCCTTCGACTCCTTCCGGACTATCTTCCATCGGATTTATTTTTGCTATCAAATGCCCATACCTCTTATAAACTTCTTCTGTACTGGAAGAAGGCGAGGCCACTAACCCAGAAAACTCCATTCCCTTAAAAAAAGCGATCCAATCCGCGTCCAAAAGGGAAGGATTGCTTAAATAAATTTTTAGTTGTTCTAACACAAAGCTTTGATTGCTAAAGTTTATGGGGGAGGCATCTTTTTTTTGCATATCCTCATCTTACATAAACGCCCTTTCTTGGCAAGAAATGCAACCTTGCACGCACTAGCTTCTTTGTGAGAAATGCGGACTTGCACGCAAATAGGGTTTGCAGTAGAATTTCGTCCAATTTGCAGAAATTTATTTAATTTAATTCGCAACCAAAGTACAAAACAGCGAAAGTATCGTTAATTTTCGGTGGGCACCATTTATGAAAAGTGAAAGATTAAAAAAGTTAGAAAGTGAGCTTAAAGACCTAGAAAAGTGGTTAGATTTGGGACTTGTGCCTAAAAAAGACCTAGACAAGCATAAGCTTGAAATTGAGTCTATTAAAGCAAAGATGGATGAAGAGAGACAACGCCTTATTTTCCTCAAAGAGAGCGGCGAAGTTGAAGATTATACCCTGCCTAAAAAATCAAATCAAAAACAGCTTTATGAACATCAATCTATGCCAGATATTGAGACAGATGCTGAAATATCTGATGTAGAGTTTGAAGTGGAAAGCACAACGATGGAAGTAGACCACACCTCTCTTTTTGATATTGAAATGGCAGGTGAAGAAAAACAATCTTCTTCCTCACAAGAATTTGAAACTGATGAAGATCCTTATTCAGAAAGAAATCGCTGGAGAAGATCGACAGAAATTCCAGATCCAGATCGTGACGACTGGTAGCATTTATATTCATGTTCCGTTTTGCACAAAAAAGTGTCCTTATTGCCATTTTTTTGTGCAACCACTCAGCGATACCAAATTATACCTAGAGGGAATCAAAAAAGAGTGGAATTTTCGAAAGTACTCCTTAACCGAGATTGTCTCTATTTATCTAGGTGGAGGAACCCCCTCTCTTCTCACCCTCTCTGAAGTCGAAGAAATCTTACACCTCTTTAAAGATTTTTCACCCAAAGAAATCACCATTGAAGCAAACCCTGATGATGTAACTTTGGAAAAAATGCAGGGCTACCTTTCTTTAGGAATTAATAGAGTTAGTATTGGCGTTCAATCCCTAGACGACAGTAATTTAAAAATGATTGAACGGTTGCATTCTGCAAAAAAAGCAAAAGAGGCAGTAAAAATTTCCCATGAAGCAGGTTTTACCAATATTACAATCGATCTTATGTACGATCTTCCAGGGCAAACATTTTCTAATTGGAAAAAAACTGTCGACGAAGCAGTTCTCCTTCCTATCTCTCATCTTTCGATCTATAACTTAATCTTCGAAGAAGGTTCAGTATACTATAAAAAACAAAAAGAATTATCCCCCTACACTCCCCCAGAAGAAGAGAGCTTAAAAATGCTCGAATATGCAGTCCAAACCGCCGAAAAAAACGGACTTCACCGATATGAAATTTCAGCCTTCTGCAAAAAAGGGAAAGAATCTATCCATAATACCGGTTATTGGACAGGTAGACCTTTTATAGGCCTTGGCCCTTCAGCTTTTAGTTATCTGGAAGGAAAGCGGTTTTGCAACATTGCCCACTTAAAAAAATGGCACTCGCTTCTTATGCAAGACAAAGATCCTAAAAATTTTGAAGAAGAACTTCCCTACCCACAAAATGTAAAAGAACTTCTCACCATTCGCCTACGACTCTTGAAAGGAGTTTTTCTTTCAGAAATTCCAAACCTTCCAGAAGAGAGTATTGAGACACTTCACTCTCTTGTAAAGGAGGGATTTTTAGAAGAAGCCAAAAATCACTTCAAACTCTCCGAAAAAGGCAAGCTCTTCTACGATTTTGTTGCGTCAGAACTTATTTAAAAATTCCCCATTTCCATGTTTTGATAAGAGTCCAGGCGCTTTCTGTAAATGGAAAAATAAACCCTTTTTTAGATAGGGATAAAAAGCCTGCAATTACAAAAAGAGCTCCGACAATCAGAACCAAGCCGTGCAGCGACAGCCGTACCATCCGCCCCGCACTACCTGTGATAATAACGACACCCTTTCCATTCATTACCTTTTATTACTTAAGGGCCCGAGTTTTAATCAAGAAAATAGCCTGCCTTTTATAAAAATCTTCATCTTTATAATGCTCTTTCCACCACTTAATCTTTTTCGTAATCACTTTTTGGGTAGGTAGTGTTAAATCACAAGCAATGCATAAAACGTCTTCATCTTGAAGAATAGAGAGTAACTTCTCTAAACTCTTTTGATTGTTATAGGGTGTCTCAATAAAAAGCTGCAACATACCAAGCCTTTGTACGTTACAATCCCTTGGTAGATACCCTTGAAATACAAATGTTTGAGACTCAATACCACAAAGCATCAACGCTAAAAAAATAGAGGACGGCCCAGGAATTGCTACGATATCGATATTTTTGTCTTTTGCTCCATACACAAGTTTTGCACCGGGATCAGCAATACAAGGAAGTCCCGCATCTGAAATGACCCCCCATTTTTCCCCCTTAAGAAGTGGCTGCAATAAAGTAACAAAATTTGTCGTCTCTTTATCCAAAACTTCCATTGGCTTTGTTTTGAGCTTCTCAAAATCAAAATGTTTTAAATAGACTCTAGCCTCTTTCGGGTGTTCCACAAAAAAACCGTCGAGTTGATTTACAACCTCCTCTAAACCTGGCACAAAATTAAATTTTGGATCAGCTTCTGGATGTAGTAAGTTTGGTAGTAGATAAAGTGTCATAATTTATTACCAATAAATCCCATAATAATGTTGGATCAAACGAACTTGATTTTGCTTTTAATTCCCATTCGAATAAAAATAAAAGCCGCTCTACAAAATAATGAGAGCCCACTTTTTGACAAAAAGGAAGATAAATCTCCATTTGATTTTTTCTTAAATTAGGCATCTCTGTGCCTCTACAAATTTGTATTCCTAAATAGATGTGATGTCTCGCTAAAGCAATCAAAGCTAACACATCCGAAAAATCTTTAAATTCTTGTCTTGGAAGCAGCCTAGTTTTCCATACCAAAGCTTCTGCCACCTGCCATAAAGTTACTTCTTTTTCTGTCTTTGTAACTTCTTCTATGTCTTTTTCTTCTATTGCTTTTCTCTCACTTGCAAAAAGCACAAGCTTCTCTATTTCATTTTTTAAAGTTGAAAAATCGTTTCCGACTTGCTCAAGCAGTTTATTAGCTACTTGCAAAGAGAGTGTTTTTTGCCCTTGTCTTGCTATTTTCTGAAGCTCTTCAATCAATCTCTCTTTTTTCTCCCACGGCTTTTCCAAAGACAAATCAAGACAAACGACATCTCTTTCAATCGCTTCATAAAATAGAGAGGAGCACTTTTCTCCTGAATAAATTAAAATAACATCCTTAGATGGGATTTTTACCCCTTTTTCCACTTCTAAGTGAACAACTCTCTCTTGTGAAAAAAGGCCTAATTCCAACCCCTCTTCCCCATTTTTAAAGCCAAGCTTTGGCTTATAATGCAGAAGAAATTGGTAGAGCTTATTTACATAAAACTTTCTTTCAAATGGATCTGCAACTAATATCAAATAAACAGAAGAAAAATGGAGAGGCGCTGCCTCTCTTAACTGCTTTTCAAACGCTGCCACACTTTTTAACTTCATCTTCCCAAGAATACCATGCTTACCTGTAAACTTGAAGAATAATCTAAAATTCTTCTATGATCTAGGGTAAAGAGGCAGGTATTGCATGAAAAATCAAACTCTAAAGGGAAAAATCGCTCTTGTTGTAGGTGTGGGTGATGATCAGGGATATGGCTGGGCAATAGCACATACACTTGCTAATGAGGGTGCTAGAATTGTGTTTGGCACGTGGACCCCTATTATGAAAATTTTTCAAATGTCTTGGGATAGTGGTAAATTTGACGAATCTCGAAAACTTTATGATGGCTCCCTCATGCAAGTTGAGAAAGTTTATTCAATTGATGCTATGTATGATACACCAGAGTCGGTTCCTGAAGAGGTTAAAAACAACAAAAGATACTCAGGATCAAGTAATTACACCATTTCAGAAGTGGCAAGGCTCGTTGAGGCCGATTTTGGAAAAATTGATATACTAGTCCACTCTCTTGCGAACGGTCCTGAAGTAAAAAAACCGCTCCTAGAAACATCTAGAGAGGGCTATCTTGCCGCCATTAGCTCATCTTCCTATTCATTTGTAAGCCTTCTAAAATATTTTGGCCCTCTTATCAATAAGGGCGGAGCCGTTTTAAATCTCACCTACCTAGCCTCCAATAGAGTTGTTCCTGGCTATGGCGGAGGAATGAGCTCAGCTAAGGCTGCTCTCGAAAGTGACACAAGAACCCTAGCCTTCGAGGCAGGAAGGGCTTGGTCAATTAGGGTAAACTCGATATCAGCAGGTCCTCTTGCCAGTAGAGCTGCAAAAGCAATAGGCTTTATCGAAAAAATGATCAATTATTCAAATGCTAATGCCCCGCTTCAAAAAGAACTCGAAGCAGATGAAATCGGTCATGCAGCAGCCTTTCTCCTCTCTCCTAAAGCATCTGCCATCACTGGGGTAGTCCTCTTTGTCGATAACGGCCTACATGCTATGGCGACCTCTACGGATAGCCCCACCTTAACTTAAATAGGCTGCGTAACCTGCGCCGTTATTTGGTAGTCCTAAACATGTAATGCTGGGGCTTCAAAAAATCAACATTCTGGATGTTTACGATTCCTTCAAGCTTCAAGACGTAAGGTAGTTGAAACCGTTTTTAGTCAAATTTTAAAAATTATGCCGAGATCCTTTTCTGTGCGTGCAGCATCAGGATTACATCTTCGGATTGTTTTGTTATTGCTTGCTTACACTGTAGATCGATTTACCCCAGCGCTTACGCCCTAAGCATCGGCTGCAACAACTAATCTACTTCGCTTCCCTCCTTGCTTTAGGTGCAGAACCTTAACTTCGCCCTTATAGCTCGTATCTTAATTGTTTCGCTCGATGCTTAGGGCGAATAAATAGCCAATCAGGTTTAAATAAAGGGAGCATTATTTGGAGTAAATCTTGGTCTACCATTAAAAATGATGCCGTGCTTCTAGGAGTCATTCACTCAAAAAAACCTGTTACATTGCAGGCGATCTTGATGAAACAAAATTTTGGGATGAGTCAAAATCTTGCCCAAGAATGCTTTCAAGAGAACTTACCTTATTATCTAGCAGCGGATATAAAGAAGTAGCAAGCTCTAAAGATGCATCAAAATATGGAAGTACTTTTGTTTTTTTAGATGAAGATGGTGCAATGCCTTTTCCCTTAAATCTCTTATAATGCGCTGCTTTAAAAAACTCAAATCAGAAACAAGCACATTAGAATACATGAGAGCATGCTTAGAGCCCACTTAATATCTTTTTTTGCGCTTTCTCAAGCGCATCAATAATGCCTAAATCTAGCGATGAATTTGCAACGATATCTGCGTGAATTTGAAGATCCTTTGAACCTGTTTTCATGGCAATTCCGATATCAGCAGCTTGAAGGAGAGTGATATCATTGTTATCATCTCCTGCTGCGATAACGGGACAATTCCATAAGCATTTTTCTTTGATTTTTTTCAAAACAGCCCCCTTATCTACACCTTCGTGAGTAAGGAGAAGAATCGATAAGTTAGAATCAACCGTGTCTGCAATTAAAGAACTTGAAACAGTTTTATCATCTAAAAACTTTCCCCAAATTTTTTGGAGCGAGAAATGAGGACCAAGACATTTAATAAGAGGAAATTTTGTCTGTTTAATGTCTTCTATATTATCAATTTTAACCCAATCAGATGCAGAGATTTTTTTAAGCTTTTCTATATATTCTAAATAAAAAGGACTAAATTTTGAGGTTCGATAGTAGCAAAAATCTCCCATTTCCAAACCAGAATAGATCAGAAAATCTTCTTCATAATGGTGATAGATTCTCTCTACTTGATTGACAACTGACCTAGGCATAAATGTCTGAAATATAATTTCTTTTTCAGGCATTTTGAGAACTTCCGCCCCATTTTGAACAGCTAAATAAAAAGGAAATGGTATTTTTTCAAGACTCATCATAGCAAAAGAAAATGTCCTTCCCGTTAAAAGGACAATCTCCCAACCTTTTTTATAAAGCCCTTCTAGATAAACAATTACCTCATCAGGAATTATATGTCTTTCATCTGTAAGGGTTTTGTCAATATCTGATGCAAAAACAACTTTAGCCATACCTTTACATCTAGACGATAAATGGAAAAAAAGCGATAAGATAAGATACATATGAGATGGATTTTTCTTCTGCTTCTTCCTTTTTCGCTTTATACAAATGAGCCAACACCTGAAAATCCCCCCTCTTCAGATAAAGTCGAAACACCAGCTCAGGAAGAAATTTCAGACCCTAAAGAAGAAATTTCTTCTGAACTATCTCCAGACATCTATAAGAAACAGTTTTTCCGAACACTTATCTTAATTGTTATTGTGGGAGGCGGCGCTTTAACTCTCATTTGGCTTATGCGAAGGTTTTCAAAAAGTGGAGCCTTTCAAGCAAACCAAAAGAAAAACATTAAGATTTTAGAGCGTAGACAAATTAGTCCAAATACTTACCTTTATCACATACAAATTGGCGCGAAACAATGTGTCATTTCCGAATCAAAATGCGACGTACGAGTCGTTGCAAACCTTGACTGGGACGATTCCGAAATCAATAGTTAAACACAGGCCGGCACTAATGGAAAAATAAACCATCTTGTGCAAGGGCATTCCTTAACTTTTTTATCTACACAAACTTCTTGATAATCGTCACTTGTTTTAAGGATAGTCCACTCTTCTTTAGCAATATTATCAACCCACGGCTGCATACACTCAGCTAAGTAAAACGATTGGATACACTTTGTAAATGAGTGATTAGGACCTTTTACTTTTTGATCTCTTAGCATTTGCCTATATTCATGAACAGTGACGTCTTGATTCAATTTTTTAGCAATCAGTCCAATTCTTTTTCTAGCTCTTAAAGGATCAAATAAAATGCCACCAATAGCTGCAAAGGTCATCCCTATTAGATAAAATACAACTCTTGCCATATCAGAGACCTTTAACCTTGTTGCATAAAAAACTTCTCTCACAAGAAAATCTACGGGAATGCCAAGCGTTAAAATCCATGAGCACTTAAATCCGATAAGAGGTGCATGATCTGCCCACATCACTTCTTTTGTTATTTTATTTATCCTTCCAAACAATTCCTTATTCTGATTTGCCTTACTTGCATATCTAACATAAGTAAAATTCTTTGATTGATGTGCATTTAC
>JACCDV010371416.1_pt1 | contig 15210 bp, 8 predicted proteins | sample 7446131 | NCBI WGS metagenome assembly JACCDV01 (sample SAMN15323448, study PRJNA562643) | freshwater metagenome | isolation source: river surface water | place: USA:Blue River Watershed | collected 2017-08-17 | reverse complement strand
TTTTTTTCAATAAATCTTTTTCAAACATCAAAGTCACTTGACGTTGCTCTACCAATTGAGTGTCACCGCGTTTAAATGCAAACACATAGTCCCAACGATTTGGATGCATCACACTGGTGATCAATGGGGTACCCAAAATAACCTTGACCTCTTCGCGGTCCATACCGAGCTTGAGTCTTTCTAATTGCTCTTTAGAAATAAAGTTACCTTGAACCATGTCTGGTCTGTATGGCTTCAAAACTTTACCTAATTTACTTTTAGAGTCTTCGTTGAACTTGGTGAAGCTTTGACATGCAGTCAAGCTGAATAATGCGCAAGCCAATAAGGTCCACTTACACAAGTAAATAGTGGATTTAGATGTAATACTGATTTGTGAGTAAATACGCATAGTAGACCATATAAAAATAATTTATGATTTTACCGCCTCCACAAGCAAAATGCCCTGAAATAATAGAATAAACAAGGCTGTGGGGAACTAGGCTACCTGAACACCTATAGTCTAAGGTGTTCTTTACCAATTTGAGTAAGCCGGCCAGCTTTTACTTAATGATTTTCAATCCGTAAAAGCTTAAGAAAAGTCATTTATAAGCCCTATGAGGTTGACTACCATGACCACTTTGTCTATTGGGCTTGTGGTGACGTTGAAGGATCTATAGTCTCTGACATTTAAAAGCATTAACAGGAAATTGACAAAAATCTTAATTTTGATATCAACGACTACAATTTATCCATTTATGGCAGTTACAATAAAATAAATTTCTCTAAAAAAAATTAATTGATAAGCTTTTGATTTAAATGTACATTTATCCATGCGCGATTGTTAACTAATAAAAATAAAGATACATATAGTCAAGTTTATATTTAGTAAAATTAATAAATGTAGAACTTTAGATGCAAAAGTTCCTAATAAATCCATAGCCGTTTATTAAGACTGCTTAACCAATAGTTTTAGATCGGTAATAGAGATTAAAAGAGCCATTCCAGTTGACATCGAACTGGAAAGAAAAAATGGCATTCATAAACAACCGTAACAGCACTTGCTACTTTGACAGTCATTATTAGCAACAAAATTCATCATCAAACCAAAATAAATCCATGAACTATCGCCCCGAAATAGATGGTTTACGTGCTATTGCAGTAATTGCCGTAATCCTTTGTCATGCCGGCTTCAAGCAATTTGGAGGGGGATATGTTGGTGTTGATATATTTTTTGTTATTAGCGGATATCTAATAACATCAATTCTCCTTGCAGAGCTTGAGAAGAATACATTCTCACTTCTTGATTTTTATGAGCGTAGATTAAGGAGAATATTGCCGGCACTATTTGGAATGCTTTTTTTTTGCCTTCCATTTGTATGGTTTTTTTTAACACCAGACACAATAAAGAGCTTCTCAGAAAGTTTAGTTGCCGTAAATGTTTTTGCCTCCAATATTTTATTTTGGAACACAAGCGGATACTTTGATACATCCTCAGAACTTAAGCCGCTTATACATACATGGAGTTTGGCGGTAGAAGAGCAGTACTATTTAATTTTTCCACTTTTTCTACTATTGACCAAAAAAATTGGTAGGCAATGGGTAGTAGGTTTACTTGGAGTTGCGTTTCTTGTTAGCTTAACAGCCTCTCAGTGGCTATCAGCAAACCATCCCTCATTTAACTTTTATATGCTTCCCACACGGGGCTGGGAGCTCTTGATTGGTGCATTTATTGCCTTCTATCACAAACACCACAACATTAAAAACCGTAACCCAAATATTGAAAGCTTAGCTAGTTTTTTGGGGTGCCTATTAATTGCATATTCTATATTTGCATATAACGACCAAACACCGTTTCCCAGCTTATATACACTTGCCCCAACAATCGGCACTGCACTCATAGTAATTTTTACTACAGATAAAACTGTAGTGGGCAAGTTACTTAGCTCAAGACCATTTGTAGCGATTGGTTTGATTAGTTACAGCGCCTATTTGTGGCACCAACCTATTTTTGCATTCCATCGCCTGATAAATCCAAAAGACCCGAATCTCTTGCTAATGGGCATACTAGCAGGGCTCTCTCTGGTTATTGGCTATCTAAGCTGGAAATATATTGAATCGCCATTTAGGAAAAAAGGTAAATTTTCCAGAAAAAACATTTATTTTTTTTTCATTCTAGGGTCAGTATTTTTTATACTTATTGGCGTCACGGGAATAATTATTTCTGAGAAAGTTAGTCGGCCCAGCGTCAACTTACAAAAAATTTACGACTCTTCCCATGACTTTAGTACTTTAAAAGATTTAAAGGTCTTGGGAAACGAGAAAAATATTAGCGGCGTCTTAATTGGAGACTCTCATGCTGAGTCGCTAGGCTTAGCTCTAAATGAAATTCTTGAAGGTGCTAATTTAGGAGTCAAGCCTCTTCTAGCAATAGGATGTCCGCCAGTAAGGGGGTTATACAGATTTGATATCCCCTCCATTGGGGAGGGTTGCAATGCCTCAAATATATCAACTTACAATGAAATTCTTTCCAACCAGTCTATTAAGTTTGTAATAATTGCAGCCAGATTTACCCTCTACTTGGAATCCGAGAGGTTTGACAACAAAGAGGGCGGTATAGAAAAAGGCGTTACTGAAAAAGTTATTTTTGACGATATAAATTCAAAAAATACTTTACGAGATTTAAGTAGTAGAAAAAAATTTCTTTCAAATAAATTTATTCAGGATATTCAGCTTTTACTCAAATCAGGGAAAAAAGTTATTCTTGTTTACCCAATACCAGAGGTTGGCTGGAATACTCCTGTCTTTGGAATGAATATGGCAAATGAGTCCCAAAATTCAATTACCTTATCAACATCTTATTCGAGATATCAAGAGAGAAATGCCTTTGCAATTCAAACTTTAGACCAGATTGGAGCTCACGAAAATTTAATCCGTATTTATCCAGATCGAATTTTATGCAACACATTTGTAAAGCATAGATGCGTTGCAATTAATAATTCAGTTTCATTTTATCGAGACACAAATCATCTATCCAATTCAGGCGCTCGCTTAGTCCTTGGTAAAGCAATGAAAGATGCTTTAAAAAATGAATGACCAATCTAGCTACTTAAGGATTCATAAGGTGTGTGTTTTGATTGTTTTACAGCCATAGTTAGCGTGGGTATGCGGATAGCCAAATTACAGATCGGGTAGAGACCTTATTTATGTCCAAATCTCGTCCAGATTCTGTTCAAGTGATGGTGAAAGTTACCATGGGATATGACTTAGTGAAATCGTTCGCACATAATTGTAGTTAACTATTCAGAAGTTAGATTAGCTCATGAAATACCGATAAATGTTCAAAAGGCAACGGGGAGGATACTCTGGATGTAAAAACTATAATAGTCTTCAGTGGTTCGAGGAAGGTTGCGAATAAGAGTCGCCAGTCAAAAACTTATACTCTTATTGGATATTTAAAAAATGTTAATCAGTGTCCCAAATTGGTGAACTCATCTTGACAGTACCTAACAAATTTATTACCTCCCACTTAATAAATTTTGAGCCAGCACATAATCTTCAGGCACTCCAATATCAACGAAAAGTCCTTTTGTAATAAACACCGCAATTGGTAATTCAGTCACAATATTATTTAAATAATTACTTTCAAGTGAAAAGTTGTGGTTCAATGGAAAGCAATCTAATTGATTGCGCGCTAAGACATAGCAACCGGCATTAATTAAACCGAAACCAAAAGCGCCTTTTTCGGAAAAGGCTTTTAAAATACCTTCTTCCACTAGCAATTTGCCATAACGACCAACATCTGGCACTTGACGTCCAACAATGATTGGCTGCCGCTTTTCTAGCCACAATTTTTCGACCTCCTCAACCTCAAGATCAATGTAGGTATCCCCATTAAAAATGAACGCATGATCATCTTTGCATTCAGACAAAGCTAATCGTACTGCCCCTCCAGTGCCTAATGGTACTTCTTCAACAACATAAACCAATTCCATCCCTAAGTAGCGCTCACCAAAATAGTCCGAAATCTTTTCGGACATAAAACCCAGAGACAAAATGATGCGCTTAAATCCCTTGGAAAAAAGGGATTCAAGTAATATTTGCAGAAATGGTTTGTTGCCAATAGGTGCCATTGGCTTAGGAAGATTAGTAACCAGTTTGCGAAGCCTAGTACCAAAACCACCTGCTAACACGACTGCTTCCATCAGTGTTCCACCCGAAATATTTCTGCCTCCACTAACCCACAGAGAATATGGCCTAGAACCAAATGCCCCTCCTGTATTTTGGGCGTATCAAGGCTAGGAACTTCTAAGAGGTAATCACACAAAGTAGTAATCTTACCCTTGCAATTACCAGTAAAACCTATGCATACCAGACCCTTATCACGCGCAACCTCTAATGCTTGCAAGATATTTTTTGAGTTTCCAGATGTCGAATAGGCTATAAAAATATCACCTCTTTGGCCACACGCTTGAATTTGACGAGAAAACAATTTTTCATAGCCATAATCGTTACCTACAGCAGTTAATATAGATGTGTCAGTGGTTAGGGCCATCGCAAACAATCCAGGCCGATCAAAGGCAAATCGACTAACAAACTCTCCTGCAATATGTTGAGCATCTGCTGCGCTGCCCCCATTTCCTGCTAAGAGGATTTTGCCACCGTTCATTAGGGATTGGATGCATGCTACGGCAGATAGCTCTAGATTATCTTTTAGGGTCTCATCTATTGATAACGCCTTTAAAAGTGATTCTGTTTCAATAATTTTTTGATTGATATATTTTTTCACGTTTTCAGACTTTCCATGCCTGCGCTCCATGCTTTGTGAAATGACAATTTGAAACGCTTCCACCAAATTTACCCAAGGCGCGTATTACAGATATTCGTTTTTCGGTTGGGACGAAAAAAAGCATAAAACCACCTCCCCCAGCACCAGAAATTCTTCCTGCCAAAGCCCCCGCTAAAATAGCAGTATCATAAATACTATTAATATGTGAGTCTGAAATCTTGCTTGAGGAACGCTTTTTATTTTCCCATCCTATGCGCATTGTTCTAACAATCCCATCAAAGTCACCTCGCAAAAGGCATTCCTTCATTATTAATGCATCATGTTTGATGGCGTGCATGACCTCTATTGCTTCTTTATTACCAGAATGAACGCTTGCACTTTGATTTGCAATAATTGCAGCAGACTCCCTGGAAACGCCAGTAGAATACAGTAATAAAGAAGCCTCTAATTCGCAAATAATCCAGTTCTTGACTCTAAGTGGATTAATTGTTGCTCGGTCATCAGCGTAGAACTCCATAAAATTAAAACCACCAAAAGCAGCTGAGTACTGGTCTTGTCTCCCACCTTGCAGCTTACAATCAATCCGCTCAATTTTAAAAGCAATGCGAGCAATCTCATAATCATCCAATGGTAAATTAAGAAGCTCAACAAAAGCTTTAATCATGGCAACAACTAAAGTGGATGAAGAGCCCAAGCCGGAGCCAATGGGCGCATCGCAGAAAGTAGTTAGCTCTAAGGCAATGGGAACGTTATTGTTATGGTTTTTAATCATAAAGCTATAAACGGCCCTATGTAAGGGTAACCTTCCACATATGGGTGGATTTTCATGAAGCTCATGATACTCAATTTCTTGTAAATCTGAGGCAAAAAAAACTACAGTAGGCTCGCTTATTATTTTAATAACCGCATATGCATAGCGATCAATAGCTGCATTTAAAACATACCCTCCATAATTGTCACAATATGGGGAGACATCTGTTCCACCGCCAGCCAAACCCAATCGCAATGGAGCGCGAGCACGTATCAACAAGTTAGAATTCCAATGGGTCTTCATCCTAATCCTTGAATCTCAATTCTCTGGCCGGATTGCACGTACATAAATATTTTTTCCGGCAAACTTACTGCATATAGCATCAAATATTCTACTTAGAGGGAAAATCCACCTGTCATAGAGCCTTAGCAAATGCAAATCTACACTGCCAGAATCTCTTTTAAATACCTTAAAAATTAATGTAGCTAATATTCCAAGACTATCAGCATATCTGGCTTCTGAAATAACAAAACCAGCATTCAAAAGTCTATCGGAAAGCGAAGTGGCGGTATAACGCCTGAAATGGCCGACCTTAAGGTCCATACTAGAAAAAAGAAATTGAAATGCAGGAACATAGACAAGCAATTCGCCACCAGGCTTTATCTTTTTAAACCACAATTTTGTCATACTCTCATCATCCTCAATATGCTCAAGAACATTCAATGAATATAGAAAATCAATGCTAATATCAGGAATTAAATTAATATCTCCAATAACTTGCAAACCCTCTTTCATGAGACCACTTGAGAGAACAGGATCTGTCTCGACACAAATGACGGATCCAGCCAAGCCTGAAACTGGAATCGCAAAGGTGCCATTTCCAGCACCAAAATCTACGACTGTAGTTATATTTTTAGGCGTTGAAAGTATCAGGTCAAGTAAAAACTTATTATAGTTTCTAGCCTCTCGCATAACCTCCAAATTGTCTACGCCAGAATATTTCATTGGATCTATTTTTAAACTATCTTCTTTAATTGCGTTGAGTTAACATGAATCCCAAAAGATGCCTCTCATAACTTAGTCTTTCGTGATGTGCCATAGAATCCAAGACAAGCCCAATTGAAAAAAATAAAAATGCAGAAACTTCTAAGCCTGTCGCTAAAATTGCTAGCGGAACATGATGAATATAACTAAAGTACAAGTAATCTTGAATTACAGGGATGGCCGCAATTAGACCCAACAGCCCCGATGCAAAGCTTAAGCATCCAAAAAAATAAAGGGGTCTGTAATATCTTAATATGTTGCAAATTGTCGAAATGACTTTTAACCCATCAGCGATTGTATTAAGTTTTGAGAAGCTGCCTTGAGGTCTATCCTTATATTGGATAGGTATTTCGACGATCTGAAATCTCTTATCCAAAGCATGAAGGGTCATATCAGTCTCAATTTCAAATCCCTCAACTAAAATTGGGTAAAGCTTAATAAAATTTCGATTAAAAACTCTATATCCACTCATAATATCAACTAGGGAGGCCTTAAAGAGTCCGTTTACTAAGAGTCTTACAAGCCAGTTTCCCACCCCATGAAAACGCCGTTTATTTTCTTTTTCATAATCTCCGTAGGTATGCCTATCTCCTACAACCATATCAGCCCGCCCATCCAAAATTGGCTGCATCAGTTTACTGACCATTTCTGCAGGGTATGTCATATCTGCATCGGCAAGAATATAAATATCGGCCTCAATTTTTCTAAATGCAGACCGAATAGCATTGCCTTTTCCCTGTCTAGGCTCATTTATTACTCCCCCAGCACACCCTAATACATTAATTGCATTGAATGCAACTTCTTCGGTGGCATCAGAAGAGTTATTGTTAATTACCCAAATAGCAGCCTTCGGCAGCTCTCGATTGAAACTTTTTATTGTTCCATCAACAGTCAGTTCTTCATTATATGCGGGTAGGATTATTGCAATAGTACAATCTTCTTTATCACTAATTTTAAAATTATTCACCGCCCAATTATTCCTTTTAATTCTACTTATTGAAAACTACATTGTCAGATGATTTTAGAAACTTAAAAGAGCTAAAATAATCAATCAACTAACGGCAACCAAAGATATGCTTACTTCAGCCAAGTTAAATACCAATTCTTCAAACCTACTAATTTTTATTGTACTCACTTTGGCATCAGGTTTTATTGCCATTACCTTGGGTCAAGATGGTAATTGGGATCTCCTAAATTACCACTTTTATAATCCTTACGCCCTTCTAAATGGTCGAGTAGGATCATTAGACTTGGCCCCAGCACAAATACAAACTTATCTAAATCCGCTGTTTGACTTGCCAAGCTATCTTATATTAAGAACCATAGAAAATCCAAAGGTTGCTACTTTTCTTCTTGGCTCAATTTCCGGACCTGGATTATTTTTATTATACAAAATATCTAGGCTCATATTCACTTCTGAATTAGATTTAACAAGTAATAAATTACTGGTATTAACAGTAATTCTGCTTGGATTAACCGGATCGGTTGCAATCTCTACATTGGGCACTACGTTTACTGAGTGGATTTCGGCTAACTTGATACTCTTCTCCATCCTCTACTTCCTAAAATTTATCAAAGACTCAAAAAAAAATAGCTATTTAATGCTAGCAAGTTTTGTGGCTGGAATTGCAATAGGTGGAAAACTCACAAATTTAATATTTTTAATTGGATTTATATTTTCACTACTAATTTGTAATATTCAAAAAACTGAAAAAATTAAGGCACTAGGTACATTATTTCTTTTCACATTTACAGGAATATTACTATCAATTGGCTTCTGGTCTATATTTTTATATTCGAAATATGAAAGCCCAATATTTCCATTTTATAACCAATACTTTCACTCTTCATGGTATGAATATACAGCCGCAGCTGAATCTGGGCGATATCTTCCAAAATCAATATCGCAGTGGTTATTTTATCCATACTACTGGGGAATATTTGAGAATAATACTGTTGCAGAAGTAACTTTCAGGGACCCAAGAATTTTCACAACATTTCTGGTCTTAATTGCATATTTAGGCTACAACGCTCTTAACTACATCAATTATAAGTTAGTAGAGAAAATATCGAAATTTACATTTTTTATAATAATATTTTTTCTTTTATCATATTTTATATGGCTAATAAAATTTTCAATATATAGATATCTCTTACCCTTAGAGCTAATTAGTCCAATCATCACTTTAGTACTTTTATCAAAAATTTTTAAAAGTAAGAATATTTCTGTAGCTTTAATTTTAATTTTTACAATTTTAACTTATTCACTTACTAAACCAATGCAGTGGGGTCGCGTTAATTTTGGAGAAACTTTTTTTAGCTCAAAAAGCTTACCTGAAATATCAAATGATTCTTTACTTGTTTTTTATGGAGATGATCCAATGTCGTATGTGCTCCCATTATTAAATAAATCAGTTATGTCAGTTGGAATAGAAAATAATTTCATAAAATTTGAGCAAGGCAATAAATTATTAAATGCCATCAAAGACAAGATCGAAAACCATCGTGGCACTATATACTCTGTATCATCCGTCAAAAGAGAGTCTGAAATTGACATCAAATTAAGCAAATACAAGCATTATCGAATTCATAATACATGCAAAATCTACCAATCAAATATTGGTGACCCCTTAATTTTTTGCAGGCTCACAAAGAATTTGAATGAGTCAATTAATAGCAAACCTGAAGATGTAGAATTATTAAAAAATATTAAACTAAACTCTCAAACAAATTGGAGTAGCTTTACGCCAAACGAATTTAATAGTGGATATTTTTATGTAATCGTTAATGAAAAGAAACCAGTAACCCAAATCATTATGGTTGAGCCCACCTCAAAGTATATTAATTCTGCGTCAATTAGATGCCATAGAGAAAATGCTCAAGGTCGTCTTCAAGTGAATTGGCTAGATGATAAAAGAGAATTCATTTCTTCAACCGGCTCCATTTATGACTGCAAACAAGATTGGCAAAGATATTCTGAAATAGTCATAGCCCCATTAAAGGCAAAATATGCTGAAATATATTTATCTGGACATACCGAGAAATTTGTAGAAATATATAACCCATCCTTTAAAAAATAGAGTGCAGGCTTAAAAACTTAAGTCTTGTTTCATCACCCCACTTTTAATTAAGATTGGATTGCTACTTTTCAGTAAAATATTTGCTTTCTAATAAGAAATATGATCTTTCGTCTAAATGATCATCCTGTGGATTAGAGTCTGGCACTTCGATTGTAAATTTTGAAAGAATATCCCATCCAGTCCTCATAACAAGGCGCTCGTATCCGCTTTGAGTAAAAATCCAATAGTTTGTAGCATCATTATTAGATTCGTCTGGTGCCAGTAAATACGCTGACGGTATATCCGTCATCTCCTCTCTTCCGGCCCTAAAAAACCTAGCGACTCTTGTAGATAAAATCATGTACCTAGTGTGCTTTGAAAGATGCTCCAATGCATAGTATGGATTTTTTAAGTGGTACAGGATGCCGAGAAAGAAAGTTAAGTCGTAATCCCCCTTGAGCGAAAATTGGCCATCTAAATCAACCTCGTAAATATTTGCCGAACTTTTAAGGTGCTGCTTCATGAGTCGTGCGGCTTGTAATTGATTCATATTTGTAGGGCCGAAGTCGTACATGTCCACTCTCAACCCCAGGCTTGCTAAATAAAATGACATATCCCCATCCGCGCCACCGAAATCTGCAATACTTTTTACATCTAAGAAAATATCATTGTTTAAGGATCTCAAGAGGGCTGGAATATTATCAAAATGTGCCATTGAATTATATCTGTACCACTCAAAGTCAACTTTTTTAGTTTTTTTAATCTCACGCAATTTATCGTTAAAGGCCTCAGCACCCGCCCTAATACTTTCGTAACTTATACCCATATTATTCACCTTTTCTAAATTTAAAATTAGCCTCTCAAAATTTTCAGATATAGATGATCCCAAACACCTAGACATAAAAATTCGAACTCAAGAACATTTTGACCTGTATATCACTCATAAAAAGCTTTGCCTTCACCAAATTCAAGTATTTCCCCACCAATCTCTTTATTTTTTATCTCAAGAAGTAGATCTTGCACAAACTAAAACTCAATATCAAATATCTTATCAACAACCTTTGAAAAGTATTTGGAATGCTTTGGAGATGATGCGTGAATTTTTGTGTCCATTAAAACTCTACGTAACAATAAACTTGCCGACAAATACACTTATATTTTTTCCATTCGATATGTAAACGTCATAATCTCCAGGATTTTTAATTACCTCAGCAGGAATGCTTGAAGTAACTAAATCTTTTGAAATTCCAATTTTTTTACTCACATGATCACCGAACCTAAAAAAAAGGTCTTCATGAATTTTTACATTAGCACACTTACACCAAATTGCAGAGGATCCGTCCTCTTGTTGATTGATATTTATATTTTTTTTAGTTTGCCTTGGACCCCAATCTTCAACAATAAATTTAGCAGAAAAATCAACCAAATAATTTTCAACTCTAGAGCATGAAGAATCATATAATTTTTTATGTTTAAAAATACTAATAAAATTAGCTTTGGAGTTTTCCACAAAAGACTTATACCTTTCTATGCTGATATCACGCAATCTATTTAGATTCTCGGGATTATTGAGTAAAAAATTCAAGCTTTCTACCAATTCTTTCAATGTACTATGGTTATGAAATGGCTCATCCGTTTCTATGCCCTTAATTGCTTCCTTGGTCGCAATAAGAGGCATTGAGAATGCCATAGCCTCAACAGTTTTAACATTTATACCTGTACCTATTGTTATAGGGGAAACTATTAAGTCCATCTGACTGTAGAATTTTTCAATATCTGGTACAAAACCATGGAACTTAATTTTTTTAGAGGAATATTTTTTAAGCTCATCTTTTGGTAATTGCTGAAACAGGTCTGAAACTCTTCCGGCAATATGAACTTTAATGCCATATTCATCAGGCTTTAATTCATTAGTAAATACCTCAAGAAATTCTTTAACCATCGCTAAATTAATATTATTGGCACTTGCAACAATCCCAATATTTTTAAGATCTCTGAAGGATTTTTCTTTAGTGTTATTAAGATCAAAATGAGATACGACAATTGAATTGTCTCTCTGCGTTATTAAATTAAAAAAATCTGCCTCCTCTTGTCGCCGAGCAATGACTATATCGGCCCGCTTAAGATAATCAGCCTCCTCGTCTTGACTACACGAGAAAAATTCAAGGGGTAAATTATTACTTAAAAGCATTTCATATCTATCGCTCATCTTATCGTGAGTATCCAAAACTTTTAATATATGACTTGGAACAAATTCCAACAGTTTTGACTGAAAAATATATGAGCAAATTATTACATCCACTTCCAAATTAACACAAAGCTCCCGAACATATTCTCCAACTCCGTCCTCATACCAATCATCAAATGGTATCGTGCCACCGCTTGCGCCCAAGGGATGATTATTCGGAATCAAATTAAATGTATCCCATTCAGATTTCATATCTTCAATTTCTTTCAAAGAATACATGTCACTTTGCAGCAAGGCAAAGTGAAGGGAATACCCAAGTGACTGAATGAACTTTCCAAACTGATAAATAGTTGACTGATTTCCGTGACAAGGGGGGTGCGATGGAAACGGACTAAAGTAGAGCACATTTAACTTTCCAGAAGACCGTCTAGTCAATGCATCTAAGGGAATGCTTGACTCTGCATTAGACATAACCATGTGCCAATTGTACGGAGCAGTATCCAAGTGATGAGCTTTTAAATCTCGTCCCCATTTTTCTAAAAATTTGATTTGATTTGATTTTTTTAACTTTTCTCGCAGTGGATTAATACCCACCGCATAAGTTTTGCTTTCAAAGTGAATAACCTCTGACTTTGGCTGATAAATTACTTTGTATCCCATTTTTCTTGCGCTCATCGCAAGGTCTGAGTCTTCAAAATAACCATGCTCATATCTTTCATCAAATCCGCCAACCTCAATCCAGAAATTTTTATTTATTAGAATTGAAGCACCCGATATATAGTCAACCTCTCGAACATGATTAAATAATTCTTGATCTCGATCAACTGGATAATTATGGTTGTCTTTATACATCCATCTTCCAATATTTACTCCTGAACCAGAGGCCAATAGACCGCCACCAGCCTCCTGAATAGTTCCATCTGGATACAAGAATTTAGACCCAACAATAGCAACTGAATCATCATTGTTTATCGTATCGTACAAGGCACTCAACCATCCAGGAAGTACAAGAGTATCGTTATTGAGCAGAAGAATAAATCTTCCTTTTGCCTGCTTTGCCGCTCCATTACAGTTTCTCAAGAATCCAACATTTCGCTTATTTCGAATTACTTTAATTCCGGGGAAAAAATGCAAAGCTTTATTTGTGTCATCAGAGGAGCCATCATCAGCCAAAATGATTTCTGTTGATATCTTGGATTTAACGCAATCTTCAATAACAGAATTTATACAAGCCTTGGTAAGGGTCCAATTATTAAATACCGGAATAATGATAGAAACTTCAACATCTTTTTCTTGGTTTGTGTAACTAGGGCGCCATAGATATTCATCCTGACAATATGGAATAAAAAGATCCAAAGGTAAGGCGCGAGCACTATTTAGAAGTCGCACAAGATCTAAACGATTTGCATTGGAACTGAAATTATTTTCGATCAACAATCTCCCATTCACTGAAAGTCGATTCCAATTATTTTTATCTCGATATAAAGAAATAACAGCTTCCGCAAACTCTTGCGGAGTTTCCCGAATATATGCATTTTTACCATCCACTAATCCCATGCCCTCAGCAGCTATTGGTGTGGCTACACAAGGAATTCCAGCCCCCATAGTCATAGAGACCTTTCCTTTAATCCCAGCACCATATCTTAATGGCGCAACACCAATCATCATCTCATCTAGAATTTCCCCCAAATCAGGAATGAATCCACGAATAATTACACCTGGCACTTTTCCAAGATCTAAAACTTCTTGAGGCATTTCACTACCAACAATATGAAATTCAATCTCAGGTAGTTGACTACGAATTAGTGGAAAAATTTTTCCTACGAACCAACTTACAGCATCAGCATTTGGAGAGTGCCCAAATCCACCTAAGAAAAATATATTTTTCCTTTTCGAAAATTCTTTTATTTCTGAAGATATTGGTGTGTAAAGTACTGGGAAAACAGAGACTGGCGCGTTTGGCTCATACTTTCGCAAAACTAAAAGCTCACTAGAACTCACGATAACAGTGTGATCTACGCGCTTAATCATTGCCAACTCTCTTTGCATTGTTTGCGAAGCCCGCAATTGCAAATATTGATTATCTTTAAGTGCTGCTTCCCGCATCTCTCGAAGAAAATATAGATCTGGCTCATGAAAAATTATTTTTGAGCCTGGGGAAACCTGACGTATAGTATGAACTACAGCCTCAGCAACATCTACTCTTATCAAGTAAAAGGCACAAAAATTAATCCCGGATTCAGAAATGAACTGTGCTGGGGAAAAATATCCGGTAATTTCATTAATTACTTCAACGCCGATTCTCCGAAGAGCTTCTTCATATGATGGCGATGCAAGCATATTATTCGGCATGAAATATGTTTCATAACCTAGCCTAATCAGATCTTCTAGAATACCAACTGTCGCTCGCTCTCCAGCTGATATATCAGGCATTGGTACTCTGTAATCAACCACTAAAATCTTTTTTTTCAAATTTCTTACAGCTTTGGTTGTGCTCGAATTATTATTCCTTACAAATGGCCATGCTGGGTGCCTAAGCAAGATTGAATGAAACCCATTCTCAGTTAAGTAAATCCTTTTTAATGCTCTCAGAGTTAAAAGAACACTCCTTTTCTCATAAATCTTTTGAGAAAAAGCATAACAACATAAAAGCACAAAAGAAAAAATCTTAGGTAGTGAAGAGATTGTTGAAATAATCTCAACAGGCTTATTTAACAATTTAAGATAGAATCGCCGACCCTCACCGAGACTATGAAACAATTCTTTTTTTGAAAAGTAGAAGACAATTCCAACTGGAAATAAAAAGATGGCTAATGATAATTTTGAAATCGGGCTGATAACTAAATTGTCTTTATCTGCATCTTTGATTTTCTCTAAAAGAGCCTGATTTGAAACTTTTACGGCAGGTAAATTTCCCACCCTCCCCTCAATATGCCCAACTCTTAAAAAGTGAGAGAAGGGATTAATCTCAGCCAGTTGAACATCCCTGTATGAATTTAAGTAAGAGTATGTACTAAATTGGGGTGATGGGTTTCTACCTTCACGCCAACCAAATTGACAGTAATGTCGAATTGGATCACATGTGGCAATTCGTATATCAGGATTTTCATTAAGGTAATACTTAACATCAAAGCACCCACTATCCTTAATTACACGATAGTCTCTAATCTCCTTTAAAGTTAGGATTGGATGCATCAGACAAAAAATTCCTCGATTTAGTAAACGCAATGGCGACTTAATGCGCCTTAGTGTGCTGTTACTTTTTATCAACTCACTCTCTCGACTTTGTAATGAATGATGTAAGGAACTAATCTTAGCATCACGCTCGCTAGCTACTTGATTGAGAGTGCTAATTTGCTGATCGCGGATTTGAATCTCATTTTCTCGATCTTGTAATGAATGA